>FZPS01000163.1_pt276 | contig 31101 bp, 19 predicted proteins | sample 1817821 | NCBI WGS metagenome assembly FZPS01 (sample SAMEA104158645, study PRJEB21678) | metagenome | place: Germany | collected 2015-04-21
GGAAACATGCCGTTACTGCAGGGAGGCTTCAGTTTCACCAGGGAAGCTATTAAAAGTTTGATAGATAAAAAAGTGTGTTAAAAATTACGGGGTTCTCTCTTTTTTCCTAAAGTAGGTTGACACCGTCGAAGGGGGCATCAAATTTTGACATCGGCCCGGATATTGGTTAAAATGACTGTTGAGATTGAGCCATTCTTGATGCTGATGATGCGGGTGTAGCTCAGTGGTAGAGCCCTAGCCTTCCAAGCTAGTCACGTGGGTTCGATTCCCATCACCCGCTCCATTTTTAGCATTCTATTTCTGTACGGTGTTCAGAACAGCGGATTTGCTCACAGGGAATCAATTCCGGAAGAATTGATTTTTTTTCTGTTCCGGGAAAAATGGTATAAAGACTGTAGATTCCGGGGTATAGCCCGTTTCTGTACGTTTCCGGGACTGCTTGAATGCAACCCGCTTGAACAGCCCTGACTTTACCGTTTCACTGCTGCCAAATATTCAAAAGAAGAAGGTAAAAAAAGGGGAATATCGAATAACTACATTATGGAAAGGATTTGGCATAAAATCCTTTATTTCAATCTATCTTTAATTATCGGGCAATTATATTTTGCAGCAACATCACTTCTGGTCATATTCTACCTGTTCGTTTCAACACTGTCGGTAATAATTTTTGTATGTCTTTCGGTTCTTTTACAATATTATAATTATGAGGCTGAAAAATATTTAAAAGGATTTTCTCCGTATTTGCTGATGGTGATGTTTTTTGTTTTGTTTATGCAAGAATCGGCATATCTTTGATTCCGGGGAAGAAGGGCATCAAAATGGAAACAAAAAAGGGTATGGACAGTGAAAGCGTATTGAAAACTGAACACTACCGGGCAATGGGGCATCTGGACACTGCCTTCAAACTTTACCCCGGGCTGTCCCTGGAGAATTTGACCCGGGGTGTTGCCCACCTGCTGGATGTTGAGTTTGCGGGGGTGTGGTTTTTCAGGGATGATTGCAGGGATATATTCTGTAAAATATTGTACTGTAAAGGCAAGGATGGATACGAGAAAGATCTGGTTGTCAACACTTCCCGTTATCCCGTTTTCTTCCGCATCCTGAGAGAAAAACAGGCATTGGTGATCGATGACGCTTCCGGCTGCGCCGACATGGAGCCCGGGCATTACCTGGATAATTCCGCTCCACGGGCAGCGATCTTCGTTCCGGTGTGGATTGACAGAACCATCATCGGCATTGTTTCCCTGGAACATGCCGGTAAAAGCAGGCACTGGACTTCCATGGAGAAGGGTCTGGGGTCTCTGGTAGCCGATATCATAACCCTGTTGGTAAGAACTTCGCTGCAATTCAATGTGGAGAATATTGATTTCCTCGATCACCTTCCTGGCATCATGTATCGTTGCATTTGTGACCATGAATTGAACATAGAATTCGTCAGTGAAGGTTGCTTTCTACTCACCGGTTATCATCCCCTTGAACTGAAGGAGAAACGGATTTCCTATCCGGATATCATTCATCCGGTCGATCGGGACAGGGTGCTGAATGAGATCGAATACAAAAGAAAAAGAGGGCTTCCCTATTCCGCTGAATATCGCATAATCACGGCTGATGAGCAGGTGAAATGGGTCTGGGAACAGGGGCGGGCGCTGGATGTTTCCCCGGAGGGAACCACTGTCCTGGATGGTTATATAATGGATATATCGGACCTGAAAAAAACGGAGGAAGATTTCCGTTCCGCCAAACAATGGTTACGAACAATATTCAACCATGTCAACGATGCAATCTTTATTCACGACATGAATGGCCGGATTATCGATGTCAACGACAAGATGCTTGAAATGTACGGGGTGGACCGTGCAGAGGCCCTGGCGGGAAAGGTGCAGGATGAATTCACCGGCAGCAAGGATTCCGAGGAAAAATTGTTTCGTTACTGGAGGGGGGTTCTCGATGGCAACAGACAGTTTTTCAGATGGAAGGCGAGGCGCCCCGGTGATGGTTCGACTTTTGATGTGGAAGTTCTGTTGACCAAACTTGAATTTGGAGGCCAGGACGCCATCATGGCTGCGGTCAGGGATATAACCGCTTACAAAAATGCGGAAGAGGCATTGCGGCAATCCGAGGAAAGGTACAAAGAAATTCTTTCATCGATAGAGGAACTTTATCTGGAGGTTGATCTGGCAGGTAATATCACCTTCTGCAACGAGGCGGCTTGCCGCATGCTTGGATACTCCCGTGAAGAACTGCTGGGAATAAATTATCGCAAACTTCATCTTGACCCGGAGAAAGTCTACAAGGCTTTCAACCTTGTTTTCCGTACCGGAAAGGCAGACAAGGGCTACACCATGGAACTTATCTGCAAGGATGGCAGCATGATTTATATCGAGCTTTCCATCTCACTGATAAAAGATAAAGATGGAAAATTCATCGGCTTCCGCGGGGTGGGAAGGGATGCGACCAAACGAAAACAGTTCGAGGAAAAACTTAAATATATCAGCATGCACGATCAGCTTACCGGATTGTACAACCGTGCATACATGGAACGGGAACTCCGCCGTCTTGAGGGTAAAGAGGGGTGCCAGGTATCTATCATTCTTGTTGACCTCGATGGTTTGAAATTGATCAACGATACCATGGGACATAAAAAAGGCGATGAACTTTTGAAAAAATGTGCCGGTATTCTCAAACAATCAATTCGCGGTTCGGACATACTGGCCAGGTTTGGCGGAGACGAATTTGCCATCATTCTTCCTTACACGGGTGAGCAGGCTGCTGAACTGGTCCGCCAGCGGATAAGGGCTGTATTCGAAGAATTCAACGAACGTTATCCGGACATTCATCTGGGGGTTTCCATGGGGGTGGCCACCAGTTCCATGGATGAAGGGTCTCTGGAGGATACATTCAATGAGGCCGACGACTACATGTACCAGGAAAAACTCTATCGCAGTGCCGAAGCTCATGAAAAAATCGCAGCATCAATTTTGAAAAAGTTGGATGACCTCGATTATATTTCCACGGGCCACGCCGAGCGCCTGGAAGAGATGAGTATCAAACTTGGAGAAAGATTTGATCTTTCTTCCCGGCAATTGAAGGATCTGGCCATCCTGGCCCAGGCACATGATGTGGGAAAGATAAGTGTTCCCGGGGAAATATTGTTCAAGGAACAACCGCTCACCGACGCGGAATGGAAAATTATCAGAGCACATGCAGAAAAAGGTTACCGTATTGCCCGTTCCATTCCTACCCTGGCCAGGGTAGCCGATTTGATTTTGCGCCATCATGAACGTTGGGATGGGACGGGATACCCCATTGGCCTCAAGGGAAGCAACATCCCCATCGAATGCCGCATTCTCTCCATTGTTGATGCCTATGATGTCATGACCCATGATCGCCCCTATCGCAAGGCTTTGAGCACCGAACAGGCGGTGGCGGAACTGAGACGGTGTGCAGGGACACAATTCGATCCCGTTATCGTCGAGGAATTCATCGGGATCATTGAAAAATAATTTCTGGACGGACTCTTGCGCCATCCCTGTTTTGTTTGCCAATCCACCCGGATCCAATCTGTACAAGGTTTGCGACTTCCTGCTTTGCAGGCCTGTTTTGACGTGGCATCGTCTACCGACCCGTTTTCTTCATGCCTCCGCGCTTTTTTTACGGGCAGTGTTTACATTTATTCTGAATTTGCTTTTGAAATCTGAAATAATGTTCCGATCAATGAAGAATAATAATGAATGAAGAAATGTGTAATGGGAGGCATCGATGTGAAGACGACCGCCAAACAGACAAACCGCCTGATCGATGAAAAATCTCCTTATCTATTGCAGCATGCCTACAACCCCGTTGATTGGTATCCCTGGGGTGAGGAGGCATTCAAAAAGGCGCGGGATGAGGATAAACTTATTTTTCTGAGCATCGGTTACTCAACATGTCACTGGTGTCACGTCATGGAAAAAGAGAGTTTTGCCGATCCGGCCGTGGCCAGGCTGCTCAACCATGATTTTGTGTCCATCAAGCTTGATCGAGAGGAGCGCCCCGATCTGGATGGCTATTTTATGAGTGTATGCCAGATGCTTACTGGCCAGGGGGGATGGCCCCTGACCATAGTCATGACCCCGTGTAAAAAGCCATTCTTTGCCGGTACCTATTTCCCCAGGGATTCCCGGTACGGGCTACCCGGACTTCTGACCCTGTTACCCAAACTTTCCAGACTGTGGAAAGAAGAGCGTGCCAGGGTGTCCAAATCCAGTGCAGAGCTGTGCGAGATGGTCAGAGAAATTCATGCGTCATCGGCAGATACGGGGCATGAATTGCCAGGCATGGAGTTGTTGACGGATGCTTTCGACAGACTGGCAGAGATTCATGACTGCCATTACGGCGGTTTTGGCCATAGCCCAAAATTCCCCCTCCCCCAGAACCTGATGTTTCTGTTGCGTTTCTGGCGAAGTAACGGGGAAAATAAAGCGCTCGATATGGTAACCGGTACACTGGATCATATGATCCGTGGGGGTATTTTTGATCAGCTGGGGTTTGGTTTTCATCGTTATTCGACTGACCAGGAATGGCTGGTACCGCACTTTGAAAAAATGCTCCATGACCAGGCGCTGATGGCCCTCGTTTACCTGGAAGCTCATCAGGTTACTGCGGATGGACGATATTCAGAAGCTGCCGGGCAGATTCTGGATTATGTGTTGAGGGACCTGATTTCTCCCGATGGCGCTTTTTTTGCCGCCGAGGATGCCGACAGTGAAGGAGAGGAAGGGGCCTTCTATGTCTGGACGCCTGCGGAGATAAAACGGATACTGGGTGAGGAGAGGGGGCATCTGTTCTGTGTTTATTACGGCGTAACCGGGGAGGGAAATTTTGTACATGGGAAGAGTGTTCTTCACCGCCGATATGAAGTGGAAGATTTTGCCCGACGTGAAGCCATGAATACCGATGCAGTGAAAGTTTTTCTGAAAGATTCACGTGCACAGCTTCTTGAAGCCCGTTCCAACCGGGAACGACCCTTCCGTGATGAAAAAATCATCGTTGGCTGGAACGGGTTGATGATTGCAGCCCTGGCCAGGGCATCAATTGTCCTGAATGATGGTTCATTGGCCGAGATTGCCACTGCGGCAGTGCGCTTCATTGAGCAACATATGTTTACGGAGGAGGGAAGGTTGCTCAGATGCTACCGGAAAGGAGAGGCAGCGGTTCCGGCTTTTCTGGAGGATTATGCTTTTTTGATTTGGGGCTTGATTGAATTGTACCAGGCCACATTCAAGGCCGGGCATCTGCGCCTGGCACTCTCGTTGAATGAAGACATGTTGGACCTGTTTTCCGATGATGATGACGGCGGGCTGAACTTTGCAGCTGACCGCGAGGAAGAATTTTTGTATATCAAAGCCGATGCACAGGATGGTGCTCTTCCTTCGGGCAATTCCGTGGCTGCTTTGAACTTGCTGAAATTGGGGCGCCTGTGCCGTGAACCCCGGCTCGAGAAACGCGGGGAAAGCATAATCCGTTCCTTTTCCGGTGATGCCCGGCATTCTCCTACCGCTTTTACATTCCTGTTATCCGCGCTGGACCTGGCTCATGCCTCCCCGGAGGATGTGGTAATCTCCGGCAGGGAAGATGCTGCCGAAACAACTGCTTTCCTGGAAATCGTGCAGAGTGGGTTCAATCCGCAGCGAACCGTGCATCTTTACCGGGGTGAAAATGGTGGGGAGCAGATTCGTGACCTCTGCCCTTTTCTCGCGGAGATGCAACGTGACGGAGATCCGGCACGGGCTTTTGTTTGCCGTGAACGACGCTGCCTTCCTCCGGTAAAGGAAGCATCCGCGCTGCGGGATCTTCTCCACTAACATCATGTTCATGCCGGGGATGCCGGTGGCCGGGGCGACCATGAAAGGCAGATTGGTTGAAGGGGGCTTGTGTCGATCCCCTGGAGGTAACTGGTGATCTGCGATGCCGCTGTTTTGTTTGGTCGCCCATACCGACATATTTCCCGGGAAATATACAAGATTTTGATTGAATGAATGTTTTGCCGATTGATCATTGGTTCACCGGAAAAATGAATATATATTCAAGCCCTCGATGTTCCCGGGCATACGGCTCGATGTGCAAGGCCTCGAATTCATGGGGGCTTTGTTATACCCCCTGCGCCGGTCACATTCACAGCATGTGAAAGAAGAATGAAAAGGAACGGCGGGATGGTCCAGGTTCAGTTCCGCCCGGCAATTTTTCTTGCCGCGAGATGATCAACATTGTTCGTACCGGATGAAAGGGACATGTATATTTTTCATGCCCTTCCTCATCGGCATTTTTTCGGGTTTCCGGTTTCCGTTATTTATTTTGGGGAAATACGGGTCATATTTTGATTTTAATTATATAATAAATGAAATGGTTGAGAGTGTTTCACCTTGATAGGTGGCGGCAGGAGGATGGGGATGAGTGGTTTTCTGGGGATCTGGAGGAAGAACAGCGGCATCGTATTTCCCGATATGAAGGGGTTGACCTCGGTTATGGCACATCGCGGCCCCGACGGATACGGGCAGTTCATTTCCTGGCCGGCAGCGTTTGGTTACCGGGGCTTGAAGATCATTGATCTTTCGGAGGGGCGGCAACCATTTTTCAACGAGGACCATTCTCTTTGCCTGGTGTGCAACGGCACAATTTACAACTATCTTCAACTGCGGCAGGAGTTGATCGACAGGGGGCATCGATTTCAAAGTGAAGGTGATACCGAGGTTGTCCTGCATCTTTACGAAGAAGAAGGCGAAAATTGTGTGAACCGTCTGCGTGGAACGTTTGCTTTCTGTATTTATGACCGGGTAGAGAAACTTTTTTTCGGGGCCCGGGATCGATTTGGCAATAAACCGCTGTACTACGTGGAAACGGAAGATTATTTTGCCGTGGCTTCCGAAGCGAAAGCGTTGCTAGGCTTGCCCGGTTGCCCGCGAAATCTTGATGAATCTGTTCTCTCCCATTACCTTACCTTTCAATATGTTCCGGAACCGTGGACAATGTTCGAGGGCATCTTCAAGATACCCCCCGCTCATACCTTTACCTACAGGGACGACCATCTGGCCTTGAGCCGCTACTGGATGATCAGATTTCAGCCGCAGCACGCTTCCCTGGAAGATTTTACGGCCGGCACGCGCAAAATACTGGGTGAAACCGTAAAACTCTATACACAGAGTGCATTGCCCCTGGGCGCCTTTCTCTCCGGGGGGATCGATTCAAGCGTGATCGTTGCCTTGCTGCGCGAGCATGGCCCGGTTTCTACCTTCAGTGTCGGTTACGAAGACCCTGGCTACAGTGAACTTTCCGAGGCGGCGGAGACGGCTCGTTATCTGGAAACCGATCATGAAGAGTATCTGATCGATCCGCAGGAATTCTGGGACCACCTTCCCCGCCTTGTCTGGCATTTTGACGATCCCGTGGCCGATCCGGCGGCGATATCTCTTTATTTCGTGGCCCGTATGGCCCGCAAAAAAGTGGCCGTTACCCTTTCCGGTGAAGGTGCCGATGAGGTCTTTGGCGGCTATGGCATCTATCACGAGCCGAAATCTCTTGCCCCCCTGACCTGGTTGCCATCGCCTCTGCTGGAAGTGATCGGGAGAGGGGCGCACCGGATACCGGGAGGCATCCCCGGCAGGAATTATCTGATGCGGGCGGCTACCCCTCTGCGGGAGCGTTTTCTGGGCAATGCGCGCATCTTCTCGGAGGAGGATAAAAAATTGCTTTTGAAGAGAAGCGCCTCCCCGCCGGCACGGTGCATCACCGATCCTCTCTATGATGAAGCAAAGCGATACGGCTACGATGATGTCACGGCGATGCAACATATTGACCTGCACACCTGGATGGTCGGTGACATCCTGGTCAAAGCGGACAGAATGTCCATGGCCAATTCTCTGGAGCTGCGTACCCCGTTTCTGGACCACCATGTGTTTGAATTCGCGGCTACCATTCCCACCGGATACAAACTCAGGAAGGGTCTCACCAAGTATGTTCTGAGACAGGCTTTTACCGATCTCCTGCCCGTGGCGGCCATCAACAGGCCCAAGAGGGGTTTTCCGGTTCCTACCCGGGTCTGGCTGCGGGGGCCCCTCGCCCGGCAGGTGAAGGAGCTGCTTTCCGATCCTTTCCTGGACAGATATTTCGCAAGGGCGGAAATCCTTCGCCTTATCGCCGATCACCGGGAGGGGAAGGCGGATAACAGCCGAAAGTTGTGGGTTCTGATCATCCTGGCCCACTGGTGGCAACAGTTCATGAGAGAAAAACAGTGAAGGGCATTGTATGCCGGCAAGAAAGCAGGCGGCGGCTTCAATTGCTGCCTCTTCTGCCGATCGGCCTTCGATCGATTTTGATTCGGGGCCTTCGGGGTTTTATTAAAGGATTTATGCCGGGCAGGGTGAAATTATTAGGTATGGACAAGCAGAAAATTGCGGATCTGTTGCAGAAAGTCAAGGAACAGAAAATCAGCGTCGAGGAAGCGATGGAGGCCTTGCGGAGGCTTCCGTACGAGGATCTGGGATTTGCCAAGATAGATCATCAAAGGCAATTGCAGAAGGGTTTTCCCGAGGTTATATACTGCCCCGGGAAGACGGAAGAGCAGATCGTGGAAATAATAGGGCGGCTGGAACAATGGGGAGCTTTGGTTCTTGCTACCAGGGCCGAATTGAATGTCTATGAGGCGGTCCGCAAGGTTTTTCCCACTGCCGAATACCACGAGCGTTGTCGCATGCTGGTGGTACGTCCACCCGGCGTCCCCCTTCCGGCTCCGGAAGGGAAGATCGTGGTTATGGCGGCCGGTACCGCCGACATACCCGTCGCCGATGAGGCGGCACTCACTGCTGCTCTCATGGGTGGCAGGGTGGTGAAGATTTACGATATCGGTGTTGCCGGTATCCATCGCCTTTTTGACCACTGGACCCGGATAAAGGATGCCCGTGTCATCGTTGCCGTGGCCGGAATGGAGGGTGCTCTGCCCAGTGTTGTCGGCGGCATGGTTGCCTGTCCGGTAATTGCCGTTCCCACCAGCGTGGGCTATGGTGCACATTTCGATGGCCTGGCCCCTCTGCTGAGCATGTTGAACAGCTGCGCTTCCGGTGTGGCTGTTGTCAATGTGGACAACGGATTCGGGGCCGGTTACACGGCGGCCCTGATCAACCGGATCGGGGATAGAAAATGATGCCTGGTTGCATCGGGAAAATATAACGGATGGTCTTTGCCGATCGGGGAAATGAACTGTCTGTTTTATATGGTGGCACACCCCGGGGAAGGACTTGGTAAACTTGCATATGGACAACAGGAAGATCATTTATCTGGACTGCTACTGTGGTATCAGCGGCGATATGTTGCTGGGTGCCTTGCTTGATGCCGGCCTGGAACTTGCCGCGTTGGAGGAGGGTTTGTCCTCGCTTGGCCTTGAAGGTTACCGGCTCGGCAAGCAGCGGGTCATGCGCCGGGGCATTGCCGGCACTTCCTTTTTCATCAAGTCCGCGGGGGGGGCCGTCCATAGAAAATACGGCGATATCGTACGACTCATCGAAGCCGCTTCCCTGCCCGGAAAGGTAAAAGAGCAGGCATTGCGGGTGTTCAACCGCCTGGCGATGGTGGAGGCCCGTATCCACGGGGTGCCCCTCGCAGATGTTGTTTTTCATGAAATAGGAGCCCTCGATTCCATCCTCGATATCGTGGGCGGGACCCTGGCTCTACACCTTCTGGGTATCGACAGGATCGTCTCTTCCCCGCTGCCTCTGGGCCGCGGCATGATCGAGATAAGCCACGGGTCTGTACCCTTGCCCGCCCCTGCAACGGCGGCCCTTCTTGCTGCCGGGGATGCCCCTGTTTACGGGGTGGAGATGAAGGGTGAGTTGGTTACCCCTACCGGAGCGGCAATGGTTACGACACTGGCCGACAGTTTCGGGGAAATTCCGGATTTTACCCTGGAATCCGTGGGCTACGGTGCGGGCAAGAAAGAATACGATCTTCCCAATTTTCTCCGGGTACTCATAGGCACTGTCTGTGAAACAGAACCGCGGCGGGAGAAAATAAATATCATCGAAGCCAATATGGATGACCTGAATCCGGAGATCACAGGTTACATGATGGAAAAACTGTTTTCGGAAGGTGCTCTTGACGTATTTTTTACACCGATCCAGATGAAAAAAAATCGACCGGCGGTGAAGCTCTCGGTAATCTCGCCTCCGGATCTGGCAGTTCAATTGATGGACAGGATCTTTCTGGAGACTTCTACCCTGGGATGTCGGGTCATGGAAGCGTGGAAGGAGGCGTTGCCAAGGTCAGTTGAAAAGGTGGAGACTCCCTGGGGGCCGGTACGGTTCAAGGTTGTGAACAGCAAGGTGCAGGACACGACCATCAACCGCTTCACGCCGGAATATGAAGATTGCCTTTCCATCGCCCGGCGGGAGCAGCTTCCCCTGCGGGAAGTTTACGAGAAAGTTGTGGAATTTTACCGAACAATCCCGGGGGATATAAACAAGGGCAAGGATGATAGTCGGGGGTAGAATTGTTTTGAAGCATGCACCGAACGGGTGAATACCCCCATTGATTTTGTCCGGAAGGAGAGACGACGAATGAATAAACATGACTTTTGGGAGAATATGGGGCTGGCCGGAGAGAGAGTACTGATCATCCATCATGACGACCTTGGTTTTCTGTATTCCCAGGATGATGCCTTTCACGAATTGGGTTTCCGGACCGGTTCACTGATGATGCCTGGAACGTGGGTCAGTGCTTTTTCCGGCCTTGAGGGTGTTGATCTGGGGGTGCATCTCACGCTGACCAGTGAATGGGAGGCTCCCCGCTTGCGTCCGCTTACCGATGGCCCCAGCCTCAGGGATGCCCACGGGTATTTCTGGCCAACTCTTGAAGAGGCATGGGCCAATGCCTCTCTTGAAGATGCCGCGAGGGAGATGAAGGCCCAGGTGGAAAGTGCCTATCAACTTGGTATCGATGTTACGCACCTTGACACCCACATGGGTTCGGTACTCCGTCCCGATCTGGCCGAAGTTTATGTACAGCTTGGCCGGGATTACCGTCTGCCAGTTTATCTTCCGGAGAGCGTGGCTGAGCATGGTATCGATGAACCGATCTGCTCGTTTTTTGATGAGATGCTTTCCGGGATCAAGATGCCCAGGTACAGGCTGGTCGACGGATACAGGATTCCTCCTCCGCAACGTACAGATTGGTACCTGGAGAAGCTTTCCGGCCTGGAACCCGGTGTATATCATCTGATTCATCACTCCGCTGTCCCCGGGGCGGACCTGGTTTTGCCCGACAGGGATGTCCGCACGGCGGATTATGAAGCGTTGTCCGATCCCCGGGTGCGTGAAATAATCGATTCATTCAAGCTGCTGTCTTACCGGGAAATCAGGGATAGATTGAGGAAAGAACCTCCGGAAGAGGGCTGACAGCCACCATGGGCTTCGGGGGAAATGACGGCTGATGGAAGGTGTGCCGCGGACTGTGAAAGATTTGCCTGTCCATGTGGAGAAGGAAACCCGGCATCCGTGTACATCGAGATGATCTTGCCACGCGGTTGTTCCTTTTCTGTTACGTGAAATGTGGCTTTTTTTTCTCGGCGGCTGCATGAAGTTGCGGGGTTTCAAAATGGCCGTAGCGGCGGGAACAGCCTTCATTTCCGGCAAATTGTTTATTTCGTTTCGATATGTTAAAATAAGCGTTGTTTGTGTTCAAGATGATATTATTTCGCCTGCGCAGGGCGTCTTTTGATCCTGGCATTATTCGCCAAACGGATGCGGGGCAAGGAGGCATATTAAATGGTCAAGTGGGAAAAAATAGACGGCAACAAGATCAAGATGGAAATAGAGGTTTCCGAGAACGAAGTGGATGGAGCTCTGGAGAAGGCTTATTTCAAGGTGGTCAGGGACATAAACTTGCCCGGCTTCAGGAAGGGGAAGGTCCCGCGCAAAATACTGGAAGCGCGTTTTGGCCCGGAAGTACTGTACAAGGAAGCGGTTGAGATTTTGCTTCCAGGATCCTATCGTCGTGCCATAGACGATGAAAATATTGAACCGATCGACGAACCGGAAATAGATATCAAACAGATCGAAAAAGGTAAACCTTTTGTTTTCACGGCGATCGTGGAAGTCAAGCCCGAGGTAAAACTGGGGGACTACAAGGGTGTAGAGGTAGAGGTGGAAGAGGATGAGATTGACGAGGCGGCGGTCGACGAACGCATGGAAGCTCTCAGAAATGACCATGCCAGCCTGGTTGATGTTGAAGATGATAAAAGCCGGGTGGGCGAAGGCGATCTTGTCATGATCGATTTTTGCGGTTACATGGACGGGGAGCCTTTTGAAGGCGGGGAAGCCAGGGATTACTCCCTTGAAATCGGATCCCATTCCTTCATTCCCGGTTTCGAGGAACAGCTGATCGGTTCATTGGCAGGCGATGAGAAGGAACTGAAGGCTACTTTTCCTGACGATTACCGTAATGAAGAACTGGCCGGGAAAGAAGCAACTTTCAAGGTTACGGTAAAAAATATCAAACGCAAGGAACTTCCTGATCTGGATGATGATTTTATCAGCGAGATCAGCGAATTTGATAACGTGGCCTCTTTCAGGGAAGACCTGGCGGCGCGTATGAAGGAAGATGTAAAAAAAGCTAACAGGGCGCAGCTGGAAAGCATCATCATCGAGAAGATAACTGCTGCTTCGGAGGTGGAGGCGCCGGAAGTGCTCATTGAAAAACAGTTGAACAACATGATCAGCGATATTGACCATTACCTGCAGTTTCAGGGGATGAACCTGGACAGATTTCTGGAGGCTTCCCGGAAAACACTGGATGAGATAAAGGAAGCGAATCGCGAGGAAGCGATCAACCGGGTCAAGGCCAACCTCGTCCTCGATGCGATCGTCAAGGCGGAAGGGATCGTTATCTCGGAGGAGGAACTGGAGGAGAAGATAAAGGAAGTTGCCGAACAATATTATAGCACTCCCGAAAAAGTACGCGATGTCTATGAAAAGCAGGGCCGGATCAAATATCTGCAAGAAGAGGCCCGCATGCGCAAGCTGATCAATTTCCTCGTTGAAAACGCCAGGGTGAAGACAATCAAGAAAAAAGATGATGAACGATCCGGGGTTGATGGCGGACAGCCCCGGGTAGATTCCAGACAGGCCGAAGAAGATGACGGGCAACCCGAAACCGATAGGAAACAATCAAGAGAAGATGGAGAACAACCCGAAGTGGATGAGAAATAACCTCGGGTGGATTGGCGTGTCATGTTACAAAAAATTTACATTTACCGTGAAGGAAGATATACTGATTGTATGGAATTAGAAAACTTGATATTGGGGAAAGGAGATGTTCAAAACATGAATCTGGTACCTATGGTTGTGGAGCAAACAAATCGTGGGGAGAGGGCTTATGACATATTTTCAAGATTGCTGAAGGACCGTATCGTTTTTATTGGTTCCGGTATCGATGATGCGGTGGCCAATCTGATCATTGCCCAGCTGCTCTTCCTCGAATCCGAGGATCCTGACAAGGATATAAACCTCTACATAAATTCTCCGGGTGGTGTAATTTATTCCGGGATGGCTATTTATGATACCATTCAATATATCAAGCCTGACGTATCGACGATCTGTGTGGGCCTGGCGGCAAGTCTCGGTGCCGTTTTGCTGGCGGCGGGGACCAAGGGGAAACGTTTTGCCCTGCCTCATTCCCGGGTGATGGTTCATCAACCGATGGGCGGTGCCAAGGGGCAGGCGGTGGATATTGAAATACATGCCCGTGAAATAATCGGGCTTCGGGAAAAAATAAACGAGGTTCTTTCCCGCCATACGGGGCAACCTATCGAGAGAATTGCCAGGGATACGGACCGGGATTTCTTTATGGATGTCAATGCGGCCAAGGAATACGGGATAATCGACGAGATTCTGACCACGCATAGATAGAGGGCGTTTTTGGGAAATCAATAAACTTTGGGGTGAAAACATATATGTTTACCTTCAGTGATGAAAAAGGACAGGTAAAATGTTCATTCTGTGGAAAAACCCAGGAACAGGTTCGCAAGCTGGTAGCCGGACCAGGCGTTTATATCTGTGACGAATGTATCGAGTTGTGCAACGAGATCATCGAGGAAGAGGTTAAAGAAGAAGGTGATCTGGAAGACATAGAACTTCCGAAGCCGCTGGATATAAAGGAGGTCCTCGATCAGTACGTGATCGGTCAGGATGCGGCCAAGAAGGCTCTTTCCGTCGCTGTCTACAACCATTACAAACGAATCAACGCCGGTGAAAAAATCGGGGATGTCGAACTGCAGAAGAGCAATATCATTCTTATCGGGCCGACGGGAGTGGGTAAAACACTTCTCGCCCAGACCCTGGCCCGTATCCTCAATGTTCCTTTTGCCATCGCCGATGCCACATCACTTACAGAGGCGGGTTATGTCGGTGAAGACGTGGAAAACATCCTGCTCAAGCTTATCCAGGCTGCTGATTACGATCTGGAGAAAGCGGAGAAGGGGATAATCTATATAGACGAGATCGACAAAATTGCCCGCAAGACAGACAATCCTTCTATCACTCGCGACGTTTCCGGGGAAGGTGTGCAGCAGGCCCTGCTCAAGATACTCGAGGGCACCGTGGCCAGCGTCCCCCCCCAGGGGGGTAGGAAACACCCTCACCAGGAGTTCATGCAGATAGACACCACGGATATTCTCTTCATCTGCGGGGGTGCCTTCAACGGGCTGGACAAGATAATCCAGTCCCGTATCGGGAAAAAGGGCATCGGTTTTGCTGCGGATATCAAGCCCAGGTCGGAAGTTGATATAGGGGGTATCCTGAAACATGTTCTACCGCAGGATCTGCTCAAATATGGCTTGATTCCCGAATTTGTGGGACGGGTTCCTGTCATTGCTACCCTGGATCAGCTGGACAGGGAGGCACTGATCAGGATCCTTACCGAACCCCGCAATGCCCTGGTCAAACAGTACCAGAAGCTCTTTGAACTCGATGGTGTTACCCTCGAGTTTGCGGAACAATCTCTGGAATCCATTGCCGAGGAAGCGATCAAACGCGATACAGGAGCTCGCGGTCTTCGCGCCATCCTGGAAGAGAACCTGATTGAAGCGATGTTCGATCTTCCCTCGAAAAATAACATCGAAAAATGTATGATCACCAGAGAGGTGATCATCAACAAGGATAAGCCGATTCTGGTTACGGCCAAGAAGAACAAGAAAAAAGAAGAATCGGCCTGATTTCCTCACTTGAAGAAAAATCTATCTTCACGATAAAGGTCGAAAAACTGTTGGGGCGGAAAAACCTTTCCGCCCTTTTTTACTGCGCGGGACTTCCCCGGAGCTGGTTTTTTCAGGATACTTTACTTTGATTGAGGAAATAATATCTAGCAAAACGTGATAATGCCGCCGACCTGGGAGGGAGGTTCCTTTATTGCAAAATTTTGCCGGTGTTCTGAGTGTAATTCAAATTTTCTTTGCCGTGGTAATCGGATTGTATTTTTTCAATCTGCTGCGTAGCCAACAGACGAATAAAGTAGCTGTGGACAGGGAATCACGCAAGGAAATGGAACAGCTGGAGAAGTTGAGGCGCATCTCCCTGAGTGAACCTCTTTCTGAAAAGACGCGACCGGCAACATTTGATGAAATTGTCGGTCAAGACAATGGATTGAAAGCACTCCGGGCCGCAATCTGCGGCCCCAACCCCCAGCATGTGCTTCTTTACGGCCCGCCGGGTGTAGGCAAGACGGCCGCGGCAAGGCTGGTTCTGGAGGAGGCCAAGGGGAATATCGACAGCCCCTTTCTGGAGAACGCCACTTTCACCGAGTTGGATGCTACCACGGCCAGGTTCGATGAACGTGGTATCGCCGATCCGCTCATCGGTACTGTCCACGATCCCATCTATCAAGGAGCCGGGCCTCTGGGGATGGCCGGTATACCGCAACCCAAGCCAGGGGCGGTAACCAAGGCGCACGGGGGGATACTCTTTATCGATGAAATCGGCGAATTGCACCCCATTCAGATGAACAAATTGTTGAAAGTGCTCGAAGATCGCAAGGTGTTTCTGGACAGTTCCTATTACAACAGTGAAGATCGGAACATCCCCCGCCATATCCATGAAATTTTTCAGAAAGGGTTGCCGGCCGATTTCCGGCTTATCGGTGCAACGACACGCATGCCGGAAGATATTCCTCCCGCCATCCGTTCCAGATGCCTGGAAATATTCTTCCGGGGCTTGCAGCCCAGGGAGATCAATGTCATCGCCAAAAATGCGGCGCAGAAGATACATTTTTTCATTCCTTCGGCTGCACTGGAGGTGATTACCAGTTTTGCTTCCAATGGCCGGGAAGCGGTAAACATCATCCAGATGGCAGCGGGGATAGCGCAGGGGGATGGCCGTTGCAGCATCGATGTGGAGGATGTGGAATGGGTTGTCAACAGCAGCCAGCTTTCACCACGCCCGGAACTTAAAGTTGCTGACCGGCCGCAGATCGGGTCCGTCAACGGGCTTGCGGTGTACGGGCCGAACATGGGAACGCTGATCGAGATCGAAGCTTCAATTCTCCCGGCTCATTCCGGGCAGGGCAGTATAAATATCAACGGCATCATCGAGGAAGAAGAGATGGGTGGCGGCGGCAACGGGCGGACGGTAAAAAGAAAGAGCATGGCCAGGGGTTCCGTGGAAAATGTGATCACGGTACTCAACGGGATCATGAACCTTGATCTGCATAATTATCATATCCACCTCAATTTTCCGGGAGGGATTCCGATAGATGGTCCTTCCGCCGGTATAGGCATGGCGATGGCTATCTATTCGGCTTTGAAACAGGAACCGGTGGATTCCATGATCGCCATGACCGGTGAACTTTCGGTGCGGGGGGCGGTGCGCCCCGTGGGGGGAATCATCCCCAAGCTTGACGCGGCTGCCGAAGCTGGCTGCAGGCGGGTCCTGATCCCGAAAAAAAACTGGCAGCAGGGTTTCTCGCAGCATGAGCGGCTGCAGATCATACCGGTTGATCATCTGCAGGAGGCTTTTGAATTGGTTTTCGGTGTTTCTTCCAACCTTGCGGGCCAACCTGTCGCGGATGAATCCGTGCATGAATACAAACCGGTCGTGGCTGCCAACGTGCCTGCACGGGGGAGTTAAAAACAATTAATAATTGAAGAATAAAAGGATATAAGGGATAGAAGAAGAATCCTATGCTACTGGGATTCTTTTTTTAAAAATGTATTGCATGTATTATAATATAGTAAATGCAATCGTTGAAAAAAGGAGCAAACCGGATGGCAAAAAATAAAAAGATACAGATGTTACCCCTGAGGGGGGTACTGGTCTTTCCCCATATGGTGATCCATCTTGATGTAGGACGCAGCAGCTCCATCGAGGCCCTGGAAAAGGCCATGCTCGGTGACAGCAAGATATTCCTGGTGGCCCAGAAAGACGCCAAGATGGATGCTCCCGGGGAGGAAGATATCTATACGGTAGGTACGGTGTCGCGGATCAAGCAGATGATCAAACTTCCCGGCGGAGTCATCCGTGTTCTGGTCGAGGGTCTGCAGCGGGGCAGAATAGTCAAGATGCTCAAGCAGAAACCATATTTTGAAGTCGAAGTGGAATTGATAGAAGAAGACAAAAATAAGAATCCGGAGCTGGAAGCTCTGCTCAGAAACCTGCTGGAGGTATTTGAACGATATGTTAAAAACAGCAGGAAGATACCCCCGGAAGCGCTGGTGGCTGTTTCCGGAATCGAGGAACCCGGCCAACTTTCCGACCTGGTAACTTCCCACCTCTCCCTGAAGTTGTCCCAGAAACAGGAGATTCTGGAGACATTCGATTTGCAAGAGAGGATCGAGAAATTGGTGGAGCTCCTCGGGCGAGAACTGGAAATTCTGGAGATCGAACGGAAGATCGGTTCCAGGGTGCGCAAACAGATGGAGAAGACCCAGAAAGAATACTACCTGCGGGAACAGATGAAGGCTATCCAGAAGGAACTGGGTGAGAAAGACGAGCGCACGGCCGAGGCTGATGAGTACCGTGAAAAGATACGTGAAGCCGGATTCCCGGAAGAGGTCGAAGAAAAAGCGCTGAAAGAACTTGACCGCCTGGAGAAGATGCCTCCGGCCGCTGCGGAAGCGGTGGTTATCAGAAATTATCTGGATTGGCTGATCGATCTTCCCTGGTCAATCAGCACGGAGGATCGGACTGATCTCGATGTTGTTCAGCAGATACTGGATGAGGATCATTACGGGTTGGAGAAAGTTAAAGAAAGAATCGTGGAATTTCTGGCGGTGAGGCAGCTGGCCCCGGAGCTCAAAGGCCCTATCCTGTGCCTGATCGGGCCACCTGGCGTGGGCAAGACCTCGTTGGCCAAATCGATTGCCCGGGCGATGGAGCGCAATTTTGTACGCATCTCACTGGGCGGTGTTCGGGACGAGGCGGAGATACGCGGCCACCGTCGCACTTATGTCGGCGCCCTGCCCGGAAGGATAATTCAGGGGATGAAACAGGCCAAATCGAACAATCCGGTTTTTTTGCTCGATGAAATTGACAAGATGTCCACGGATTTCAGAGGGGACCCATCGGCGGCGTTGCTGGAGGTACTCGATCCGGAGCAGAACCATGTTTACAGCGATCATTTCATCGAGGTGCCTTTTGACCTTTCAAAGGTCATGTTTATCACCACGGCCAATATCGACCTCAACATTCCTCAGCCTCTCCTGGATCGTATGGAGGCGATCAACATCTCCGGTTATACGGAAGAGGAGAAGGTGGAAATAGCGGTGCGCCATCTCTTGCCCAAGCAGATGAAGGCGAATGGCATCACTCGGGAGAACCTTCGCCTTTCCCAGGGGGGTATACGCAAGATCATCCGTGAATACACCAGGGAGGCGGGGGTAAGAAATCTTGAACGCAAGATATCGGCCATCTGCCGAAAACTTGCCCGTGAAGTGGTCAAGGAAAGGGAACTGAAACGAAGAGTCAGTGCCCAGAATGTGCATCGTTACCTGGGAATTCCCCGTTATCGCTTCGGTGTTGCAGAGAAAGAAGATCAGGTCGGGGTGATCACCGGGCTGGCCTGGACCGAGGCCGGCGGGGATATTCTGGCCATCGAAGCCACGCCGATGAAGGGCAAAGGCAAGATGTTGTTGACCGGAAAATTGGGCGATGTGATGCAGGAATCTGCCCAGGCAGCCCTGAGTTTCATCCGTTCCAGGTCGGAGTCGTTGCATCTGGACGTGGACTTCTACAAGAACCTTGACATTCATATCCATATTCCTGAAGGGGCGATACCCAAAGATGGGCCTTCGGCGGGGATAGCCATGGCCACGGCTTTGATTTCCGCCCTTGTCCGGTTGCCGGTAAGCAAGAACATCGCTCTTACGGGGGAGATAACACTGCGGGGGAGGGTGCTTCCCGTTGGAGGGATCAAGGAAAAAGTACTGGCGGCTCATCGGTCAGGTCTCAAAAAAGTGATTCTGCCCTCCGACAACCGCAGAGATTTGAGCGATATCCCGGCCAATATTCGCAAAAATCTTGATTTTGTCCTTGTCGATGACATGGATGAGGTCATGGATGCTGTCTTTGGAAAACTGATCAAGAAGGAGCGGATACCGGGAGGATTGGTCGAGCAACAGAAAGATATCCCCGGCTCTGATGAGCAGGGTGATTCGGCACTGAAGCATTGATATCTTCGCTACACGGAGCGGTTGTGGAAGATCTTGACAGGCTTGTCCCGAGTAAGGCAGAAAGATGATTATCCGTCATTGTAAACTGGAAAGAATAGTGGGGCGCCCGCAGGAGTTGCCGCGGGGAGTATTTCCGGAGGTGGGGTTTCTGGGGCGTTCCAACGTGGGAAAATCTTCACTGATCAATGTATTTCTGGGGAGGAAAAACCTGGCGAGAACCAGTTCCACCCCTGGCAAGACGAAGGCGCTTTTCTTTTATCTGGTCAACGATTCTTTCTATCTGGTTGATTTTCCCGGTTACGGCTATGCTCGTGTATCCAGGGGCCTGAAAAAGAACTGGGGTTACCTGATTGAAGACTATCTTGAACAGCGGGAGCAACTGAAGGGCCTTGTCCATATCATTGATATACGGCATCCTCCCACCGAGGATGACAGGCAGATGACGATATGGCTTCTGAGCAGGGAATATCCTTTTCTGACCGTGGCCACAAAGGCTGACAAGATATCGCGAGGCCGTTCCTTGCAACAGATAAAAAAAATCCGGGAAGGATTGGAACTGCCCCGGGAGTTTCCACTCGTCTCCTTTTCATCCAGGAGCAGAGTGGGTGCCGAAACGGTGAATTCTTTTATCACGCAACTGGTAAGCAAATGAGGAAGGAGCAAATGGGTTGATAGTTGCTGGAATAGATGTAGGTTCGATAACGGCTGAAGCGGTGATTCTTAAAAATGGCGATATCCTCGGTTCCGTGATCATGCCCACCGGTGCAAGCAGCAAGGCCGCGGCTGACAGGGTGCTGGATGAAGCTTTACATAAAGTAGGTTTATCCCCGAAGGACCTGAAATACATCGTTGCCACCGGATACGGCCGTATCAGTGCTTCCCCGGCTCACAAGAGGGTGACGGAAATTACCTGCCACGGCCGGGGCGCTTTTTTTCTTTTTCCTTCCGCGCGGACGGTGATTGACATCGGGGGGCAGGACAGCAAGGTCATCCGCCTGGGGCCGGAAGGCCAGGTTGTAGATTTTGCCATGAATGAAAAATGTGCGGCCGGCACGGGGCGTTTCCTGGAAGTGATGGCCCGGGCCCTTGAAGTGGAACTGGAAGACCTGGCCGTGTTGAGCAGGAAAGCCACTCGCTCGGTACCTATCAGCAGTATCTGCACTGTTTTTGCCGAATCGGAAGTGGTATCGCTGATCGCTACCGGCCAACCGCGGGAAAATATTATCCGGGGTATCCATGACTCCATCGCCGAACGCACTGCCGGCCTGCTGAACCGGGTCGGTATTGAAGAGGATGTGGTCATGACCGGAGGGGTGGCCAACAACAGCGGGGTGGTGGAGGCGATCGAGGAGAGGATCGGGATCCGGCTCAACATTCCCGAAAGGCCGGATATTATCGGTGCACTGGGTGCTGCCCTGATCGCCGCCGATCATGCAAAATAAAAATTGTCTCCGCTTGTTGCGCTCCCAGGCTGTCAAATCGCTGACGGAGCGGTTCATTGCTTTACCATCTTTCCCGTACTTTCCGGCAGGGTCATTTTTTCTATCTCTCCGTAAGGGAAATGTTTCCGTTCTCCCGAAAATCCTCTTGCGATCAGGGCTCCTTTCTCATCTATGCCCATGGCGGTTCCGCGGAAAGTTGTTGTCCCGTATTCAACGGTGATCCTCTGTCCCGGCATGAAGTCAAGTTCCCTCCACAGTTCCAGAAAGGCGGAAAACCCGCATTCAAGGAACAACCGGTAGCCGACTTCCAACCCATTCAATATCGTTGCACAGATCGCTTCACGGTCATAGATTGTCTTTCCTTCGATGTGCAGGGAGGTGGCTTTTTCTTTCAGTTCTGCAGGGAAGTCGTCTATCCGGTGATTGACATTTATCCCCATTCCCAGAATCATGAAATGGATACGGTGTGATTGCATTTTGACCCTGGCCAGCGCCCCCCCCAGCTTCTTGCCGTTGATAAGAAGATCGTTGGGCCACTTCACGGATACAGGCAGCCCGGTAACTCCACGCAGTCCGGAAGCAGCAATGGCTGCAGCCGCGGCAGTGAAAGGAGCCATCTTCTCCGGAGTCATATTTTCTGGTCGCAGCAGAAGCGAGAACCAGAGTCCGCGGTAAGGAAGGGATGACCATGATCTGCCCAGCCTGCCTTTTCCGGCGGACTGTTCCTCGGCCAGAATTAGCGTTCCCTCGGGTGCCCCTTCCAATGCCAGGTCATAGATTTTTCGGTTGGTGGAATCCAGCGAGGGGAAAAAAAAGACCCGATTTGCCCAGGCGGCCGATTCCAGTTCCGCCCTGATTCTGTCTATTTGTAACCGTTCGGCCTTGAATGCCGGCAGATTTTTTCCCCCGGCGAAGTTAGCGGTGTGGGTTCCCCGTTTATGTCGGCATCCGGCTGATTCGTTGGACAGGTACTGCCCATCTTCTTTCTCCCGGGAAGTCGGGGACTTTTCAGATGTATGTTTCATGGGTCGCTACCCCTTTCTTTAAAAATGATTATAGATTCAATCAAGGGCAAAGTAAACCTTCCGGTATCGATGGGGTTGTAACGAATCAACCTGACCTGTATTTCAGGCATGGTAGTCACTGTCGAGAAAGAAAAAAGCGCGATCAAGTTCTCGCGCTTACGAATAATTGTATGTAAAAAAGAGGGGGTCAAATTGATTACATTATAGCCGATCAATATTACAGTATTATTACATTAATATTTAGTTTTTGTCATAATGTCTGTTTTTTCTCGATGAAAGCCCTTCGGGGAATCAGATTCTCCGCTGGTATTCCTGGAGACTGAGGACATCCATCCCTTTTTTACGAAGCATTTTGATGCCTTCCAGGGCGGCTCCGGCCGCACGCATGGTGGTGATGATGGAGACGCCGCGGGCAAGAGCTTTCTGGCGCATGCGGGCTTCATCGGTCTGTGAACCTGTACCCGAGGGGGTGTTGATGATCAACCCCACTTCACCACGCTCGATGTACTGGAGGATATTGGGCTCTCCTTCCTGCAGCCGTTTTACTTCCTCAACCTCGATCTCCCCGGTGCGCAGAGCGGCTGCTGTTCCGGCAGTGGCGATGATACCAAAGCCCAATTTTGAAAATTCCCGTGATAGTGCTATAGCCTCACCTTTGTCACGGTTGGCCACGGTAACAAAGATTTTTCCCTCCAGAGGCAGTGGAGTGCCGGCAGCCAGCTGACTCTTGGCAAAGGCCAGCCCGAAGTCAGGGTCGATACCCATCACCTCTCCCGTGGAACGCATCTCCGGCCCCAGAATTATATCCACCTCGGGGAAGCGCGAAAATGGAAGCACCGCCTCCTTCACTGCAAAGTGTCTGGGTTTGATTTCCGCTGTCAACCCCAATTCTTCAAGTTTTCTGCCCGCCATAACCTTTGCGGCGACCTGTGCCAGGGGGATCCCCGTGGCTTTGCCCACAAAGGGGACGGTGCGGGAGGCGCGGGGGTTGGCCTCGATAAGGTAAATTCTATCGCCTCTTATCGCATACTGGATGTTGCACAGGCCGATGACATTCAAGCTTTGCGCCAGCAGGAGCGTCTGGTGGCGGATCTCCTGCAGCTGTTCTTTGCGCAGGCTGAAGGTGGGGATCACGCAGGAACTATCCCCGGAATGGATCCCGGCATACTCGACGTGTTCCATTATCCCTCCGATAAACGTGTCGCTACCATCGCTGACAGCGTCCACATCGATTTCCACGGCACCCTCGAGAAATTTGTCCAGCAGGAGGGGGTTCTGTGCAGACAGAACTTCCGTATCCTGCAGGTACGAGACCAGGGTATCGCGGTTGTAGACAACCTGCATCGATCTTCCCCCCAGAACATACGAGGGGCGAACCAGAACAGGAAAACCCAGTTTTTCGGCTTCCTCCAATGCTTCATCGGGGGTGGTTGCCGTGCCGTAAGGGGGTTCCACCAGCCCCAATTTTTCAACTACAGCGGCAAATTCCCGCCGGTTTTCGGCACGATCGATATCGATCGGGGAGGTGCCCCATATCTTCACTCCCCGTTCCATCAGCGGGAGGGCCAGTTTCAGGGGAGTCTGGCCTCCGAATTGCAGGATCACCCCCTCGGGCTGTTCAATTTCGTAGATATCTAGAACGTCTTCCAGGGTCAACGGTTCAAAGTATAGCCGATCGGAGATATCGTAGTCGGTACTCACTGTTTCCGGGTTGCAGTTGACCATGATCACCTCGTAACCCTCCTCGCGGAGGGCGAAGGCAGCCTGAACGCAGCAGTAATCAAATTCAACGCCCTGTCCGATGCGATTGGGCCCGCTGCCAAGGATCATGACTTTGCGGGCGCGTGGAGGGGGCGTCTCGCCATGCCGTTCATACGTGGAGTAAAAATAAGGGGTGTGGGCTTCGAATTCACCTGCACAGGTGTCCACGCTGCGGAAGGAAGGTTTGATTCCCTCCTCGAGGCATCTTCTCCTTATTGTTTCCTCATCCGTTTTGACCAGGGCGGCGATGCGCTGATCGGAGAAGCCGTTTTCCTTGGCTTCCAGTATCAGCGGTGAGGTCAGGCCACGGAGCCCGGCGCGGGCAAGAACTTTTTCCTGCTCGACCAGTTCCTCGATCTGATCGAGAAACCAGCGGTCAATCCTGGTCAGATCGGCGATCAGTTTGCCCGGGAACCCCCTGCGGTATGCTTCGGCGATATAAAAAAGGCGTTCCGGTTGCGGTGTGGTCAGAAATCGTTTGACCGTCCTGTCGTTGGCAGAGGAGTTGTCTTTCAGATCGAAACCGTAATAATCCTGTTCCAGCGAACGGATGGTTTTCTGCAGTGCCTCCTTGAAAGTGCGCCCGATGCCCATTACTTCTCCCACCGACTTCATCTGGGTGGTAAGGGTCCGGTCGGATTCCGGAAATTTTTCAAAATCCCAGCGGGGGATTTTGACCGCACAGTAGTCCAAAGATGGCTCGAAGGAGGCCGGCGTCTGCCGGGTGATGTCGTTGGGAAGTTCATCAAGGGTGTAGCCGACCGCCAGTTTTGCAGTGATCTTGGCGATGGGAAAACCCGTGGCTTTCGATGCCAGTGCCGAGGAGCGGGACAGGCGCGGGTTCATCTCGATTACCACCATGCGTTCTCCTTCCGGGTCCAGAGCAAACTGAATGTTGCAACCTCCGGTATCGACACCCAGCTTTTTCAAGGCGGCTACAGAGGCTTCTTTGAGCAAGCGATACTGCTTACCGGTCAATGTCTGCACCGGGGCGACGGTGATGCTTTCCCCCGTATGGACCCCCATGGCGTCGATGTTCTCTATGGAACAGACCACGATGGAGTTGTCATTGCGGTCGCGGACAATTTCCATCTCGATTTCTTTCCAGCCGATGATCCCTTCCTCCACCAGAACCTGTGACACCGGGCTGATATAGAGGCCATATGACACCTTCTCGCGCAGTTCTTCAAGATTGTGGGCAATTCCCCCACCCGTTCCGCCCAGGGTGAAGGAGGGGCGTATGACCAGCGGGTACCCCGCTTTTTCAGCAAATATTTCCGCTTCCGCGATACTGTTGACATGGGCGCTGGTGATCGTGTCCAGGCCTGCCTCGGTCATGGCCGATTTGAAAAGCTCCCGGTCTTCGGCCAATTTTATGGTCTCTATGCTGATCCCGATCAGTTCCACATCGTGTTTCTGCAGAATGCCCCGGTCATGCAGTTCCACGGCAAGGTTGAGGGCGGTCTGCCCCCCCAGGGAAGGCAGCAGAGCATCCGGTTTCTCCCGGGCGATTATCCTGGCAGCCACTTCAGCGGTCAGGGGCTCGATATAGGTGTGGTCGGCCATATCGGGATCGGTCATGATCGTGGCCGGGTTGCTGTTGATCAACACCACCTCGAACCCCTCTTCATGCAAAGCGCGGCAGGCCTGGGTTCCCGAGTAGTCGAATTCGCAGGCCTGGCCTATGACGATCGGCCCCGAGCCGATCAGAAGAATTTTCCGCAGATCCTCACGCTTGGGCATCTGTACACATCTCCACAAATTTATCATAAAAACTTTCATGATCATCCGCTTTTTGGTATCCCCGGGGATGATACTGAACCGAAAAAAAACGATATTTCCTGTTTTCAATCCCTTCCAGGGTCCGGTCATTCAAATTGATGTGTGTCATGACCGTTCCCTCCGGCAAGGGCGAGTCGGATGAAAGGTTGTAACCGTGATTCTGGGCGGTAATCAGCACGCGCCCGGTGGAGAGTTCTCTGACCGGGTGGTTCAGACCCCGGTGGCCGAAGGGAAGTCTGAAAGTATCGATACCGATGGCCAGTCCCATGATCTGATGTCCCAGGCCGATGCCGGCCAGGGGACGCCACCCCAGTAACGAGCCGATGTTGCCGGTAATTTTTTTCCAGGACATGGGGTCTCCGGGGCCGTTGGACAGAAGCAGCCCATCGGGGTTCAACGTCCTCATTGTTTCCACATCCGTATCAGCGGGGACAACTGTTATCATGCACCCTCGCTCTGCAAGGGCGGTCAGAATACTGCGTTTTGCCCCCAGGTCCATCACGGCCACATGGCATCTGTATTCCTTTCCGTGATGATGATCAATATCTTCATTGTCCGGGCTGTGTTGTTCATTGTTCCAGCGATAGGGGCCGGCGGCGGCTATATTCTTCTGGCCCGGGAAGAATGCTGTGGCCGGAAGATGGGCAAGCCGTTCCATCAACCTTTTTGCATCGGTGGTAAGGGTGGAAACGATGGCTTTCATGGGGCCGTTACGCCGGAGGTGGAGCATCAGGGAACGGGTATCGATTTTCTCCAAGCCGATCACCCCGTGCGAGGCAAGAAATGCGCCCAGGCTCTGCCCCGACCTGATATGCCGGGGGCGTCTGCAATAGCTCTTGCTCAGGACAGCTTTGACCTGGGGTGTTTCCGATTCGTTATCATCGGGGTGGCAGCCGTAATTGCCCAGATGGGGTGCTGTGAACGACAGAATCTGTCCGTGATAGGTGGGGTCGGTGATTATTTCCTGGTAGCCGATCATAGCCGTGTTGCAGACGACTTCACCGCAAACCTCGCCACTTCCGGCAAAAACTTCTCCCAAAAGATGAAATCCGTCTTCGAGAACCAAGATCGCATTCAATATACTGTAAATTTCTCCCGTGATTTTAAGCAGGTTTGTCGATCCATAGATCATTATAGCGGAAGATCTTCCGAAAAACAAAGAACACATTCCACCTCTCATCCGGAGAAAATCAATGAGTTTGACAGATTCAACACGGCCAACTGACTTTATTGAGGTTTTCCTGCTCTCTCCCGGACTGCCACGGAAACGAACTGAACAGTAAAGGCCTCTGCCCCTGGCCGGATGGCAGGCCGGGCCGCCGATACAGTATCCCGGAGGTGCTCTTGTGAAAAAATAATGGGAGAGGCAGCAAATTGCGGGGGGTTCCGATCAGCTCCGTTTTCCTATTTTTACTTTGAAGATGGGGCTGTATATAATATAATTGAACAACCCGTCCAGTACGGTATTTTCAATGATGAAGGGAGTACCTCGATGAAGATTGCACTGGCCCAGATGAATCCGACGGTCGGGGATCTGACGGGCAACGTTTTGAAGATAACGAAGATGATCGCGGAGGCCCGCAATGGCGGCGCAGATCTCGTCATCTTTCCCGAGATGGCCGTGGTCGGCTACCCCCCCCATGACCTCATTCTCTACCGTCAATTCGTCTCCCGGGCCGGGGAAATGATCAGAAACGCGATTTTACCGCATGCTGACGGGATTGACCTGCTGCTCGGCACCCCCTGGGGTGATCCTGGCGGGGCCGGCCTTTTCAACAGTGCGCTTCTCCTGCGGGAGGGCCGTATCGCCACCGTTCATCATCAGAGCGCCCAGGCCGACGATAACGTTTTCGCTGCGGAACATTGCATGGCCCGGGCGGATACTCTCTGTCTTGCCGAATTTCAGGGTCGAAAGATGGCCGTAGCCGTGGGCGGGGATGTCGGCCGTGTCTGGCGGCCGGGCGTGGCTGAACAACATATCACAGGGAGCCATATGGCAAAGGTCCTTGAACAGGGAGCCGACTTGCTAGTAAATATCGCTTCTTCTCCCTACTTTCCGGGGGTTTCCGCTTCCCGGGATGGACTGATTTCCGCTCTGGCACGGAAGTACAATACGGGTGTTATCTGGGTCAATCAAGTTGGAGGCAACGATGAACTTGTCTTTGATGGCCGTAGCATGGCCTGTACACCCGGGGGGAAGATTGTTTTCCGGGCGCCCCCTTTCGAGGAAGGAGTTTTTATCTTCGATTGCAGCACCACGACGGATGGCCCGGGGGTACCCGGATCACCGGAGGATATTGGCGAAATCTATGCCGCCCTCGGACTGGGGCTGGGGGACTATCTGGCCAAGGGCGGTTTTGAAAAGGTGGTGTTGGGGCTCAGCGGGGGGATAGACTCGGCCGTGGTCGCTGCACTGGCGGCGGATACCCTGGGGCCGGAGAAAGTCCTTGGTGTAATGATGCCTTCCCGCTATTCCTCGGAACACAGCATCGAGGATTCGGAGACACTCGGCCGCAATCTTGGTATCCAGACCCGTCTCATATCTATAGAAAGCGTGTTCAGCATTCTGCTCGAACTTCTGGGTGGGGATGATCTTCTGATGGATCTGGCCGAGGAGAATCTCCAGGCGCGGATCAGGGGTATCATTCTCATGTTTATTTCCAACCGCGAAAGGTACTTCGTGTTGCCAACCGGTAACAAATCCGAGATTTCCGTCGGCTACAGCACTCTGTACGGGGATATGTGCGGGGGGCTTCTGACGCTGGCCGATCTTTCCAAGGGTATGGTTTACCGTCTTGCGGGGTACATCAACCAACAGGCCGGAAGGGAGGTTATCCCCCGTTCCATCATCATGAAACCACCCTCCGCGGAGCTCCGGCCCGGCCAGAAGGACCGGGACTCCCTCCCTCCCTATGATGTTCTGGATGAACTGGTTCATCGTTACGTGGAGAAAAACAGTTCACCCCGGGAAATCATCGCCGCCGGGTATGATCCGGCAACGGTCCGGGAAGTGGCCGGAAAGATCGATGGCGCGGAATTCAAGCGATTTCAATCCCCTCCGTGCCTGCGCGTGATCAATCCCGGTTCCTGCCGCCGCATGCCCCTGGTCGGGAAGGGACAGTGGTTCTGATGGACATACTCTTTTGTTTCTGCCGTTTCTGCGATTTGTGCGTCCGGAAACCGCTTGGTACGGTGGGGCATACCGGCTTGCCGGTGAAAAATGGGGGAAGGAATCAACGGTAATGTCAAGATCGTCTACAATTCACGATGTGCTTGTTGTCGGTGCCGGGCATGCGGGTTGCGAGGCGGCCCTTGCTGCGGCAAAATTGGGTTGCAGCACCATGTTGATCAACCCCAATCTTGATCATTGTGCCCTGATGGCCTGCAATCCCTCCCTGGGAGGCCCGGGCAAGGCACATCTGATCAAGGAGATAGATGCACTCGGCGGCATCATGGGTCAAAATGCTGATCTCCATGTCCTGCAGATGCGTAAACTCAATACCAGCAAAGGCCCGGCTGTGCAGGCCTTGAGAGCCCAGGTGGACAAGAGCGCCTACCAGAGGGGGATGAAATCTATCCTTGAAAGCCAGCCCGGCTTGTTGCTCCGTGAAGGAACCGTCGAGGAGATCGTTGTGGAAGAAGGAACGGTCCGCGGAGTGCGTACCCGAGGGGGGAGTTTTTATGCCGGGAAGACTGTTGTTCTCTCCACGGGTGTTTACCTGCGTGCGGAGATCTTCGTGGGACACGATCATTTTCCGGCGGGTCCCGGCAATCAGATCCCTTCCATCGGCCTTGCCGACAATCTTCTTTCGCTGGGGTTCCATGTACATCGTTTCCATACCAGCACACCACCGCGGGTTTACCGCGACAGCATAGATCTCGAGCGGCTGGTGCCGATAGAGGGGGAACAGGGTGTCGGTAGTTTCTCCTATGTTACCCCGCCGCAGGAATTTGAAGCGGTCCCCTGTTACCTGGCTTACACGGGAGAGGAGACCCATCGCCTTATCCTGGATAATATCAATTATGCCCTCATCTACTCGGGCCTGGCCGATAGCAAGGGGCCCCGTTACTGTCCTTCAATCGAAGACAAACTGGTACGTTTCCCCGAACGTTCACGCCATCCAATCTTTGTTGAGCCCGAAAGTTTGGAATCTGCCGAGATGTACCTCCAGGGGGTTTCCACCGGTCTGCCCGAGGAACTTCAACATGCTTTTCTGAGAACGATCCCGGGGATGGAAGAGGTGATCATTACCCGTCCGGCATATGCCATCGGCTACGATTATCTGCCTCCGTCGCAGTTGAAGTTGTCGCTGGAGACGAAGCTGGTCGAGGGTCTCTTTCTGGCCGGCCAGATAAACGGTACCACCGGATACGAGGAGGCCGCTGCCCAGGGCCTTGTTGCCGGGATAAATGCTGCTTTGAAGTCGCGAAAAGAACCGGCATTCATCCTTCCGCGAACCGAAGCCTATATCGGTGTGCTCATCGATGACCTCATCAACAAGGATATTACCGAGCCCTACCGTATGTTTACCTCACGATGTGAGTACCGGCTGTTACTTCGCCATGACAATGCCGATCTGCGCTTGACCGAAAAAGGATATCGGCTGGGGCTGATCGGTGCGGAGCGCTACAGGATGTTCCGGGAGAAGAAACGTCTTCTCGGGGAGGAGAGGAAGAAACTGGAGGGCCTGCGCCTGACCCCCTCCGACGGGGTCAATGAAAAATTGATCTCCATCGGTTCCTCGCCCCTCTCCCAACCGCAGACACTGGCGGAGATCCTCAAACGCCCGGAAGTTGGATTTGACGATTTGACCGGACTGGCTGCTGGCCTGAAAGCGGATTTTGCAGAGGATCCGGAGATTGTCAGCGAGGTGGAGACATCGATCAAATACGAGGGTTACCTGATAAAACAGAGGAATTCGATCAAAGAGATGTTTAAAATGGAGAAACGGCGTATCCCCGAAGATTTTCCCTATGAACAGTTGACAAATATATCTGCCGAGGCGAGGCAGAAACTGGCGGATATCAGACCCCTGACCCTGGGCCAGGCCTCAAGGATTGATGGAGTTACCCCGGCGGACATATCATTTCTGGCCCTGTGGCTTGCCGATCGCCGGGCCGGCAGGCAGAAGAAGGGCAAGGTGGAAAAAGAAGAAAAGGAATAGAGGCATCGCAAAAATGGGTGCTGTTCATGTGTTGCCCGCTTGCAAGAAGATTCGGGAAACCATACCGGGCTTTACCCGATCTCTGTCCCTGCGGGTAGAACGCCGGGGTCCGGAACGGGTTGGTGTAAATTTACTTTAGGACTTTGGAGGAAATCTTTTATAAAAAGCGGAAGAGGAACCTCGTAGTATCAGCTTTACCAAATATTCCCCGAAGGGAGAGGTTCCTCTGATGGATATAATTCAAG
>FZPS01000172.1_pt24 | contig 31096 bp, 39 predicted proteins | sample 1817821 | NCBI WGS metagenome assembly FZPS01 (sample SAMEA104158645, study PRJEB21678) | metagenome | place: Germany | collected 2015-04-21
AAGGACCTTTTGCCTGTACTCCCGGTTGTTGATAAGCTCGCTCATGGTATCTCCTCCTTCACTCTTTTATGATATATCCTTTTTCCCTAAAGGTATTTTTGACGGTGTCAAGGTCAATACCCTTCATTGCGGCTCCCTTGGGTATTGTCATAAACCGGCCCGCGGTATTCAACATGCCGGGGGAGGTAATATCCTCAAAGCCAAGGTCCTTCATAATCCCGATTATCCCGGGGTCATCCTTGCACAGCTGGTGTACAGTTTTGTTAAGGTCGATTGTTTTGTCCATGTAACTCACCATAATCCAATAGTATTAAGGGGAACCTCCCCTACTAATATTATTTTCCCTGCGGGCGAATAATTAAACAAAAGGGATGAAAAAATGCCTTGGGCCTGTTTTTGTCCTATATCAGCTGCCGCATATTATTAAATCGAACTTCCCGAATTGATCCAGGTGGAAGGTGATTTTCCCGTCCTCTAGGTATTCGTCAAGAATTCTTTTTTCCACGAAAACGGTAATATCATCGGCCTGGAACATGGAATAGTTCCCGGTGTTCTCCGGTCTCCCCATCGAAGCCGATGGGCCTTGGAACACGCTTCATCATCCTTTAAGGATATAGTCATAGTTTATAGTAACTGCGTCCCACTTTCCGCGGACATAGGCTTTCAGCCACTCGGATGCAATCCTGGCTTTTTTCACTGCAATTTCCCTCCATTCGTAACGGCTATATTTTTATCATAGGTAGTGCCATACATGTTGTCAATGCAGACTTTCTTTCCCGGCCTTTTATAAAAACTTCTTATTGAAATGAAATAAACCCTGTGCTAAAATATCAACATAATCATATATATGACAAAAACATATATAGAATGGAGTTATATAACTGCATGTCATCGGTATGACCAGGATAAAAAGGAGGTAAATGTTATGTGCGGTTGTGGCAATAAAGGACATACCTGTGAGTGCCAGGGTCCAAGAATGGAGCGCTTTATTCAGCCCTGTATGCTGCTTCTGCTTCATGAAAAACCCGCCCACGGTTATGAACTGATGGAGAGGCTCAAGGAATTCGGCTTCGAGGACGGAGCCGACCCGGGGCTTGTTTATAGGAATCTAAGGAAAATGGAAGAAAGCGGCTGGATAGAATCCGAATGGGAGACGGAGGGAGCAGGGCCGGCCAAGAGGTTGTATAAAATCACGGCAGAAGGAATTGACCTGTTGCATGACTGGTCGCTGCATATTGAAAGAGGTATCGAAAGGCTGCGCAATTTCCAGGAAAGGTATCGTCAAAGCTTCGGAAAAGACAATTGAGATGACATTTAGCAAAGGGAGGAAAGGGAATTGTTCGAAAAAATCCTGTATGTTGTAGCTGTATCGGCCTTGATACTGTCCTTTTATAAAGACAAGGAAAAGACAAAAAAGGGACTTGCGAAGGCATGGAAGTCCTTTATAAACATCCTGCCGGCCTTCGCAGGGGTATTGGCCCTTACCGGCCTTGCGCTCACGGTAATATCCCCGGAAATAATATCCAGGTATATAGGCAGCAGTACCGGCTTTTTGGGTATGCTGATAACGGCAGTAATAGGCGCTATCACCCTCATACCCGGTTTTATCGCCTTCCCGCTGGCCGCATCCCTGCTGGAGCGGGGCGCCGGCATATCGCAGATAGCCGTATTTATTTCCACCCTGATGATGGTGGGCATAGTAACCGCACCGTTGGAGATTGAGTATTTCGGCAAAAAAGAGACGCTGATCAGGAACGCTCTCAGTTTCCTTTTCTCCTTCATTGCGGCGGCGGTAATAGGGGTGGTGGCGGCATGAAGAAAATAAAACCCTTTCTGCTGCTTATAATGGTGGCCGTAATTGACCTACTGGTATTTTTGAAAAGCCCCGACCTCGGGGTAAAGGTATTAAAAAGCACCGGCATGAACTTTGCGCAGATGCTGGGCGTGATACCCCCCATATTTCTGCTCATTGGCCTTATGGACGTCTGGGTTCCCAGGGAGAAGGTCATAAAATACATGGGTGAAGGCTCCGGTGTGACCGGGGTACTGCTCGGCATCCTGCTTGGCGCGGCGGCGGCGGGGCCCCTTTACGCGGCCTTTCCGGTGGCGGCCATAATGATTAAAAAGGGAGCGAAGTTTACAAACATCCTGATCTTCCTCGGCGCATGGTCCACCATGAAGATACCCATGTTCCTTTTTGAAATGGCATCGCTGGGATACGCCTTTGCCATAACGAGATTGATTTTAAGCTTTACCGGCATACTTTTCATGTCATGGCTTATAAACAGGCTGATGTCCAAAGATGAGATACAGGCCATATACACGAAACATGGCGGCAGTGCGTAAATGTGGCTGTACTAAAGAGAGGTTTTCCCGGTGAGAAGAGCCACAGGACGGATAACACGGCTTTCGGTATAGGCGCTGCCGGTATGGGAAACAAAAAATACGAAGGGGGAAAGGCTATTTGCAGGCTATAGGGGCACCTTCCAGTCCCGGATATGGTGAAACAGCCTTCCCGCTTCGCCCAGTATTACACACAGGTGGAATATAAGAAAACCCAGTATGGAAATGGTTATAATGAGCCCCACGAGGGGCAGCGCCTTGCCGGCGTCCCTCCTGTAAAGGCCTATAACTGCAAGCACAATATTTGCAAGGCAGAGGATGGGCAGCAGAACAGCCGGCACCAGCCCGGTATCAAGGTCATTGTATATTAGCGCCCCGATGATGACGCATGTTACGGCAATTATGATGCATACCACCCCGATAACCGGGTAGCCTTTTTCACCGTTTACATCTTTCTTGATACCCTGGTTCACGGTTCTCATCTCCTTTTAGTACCATTCTATTCTTTATTAAGCCCTTCTATCCTTCACAAAATACCAATAATTTTACATTGACCCGATGTTTTCCCAAATATCCTGGATAAGCAGTATGAGCGCAAGGGAATGGGATTTCTCACCGCATTCCAGGTACCCCTTAAGAAGCACAAATCCGGCCTCGATGTCGTTTATGTAGTCATGGTCTATATCAAGCTGAAGGTAGGGTTTTATTCGCTTCCATGTTGCCAGGGAATCATCCAGGCTTGACAGGGCCCTGTCCCAGTCCTCGTTCCTTATATTGGTTTCGGTGACTTTCAAACCGGCCGAGAAACCAAACCTGGAATCTATAGGCCTTCTAAGGGGCGCGCAGCCGCAAAGCTGTATTACAAGCACAATAATCAAAAGGGTTGTCAAATTGGTTCTTTTCATATCAAGGGCCTCCCCGGTTTCGGTCGTTGACCGGTATTACCATGTAGGGCTTGTCTCCCTTTAGGTCCACATACAGGTTGCCGCTGGTATCAAGCTGGGCCAGTGACACTTCGGAAATATCGGTTATGTTCAGCCTGCCCAGCTGGTGATGCAGCCATGCCTTTGAAAGCCCCAGCGACTTAAGCGCATCAACAAGCAGCACCCCGTCCGAGACAAGGTCTGTGGGCAGCCCCATATAATTGGTTTTAAGCCCCAAGTCCTTTGGCGTAACTGGCTGCAGCGGGGCCTTTTTCAGCACGCTCAGCCTGCCGTTTGCCTCAAACAATGCGAATTCTACCTCTTCTATATTGAAAACGTCCTTAAGCCGGAGCTCCGAAATCAGGTCGTCTATGGTAAGCCGTATCTTTCTAAGGTTTTCCTCCAGGATTTTCCCGTTTTCGATGACCACGGTGGCTTCACCCTCAACCACCTTCCTTATCCAGACATTATGAAGGCTGAGCCAGGCCAACATAATGGGGAGCAGCGTCCAAACCGCCATCCCGACGAGCGTGGCGAAGGTGTTCTGGTTTACCTGCACCGAAAGGGTGGAGGCAATGGAGCCTATGGTTATGCCTACTACGTAATCAAAAAAGGTAAGCTCCGACACCTGCTGCTTGCCCATCAGCCTTACCAGGACAAGCAGCACAAAGAATGATACAAAGGAACGTATTATAACAACCAGTATTATGGACAAACCAAGCACTCCCTCCGCACGGCCATCGGCCGCCATATAAGGCCTGTGTCATTGATTTCCTTTCACACTTAAGTTTATGGAAATATTGTATGGTTATACATGCCGTACAGGTTTTTAGGGGGCGCGGCGGCATTGTACAAGGAAAATTTTGCATGGCCTTTTGAAAGGGTGGTATGAATTAAACCGGAGAATGTAAGCAAAAATATAGACAGGGGAGGGCGGGAAATGACAGTTGCATCAAAAGTAAAACAAACCCTGGCGCAGCTTAGGGGAGCCCAAAGCACCCTTAAGCTTTACTCGGCTGCTTCCCGGGACGAGGAAGCAAAGACTGCATTTATTGATGCGGCATCCGTAACCGGGGAAGTCATAGCGGACTTGGAGGACCGGCTGCGTACAATAGAATCACAGGAGCCACAATATAAAGGCAAGTAGAGGTGAAGCAGTATGCAGGATTGGATGGAGATTTTAATTAGGTCCGCGGCTCTATTTTTTATTGTATTCGTACTTATTAGGCTAATCGGCAAGCGGCATCCGTCCAAGGTCACACCTTTTTATTATGTTGTTTACACGGTAATGTCACTTATAGCCGCGCTTATATCGGTAAACATAATCCAAAATGTTGTTTTCGGCCTTCTTGCCCTCGGGACATGGGCCGTCTTTGCGTTACTCCTTGACTACCTGGCCTTAAAGAGTAAAGCAGTACATGACCTTGTAAATGGAAAGGAGACAGTATTAATAAAGCAGGGAAAAATAATGGAGGAAAACTTAAAAAGAGCAAGGATGACAGGGGAGGAGCTTTTGAGGGAGCTCAGAAGAAAAAATATTTTCAACCTGTCCGACGTGGAATTTGCCCTCTTGGAGACCACCGGCGAGATAAACGCAATGCTTAAATCGGACAAGGTGCCGGTAACCCCCCGTCACCTCGAGCGGAAAGTGGCACCTCAAAGCGAGCCCCAGACCGTTATAGCGGATGGAAATATCCTGGACCAGCCGCTGGCAAACATCGGCCTAAACAGGCGGTGGGTGCTTACCGAGCTGGAAAAAGCCGGGGTTGCCCTGGAAAACGTGTTCCTGGGCCAGGTGGATTCTTACGGGGACCTTTACCTGGACCTATTTGACGATGCGGTGCAGCTTCCCCAGGCAAGGGTAAAGGACCTTTTGTACGCCGCCCTGGAAAAAAGCCAGGCGGATTTAACAGCCTTTTCCCTTGAAACGGAGAACGAGCAGGCGAAGGCCATGTATCAAAGAAATGCCGATAGGCTGAAGGCTGTTCCTGGAAAATGTTAGGCCATACTTATTACGATAGAGGGTGATGAAAATTTCAAACAAGCAGAAGAAAAAACTCACTCCGGCGCAGCAGCAGTACCAGGAGTTTGCCAAGCAAAGGGAGCCAAAGAGGCCGGTACTTAAGAACTGTTTAAAGGCATTTTTTGTGGGAGGGCTGATTTGTACCCTGGGCCAGGCCCTGCAGACGATTTTTATAACCTACTTTGGCTTTAACAAGGTGACTGCGGGCAACCCCACTTCTGCGGTGTTGATAATGCTGTCGGTGCTGCTTACCGGACTGGGGGTGTATGACCATATAGCCCAGTGGGCGGGGGCGGGCACCGCAATCCCAGTTACCGGCTTTGCAAATACAATGGCCTCGGCGGCCATAGAACACCGCAGCGAAGGCTACGTCCTGGGAGTGGGGGGCAACATGTTCAAACTATCCGGCCCGGTCATAACCTACGGGGTATTTTCCGCCTTCGTGGTAAGCCTTGTGAAGATTATAATAATGAAGTTGGGTGGTATGTAGATGCTAAAGGGACACCAATCCTGGTTTTTTCAAAACAGGCCGGTAATACTGGCCAGTTCCGCCGTAGGCGGACCCTTTGAGGCAAAGGGTGGGCTGGCGGAGGACTTTGACATACTGCATGACGACATGTGGCTGGGACAGGACAGCTTTGAAAAGGCCGAGAAAAAAATGCTGGAGGAGGCCTGTGAAACAGCAATCCAAAAAGCCGGGATAAAGAAGGAAGATATAGATTTTTTCCTAAGCGGTGACCTGCTGAACCAGATAATATCCAGCAGCTTTGCCGCCCGCACCCTTGCGATACCTTACCTGGGGCTTTTCGGCGCCTGTTCCAGTTCAATGGAGGGGCTGTCCATAGCCGCGCAGCTGGTGGACAGCAAAGCGGCGGATTACGTGCTGGCAGCCACGTCCAGCCATAACGCCTCGGCGGAAAAGCAGTTCAGGTACCCCACCGAGTACGGGGCGCAAAAACCGCCCACGGCCCAGTGGACGGTGACCGGTGCCGGCGCTGCCCTGGTGGGCAGGGACGGCGAGGGCCCGCGAATTACATGCGCCACCATAGGCCGGGTGGTGGACATGGGCATTTCCGACCCCTTCAACATGGGCGCGGCCATGGCACCCGCAGCGGTGGATACCATACAGGCCCACTTCAGGGACCTGGAAAGGGACCCCACCTATTACGATGTAATAGCCACCGGTGACTTGGGAAGGGTAGGCTATGAAATCGCGGGAGAACTGCTTAATAAACACGGAATGGATATCCCGGAGGATAGATTTACCGACTGTGGGATAATGATATACAAAGAGGACCAGCCGGTAATGGCCGGTGCAAGCGGGTGCGGCTGTTCGGCGACGGTTACCTATGGGCACTTTTTGCGGAGGATGCGGGAGGGCGAGCTAAAAAGGATTCTTATAGTCGCTACCGGGGCCTTGATGTCTCCAATGTCTTACCAGCAGAAGGAGAGCATACCCTGCATTGCCCACGCGGTGTCCATAGAAATGTAGGGAGGAAGGTAAGGCTATGGAAAAGTTTGTATGGGCCTTTATAGTCGGAGGGGCCATATGTGTTGTAGGACAGATAATGATGGACGTGTTCAGGCTTACCCCGGCCCATACCACCAGTACCTTGGTGGTGGTGGGTACCATACTGGGAGGGCTTGGCTGGTATGAGCCGCTGGTGGAGTTTGCCGGGGCGGGGGCCTCGGTACCCATAAGCAGTTTCGGCAATGCCCTGGTAAAGGGAGCCTTGGCGGAATATGAAATGAGCGGCATAGTGGGGGTGCTGACCGGTATATTTGAGGTCACCAGCGCCGGTATCTCCGCTGCCATAATATTTGCATTCTTGGCTTCGCTTATATTCAAACCCAAAGGCTGAAGCTGCTCGTACGAGGGGAGGTGTTAAGATTGACGGTAGCGACACAATTGGAGCAGGCCATAGCCAATATACAGAGCGCGGCGGCCAGCATGAAGACCTTTGCCGTGGAGACCGAGGACCAGCAGGCGAAACAGACCTTCCAGCACCTGGCCCAGACCCTGGACAGTGCAGTCCAGACGCTGAAGGACAGGCAAAGATACGTGGAAAGCCAGGAGCCTCAATACAGGAAATGACGGAGTAGGGACGGGATGCCGTCCCTTTTGGGTTATTAAAGTAAATGTGGACTTATATGGCACAATCCGGTATTATGTTAGGTAGGGACGAGACAAAGAGCTTATACGGGAGGGATTGCAATGCGGCTGGATGAAAGGATAGAGGGCTATAAAGAGGATATAATAAAGTCCACCCAGGAGATTGTGGGGTTTAAGAGCCTAAAGGCGGAGCCGGAGGAGGGGATGCCCTTCGGAAAGGCCTTGAACGATACCCTGCTGTACTTCCTTGGACTGGCCGAAAACATGGGGTTCAAAACCAAAAACGTGGACGGCTATGCCGGGCATGTCGAATACGGCGAAGGCGATGAGATAATAGCGGTGCTGGTGCACCTGGACGTTGTCCCGGAGGGGGACGGCTGGACCTATCCGCCCTATTCGGGGCATATTGCCGATAACAGGATATACGGCAGGGGCACAATAGACGATAAGGGTCCTGCCATTTCGGCGCTGTACGCCCTTAAAGCAATAAAGGATTCGGGGGTTAAGCTTAGCAAAAGGATAAGGATTATTGCCGGCCTGGACGAGGAAAGCGGCTGGGCCTGCATGGAGCATTATTTTAAGCACGAGGAAAAACCCATTGCCGGGTTTTCGCCGGACGCCGATTTCCCGATAATAAACAGCGAAAAAGGCATCCTTATTTTCAGCATGGAAAAGGACTTCGCACCGGGCGGCGGTGACGGGGTTACGGTTGAAAGCATCAAGGGAGGCCGTAGGCCGAACATGGTGCCGGATTACTGCGAGGCGGTGCTAAAAAGCGGCGATGCGAAGGCGTTGGAGGCGGCAGCCCAAAGGCTTACTGCCTATGCCGCCCAGAACGGGTACAATATGAAGGCGGAAACAGGTGCGGGGCGGGTTGTGATAAAATCCTACGGCGTATCTGCCCACGGCAGCACGCCGGAGAAGGGTCAAAACGCCATTGCGCAGGTGCTCGGTTTCCTTAACAGCATCAGCCTTTCGGGTGAAGGGGTAAGGGAATACATAAGGGACCTTGCCCAGAAGATAGGAACAGAGACGGACGGGAAGTCCTTGGGCCTGGACCTTGAGGACGAGGTATCCGGCAAGCTTGTGTTCAACCTGGGGCAGATAGAGCTTGACCAAAACCACGGGAAGGTTGTTATAAACATCAGGTATCCCATAAAGTACAAGGGAGAATATGTCCTTTCCAAGCTGAGAGAAGCCCTGGAAGGGACCGGGATAACCATTCCCGATGATGTATATGACCAGCCTCCGCTGTATGTTCCCGAGGATAATTTCTTGATACAAAAGCTGAAAAAGGTGTACGAAGAAGTAACCGGCGAAAAGGCAGAGCTCATCTCGATAGGCGGAGGGACCTATGCCAGGGCCATAGACAACGCGGTGGCCTTCGGGCCGCTGCTGCCGGGAAGGCCCGAGCTTGCCCATGAGAGGGATGAATACATAGACATTGACGATTTGATTACAATAACCAAAATATACGCAAGGGCCATGTATTCGCTTGCCGAATGATTCAAAAAAACCCATCCTATGGATGGGTTTTTTGAAAAGAAAAAGCCCGGGGTATACCCGGCCAAATCAATAGGGCTGACAGTATGTCAAGTGCTGTGACCTATTATATATCGAAGGCGAAGAAAATGATGATTATTATCAAAAGCAGAAACAGGGTACCCTGATTGCCTTTGAAGAAGCTTTCCATGTCTACCATAAAGAATTCACCCCCAATAGTAGTCTGCAATATATGTTATTACTTGAACTATTATTTGGTGCATGTAATTGCGAATTTTCAAGGAAGGGATAGGGACGACGGTTCTGTGTCCCATTTTGGAAAGACATAAAGATAGGGGGACGGTTCTTATGTCTTACGGGTAAGGCACGGGGGCGGTACATATTTTAAGTAAAGGAGGAAGAGGAGATGATGAGTTTTAAGCATTACATAACCTGCATCGATGCCCACACGGCGGGGGAGCCCCTCAGGATAGTCACTTCCGGTTTTCCGCCGATCTATGGCAATACAATCCTGGAAAAAAGGGATTACGTGTTAAAACATTACGACCACCTGCGTAAGATGATTATGCTGGAGCCCAGGGGCCACAGCGGCATGTACGGCTGCATTATAGTTAACCCTGTAACCGATGACGGCGACTTCGGGGTTTTGTTTACCCATAACGAAGGTTTGAGTTCAATGTGCGGGCACGGGATTATTGGCGTTACAAAGGTTGCGCTGGAAACCGGCATGATTATTCCAAGGGAAGGGGAAAACATCGTAAGAATAGACACCCCCGCCGGGAGGGTTACCGCCTATGCCGATGTCAAAGGCGGAAAGGTCCAAAGGGTAAGGTTCCAAAACGTGCCCTGCTTTGTATACAAGGAAAACATACCCGTTGACGTGGACGGCATCGGAAGTATACCGGTGGACGTGGCTTACTGCGGCGCCTTTTATGTGTACCTCGATGTAAGAAAGGTGGGCCTTGAGGTGACCCCCGAGAACACCGAAAGGCTGGTGAAGGTGGGGATGGAGATTAAGAACAAGGTGATGGCCAAAATGGAATTCAACCACCCCACATCCGGGGTCAACTGGCTGTACGGCACCATACTGTTCGAGGCGCCGGTCAGGGAGGGTAACAGGCTTTATACCAAAAATGTGTGCATTTTTGCCGAGGGGCAGGTGGACAGGTCTCCCACCGGCACCGGTACCGGCGGAAGGGTGGCGCTGCACTACAAGTCCGGTGAGATGAAAAAAGAAGACATCCTGGTTAATTACAGTATAATAGACACGCCCTTCGAGGGACGGGTGGTGGAGGAGGCGAAAGTGGGGGACTTTGACGCGGTTGTAACCGAAGTCTCGGGTACTGCGCACATTACGGGCTTCAACCAGCTGGTGCTGGACCCGGAGGACCCGCTGCCGGAGGGGTTCAGGATAATAGGGAGTTAATAAGACCGCAGGTTACAGGTATTGGTTGCTAGGCGCCAAAGCGGGGTTTGCTGCCGGCGGCAGCAGGTCACGGTTTACGGGTTATTAGTCTAATATTAAAAGGGGTGGTTATGGTGCTTGTCCTGACAAGGGAGGATATTAAGAGGGTATTTTCGATGAAGGATGCGATAGACGCGGCCAAAGAAGCGCTGGTGATATACTCGGAGGGTAAAAGTGAAGTTCCCCTAAGGGTCAACCTGGATATTCCAAAACATGGCGGCCAGAGCCTATTCATGCCGGCCTACATAGAGGACCTGGAAGCTGTCGGCGTAAAAATCATATCAATTTTTCCGGGAAACCCTCAACTGGGTAAGCCCTCGGCGCCGGCCCAGATGGTACTTTTGGACGGGAGAACCGGGGAAGTTACCGCAATAATCAATGGGACATACCTAACCCAATTAAGGACCGGCGCGGTCCAGGGCGCCGCCACTGAAGCCCTGGCAAGAAAGGATGCAAAGGTAGCGGCCCTGATTGGGACCGGCGGCCAGGCGGCTACGCAGCTTGAGGCCATGCTGTGTGTAAGGGACCTTAAGGAGGTACGGGTGGTAGGAAGGGATTTCGAGAAGACAAAAGCCTTTGCAAGGGAGATGCAGGGGCAGCTGGCCGCTTATAATGCAGACATTGTGCCGGTGGAAAGGTCGGAGCAGGCCGTTGACGGGGCGGACATAATTACTACGGTAACAACCTCCAGGGTACCCACCTTTGACGGTGAACTGGTAAAAGAGGGTGCCCATGTGAATGGAATCGGCACCTATACGCCGGATGCGAGGGAGCTGGATGAAGCAATAATAACAAGGGCTGACGGAATATTCTTTGACACGAAGGAAGGCGTGTTGGAAGAGGCAGGGGATATTATTATCCCGCTTAAAAAGGGCATTATTTCAGAGAAGGATTTTAACGGGGAGCTTGGCCGGGTAATAACGGGCAAAATACCCGGAAGGCTTAAGGACAGCGACATAACGCTGTTTAAATGTGTCGGCATGGCAGCCCTGGATTTGGTTGCCGCCCACAGGGTTTACAATAAAGCGATGGAAAAGGGCATAGGTAAGCAGCTGGAAATTTAGCTCCTTAAAAATTGTAGGCCACCCTTAGGGATGGCCTACATATCTCCTTTAGAATTTGTATATTACTCCATCACAGAACACCTTGTTAATTTTGTTGCCCTCAATGTACAGTTGAATACTCATCCCCTTCCTTGCCTGTACATACACGGGTAGGTCCAGTTCTTTTTCGCAGTTCCCGGATAAAAGCTTTAGGGTGGTTGTATGGGCGTGGTTCCTTCCACCAAAATCGGTCAGGTTGGCGCCAAATATAAGTCCATCGGCAGTTCCCATTATATCGGTATGCAATACCGGGTAGTCAACAATCTTGGCGAACACCGGAGGGGAGGAACCTACTGTTTCATCATCGATATAGTCGAGGTCAAAGTCCAAGTATATCTTGCCATCCCGCAGTTTAATTTTTCTTATATCGAGCAGCAGGTAACCTTTGATTTTGGAAACGTCAATGCTATCCCTCATTGCCTTTTCCAAGGGCAGGTATCCCTTGGTGAAAGTATCTTTAAGATACAGGTAAACCAGGAAATCTCTCCTGTCGGTTATTCCCGTTTGCTCACGGCACTCCCGCATCTTGGAATCCAGGATGTCGTTAAGTTTGTCCCTGTTTACCTTTCCCAGCAGGTTTTTACAGTTATAGGCATTGGCAACATGGGTCTCGACTTTTGTAATATCTACTATGGTATCATCCGCCTCAAGTTCTGTAAGGGCGACCAGAAAAATATTATTGTCTCCCGGGTATTGGCGGTGTATAAACCCGATATGGTTTCCACCAGCATCGCATATATTGAAAGGCATGATGCTCCTCCTTATTTACTTGATTATTTGCTGTCTTTTTTCATTTCTTCAATATTCAGTGCCCAAAAGCCGCTGTCTGCGGTACCTATATAAAGGGTTTTACCGTCCTGGTCAAAGCATAGGTCCAGTATTCTCGTATCTTTCATTTTTTCCCCTACCTCCAGCCAATGACCCCCGCCGTTGAACGTATAATAAAGCCCTCCGACACCGGACGGGTAATCCCATATTCCTAGAGCCCATTCGTTAAGGCTGGCCGGGTTAAATTCAAGGCGGGTCATACCGCCAGGCAGGTAAAACTGCTGCTGGGAGGTTATTGTGCCGTCATGACGTGCCGATACCACACCCTGGGCGTAGGCCAGGTAGGCCGTTTCCGGGTAAAGGGGATGTATCAATACACCGTAGTTTGCTGCGGTATCCACCTTTGCCCAGTTTTTGCCTCCATCGGTGGACAGGTAGGTAACTTTATCAACCATGTATATTATTTCCGGGTCCTTCGGGTGTACCGCTATTCCCCTGACGGTAATATCGGTAAGCTTTTCCCATTTGGCACCACCGCCGGTACCCCTCCAAAGACCGCCGCCGTGTTTCGATGACTGGCCTACATAGATATCACCGGTAGAAGGGCTGGCCGCTATTATGTCAATAGGCTCGGGACTTGCCCCGATATCAACTTCGTTCCAACTGTCGTTTTCAGTACTGTACAAATACAGTTTACCGTCAAATCCGCCGGCCACAATTAGCTCCTTGCCATCTTTTTCCGATAAATAGAAGGTGGAGATATCGGTACCGGGATGGGCTGCATTCCAGCTGCCCTCTTCCAATAGATGAAGTTTTCCATCGGACAGAGCAAATACCCTGCCGTCGCTTGCAACCTGTACCTTTTCCACACTGCTCTTTACAAACCCGAGCTGCTTCCATTTCCAAGGGGTATCATCCTGGGGATTGCCGGGCGGGTTATCCGCCGGGGGTGTATCCGCCTGGCATGCTGCCAGGGAGGCTATGAGCATAAGTCCTACAAATACGAATATCATTTTTTTGTTCATCATATTATTCACCTCCCATTAATTCTACCATCTCGGATATTGTAACAAACCGGTATCCCCTGTCCCTTAGGTTCTCAATAATCCCCGGAAGGGCCTCTATGGTTGCATCCCTTCCGGTATGCATGGTCACTATGGCCCCGGGGTGCACCCACTGGGTTACCACCCTCTTAATGTGCTTCGCATTGTTTTGCGGGTCGGCATCGGTGGAGTTCAGTGACCACAACACCGTTTGCATCCCTGTGTTCTGCGCTATCCTGACCATGTTGTCGTTATAGTATCCGCCCGGGGGCCTAAAAAAGGGCGCGCTTTGGCCGCCGTATTTTTCGGTGAAAAGCCGGGTGGATATAAGCTGTGCCCTAATCTCGTCATCGGTAAGGGTGTGGTTGTTATAATGGTCCCAGGTGTGGTTTGCGGCCTGGTGGCCCCGATTAACAAGCTCTTTAAGAACATCGGCGTTATGTTCTATGCTGTTGCCAATTATAAAAAAAGTGGCTTTGACATTGCATTGGTCCAGCACGTCCAGTAGGGGATATACCTTGTCCCCAAGGTAATCGTCAAAGGTAAGGGCAACCACCTTTTCTTCCGGCCCTTTTTCGATAACCGGCAGCAGCGGACCGGTGTCGGGTGTAAATTCCCTGAACTCAAAATCTGTTCCACCGGTATCCACGAACTCTTTAAGGTGTTCAAGGGTGGCGTAGGCACTGCCGTCAACAAGCACCGTGTTTATTCTGCTGCCGTCTATATAGGAGTGTCCTTCCATTGCGTCATACCTGAATACCCTTCCGAAGGATAAGGCGAAAATACGACTGGGTATAAGTTTTTCCCCCTGGTACTGTACTGCATTATCGGTCATTTTCATGCCGTCTATATAAAAAGAGAACCTGGGCAGCTTCCTTGAGTCCATCGATTGGTGAGTATTGCCGCCCTTGTCAATCTCTATGTTTCCCCCGTGGATTTTTACTTTGTCAAGGCTCAACAGGTTTTCCAGCCTGTCCAGCGGGACATAACCCTTTCCAAAAAAATTGACAATATCCACAAAGGCTTCCTGGTCGTCCTTAACCAGTTGAATCATGCCCAAATCGGGTACCCAGTTGACAATCCAGTTGAGGCTGTCGCTGATGCTCCTTATGGGGACATATATAATTCCATCCCAGTCATACCCGATATCTACGAATATACCGTTTACGAATATATGGTATTTTTTACTCAGTCTTTCCTGGGCAAACTTATTCCCTTTTTCTATTTCACTCTGGGTCTTTGATTCGTACCAGTTGAAACGGGTGCCGCTGAGGACCTCTCCCGCTTCGTTAAATAGCCTCCGCGCGGTTATAAATCCGGCGCAGGCAGTGATGGCTATAAGAAGGATGATTATGGTCTTTTTCATGTCTAATCCCCCGGTATGTCAATGGTTTTATCCATACTAGCCCAATTCTATCTTTTTACAACAATGAGTGTCAATGGGATTATAAACCTCGTATCATTCCGCCAGGTCCAGGATGAACTTTTCCCGGGGGAGAAGCCGGCCAATGCTGTCCAGGGTTATAATAAAATTCTTTGCCTCCTCGTCAAACAGTGGGAAGGTCACTAGCTGCGGGTCTTCCCAGTCATAACGCATGGGCCCCTGTTTATTGTCTCCGGCGTCAACAAGAACAAAATGGGGCATTACCGTATCCGGCCTCTCGGGGCCCTCAATTGAAAATTTCAGGTAAAGCCTGCCTTCTTCCAACCAGGCCTTATCTATAGCGACGTGGCCGCCGGGGAACCGGATTTCATCACCGGGGATTAGTTCATTCCCCTCTTCGAAGTCCAGGTAAACCTCTGGCGAGTCCTCAATTCGTTCATAGAGGAATAGCGGAGGCAGCATAAGCTCCAGGTTTTCCGCCTCCTGTTTTACCGGCGCAAACTTCAAAGCAGCTTCCACCTGGCAGGGGAACTGCGTGGTGGAATACTCTCCTTTCTGCGCCTCCACTTCCTGCCTCGAAGTCATGTCATAAAGGGCGGGACGGCTTGCGGGCGGGTTCCCGGCACGGTAGTTTATGCCGTGACTTGCCGCATACCCGGACATCAGGCCCCCGGGTGGGGGTGCCGCCATGCCTGGAGGCGGTGGGGTGTCCGGCACCTCCACAATCGATGTGGGGAAGTAGGCTCCGCCCCGTCCTATGCCAAGGCCGGCTACCGAGCCGTCCACCGGCCAGTTGAAGTATATTTTGAACTCTGTTTCGCTGACGCCCAGAACGGCTTTTTCCAGCGTTATATCAAGGGCGGGAAGTTTTTTCTTCTGGTTTGGGTACACAATTTTTGTGTGCTGTACCGTTCTTACAACATCCACCGGGAAGGTGAACTCTGCCTGCTGTTCCTTTGCTTTACCCATTTCATCAAAAGCCAACGATACGGTTACTTGCTGGGCTTCCAATCCTATGGGTTCAAACTCCAGCATAAAGTACCTGCCCTTCCAACCCCTGGCGCTTTTGAACTGGTACTCATGTCCGGCCTGGTCTGTCATGCCGGCCATGGGTATGCTTTTCATTTCACCCGAAAGGCTTAAAAACAGCACGCTTCGGGTGCCGTCAAACAGCCCCTTTTCCAGCGTTGCCTGGAGCCCGTTCAACGCCCTGGTCTGGTTTATCTCGGTAAATAGGTCCAGCTCCTTCGCGAAACGGTAATCGGGGTCGTTCATGCCAACGTGTTTTCCGGCGGTATAGGAGGCATAGGCCAGGCCGCTTGCGCATAAAACCATCACAAGTACCGCTGCGGCTGCCGTCTTTCTGAACCTGACCAGGAATCTGCTTACTTTTTCCGGAGCATGTGCCGCCGAGGGTACCGGGTCTTTCAGGGGTCGGGTAAATTCCTCCCAATCGCGGGCACAACTGCCGCAGCCGGCCAGGTGTTCCCTAACAAAACCGGCGGTTTCCTCGCTAAGCAGGTTTTCGTTATATAAAGGTATTAGGTCTTGGACAAGGTCGCATTCTTTAAGTTTCATACGTCATCGTCCTCCTGTTCCCGGCATATTTCTCCCAGCCGTTTTTTTGCCCTGAAAAAGCTTACCCGCGCCCAGTTTGCCGTTTGGTTAAAGACACCGGCAATTTCATCGTAGGACAGTCCTTCGAATTCCCTTAGTATTATGATGGTCCTGTCCTTTTCGGAGATTTGTGCCAGCCCGTTTTTTATCCTCTCCCTTTCTTCCTTCAACAAAAGAGCTTCTGCCGACGGGTCCGGCGGTCCCGGTGCGGGCCGGTTTTCCGGAAGCGGTCCCTCCCGTATTAATGCCCTGCGTTTTCCCTTTTCGCGGACTGACTTTAAGTAAACGTTACGGGCGATGGAAAAAAGCCAGGTTTTATGGGATGATTCTCCCCTGAACCGGAAAAGGGACAGGCAGGCCTGGTAAAAGGTCTCCTGGGTCATGTCGGCTGCCTCTTCTTTATTTCCGGTCATGCGCAAAAAGTAACCGAAAACCGATTCTTTATATAATTCATAAAGCTGAACTATTCTCTCCATGGCTTCCCTCCACCTTATACATTCGGCGGAAAGAAGCCAAATCCTATAGGATTTAGTTTCTAATTTTTAATTTTCCATAGGACCTTGCAAGCTCAGCCCTTGCTTTAGAAATAAGGTCGGCTGTCTCGAAATCGGATTTATCCAGAACAACTGAAATCTGGTGATAGGAGCAGCCCATAATATCGCGGAGTATAACAGCGCATCTAAGGTCCGGGGGCAGGGTCAGCAAAGCCTGCTGGAAAGGGTCATTCCCCTTCGGGTCAGGACACCCGCAGTATTTCGAAAAGGTTTGCCAGGTCAGCTTCAGCAAATGGAGTTTGTCCTGCTCAGACCGGTGGTTTAGAAATACTTTTTCCGTTAATACTCCGGCGGTATCCTCATTTCCCGACAGCCGGTAAGAAAAATTGTACACGGTTTTTATATGTAAGGAATACAAGTCTTCGGGTTTTGTTTTATTGTTCTGCAAGAAAGTCATTATTTCATCCTCCCCGGCAAGGTAATGCTTTTCTGTCACTACATGTTTAGTAACAAAAAGCCCGGATTCATTACAACTGAACCCGGGTTTTTGAATACTTTTTTTGAAGCCTATGGCTTTACTCATCAAAGGCGGCGCTTCCCGCGGCCAGGGTCTGCATCCCCGCCACGTAATAGGCTATGCGTATGGCCTGCTTTATCTCCTCCTCGGTGGCGCCCTCCGCCCTTGCCTGTTTTGCCAGCGAAGCCACGCCACCGGCGGCTCCCTTGAATGCGTCAATGGCAAGGGTAATTAGTATGGCGGTTTTTCTGTCGAGCCCGTCTTCCGGGTAGGCTATTTCCCGGACCTCCGCGACCTTGTCATACAACTCGCGGTCGGATACTGCAAACTTTTCAACAAAGGGCGGCAATTGGCCTGCCATATGTATCACTCTCCTCATCGTTTTATTATAGTCAAAAGTATTTTGAACTTTTTCCCGACTTCCAGCCCGTGTACTACAAGAAAGCATCCAGCATTGTTTTTAGTTTCCCCACGTATCATTTATGTATAATTCTGTACCGTCACAATATATAGATGATGTGTCTTACCAATTACTCGTGCGTTTCTTCGAAGGCTGCGCCGTCGGGCACATTTGCATATGATGGAATTTCTGATGATTCTTTAGCGTTAAAAATCAAAGTGTTATCCTTGATTTTAAACATATATTTGTATTCGCCATCATCTGTTTTAAGAATCAAATTACCGTCATCAATTTCATAAGAGCCAATAGCATAATAACTGCTCAACAGGGAATAAGTGAAGGTAAATCTATTGCCATCTTCCAGCGACACTGTGGGTTTTGCAGGCTCTTTTGATTCTCGCATTATATAAGTGCCAACGGGTATATTTTGAACAGCCGTTTTAGGGGTTTTGGAACACCCTACAAAAACCCATGCAAGAACCAGCAATAGAAGCATCATGGAAAGTAGTTTTTTCATATAACGGACCTCCATCGTATAATTGTGAATCTTTGCTTTGCATCTTTCTACTTACAGGTGTATGCGAGTTTTTTAAAAGTTTTTCACCTGTAGGATATTTGGTTATTATTCCATATAGGATAGTAAATTTATCTCCTGTGTCATTAGCTCCCCTTCCGGCCCGGGCAAGGACACCGACATCAGCAACTCGGCATAGTCCGCGCTGCCGATTAAAATTCTGTAGAACATTCCCGCTTCCCAGTTTTTAGCGGCATTTTCTTCGGCCAGAAAATCTCTGCGAACAGTCGCGGTTTCTCCTTTTTCGCAGCCGGTGATACGAATGTCAAAGTCCTCCGGCTGCGGATAGAGCTCCGGGATTTGGAAATAGATAATGCCCGCATCTTTATGATAGTCAATGCTATAGCCGATGCTGGCCAGGGCTAATTTGGCAATATTAAGCCCCTGCTCCAGATCACGGTGCATAAGAATATACAAAGCGGTGAGCGGAACGCCGCGGCCCTCGCCCATCGGATAGGAGCTAGAGATAACCGATATCTCTCCTCCTCTGTTTTCGGCGATCAGCCAGGGGCGCCCCATGCTAATGGTGTCTAATAGCCAGCCCTCTTCATCAAAACTCGTTGCATCGATAAGCCCAATTTTCGAAGGGTCATCCGGCTTTAAACGGTATTCTAAAGCATATGCTTCAATCACCCTGTCATCATATAGGTCCCCAAATCGGTCTGTACATTCCAAACGTATAATTTCAGCATCCAAAAATATGACGCCGGTAAATTGCCCGTAGGTTTCTATATCCCTATTTATCATTGCCCATGCATAGCTGATTAAGGGGTCGGGATCGGCTAGACCGGCTGCTAGTTTTAATTCCAGTTCAGAGGTCATATATTGCTTGTCAACGAAATCCGCCGGCGGTTGTTCATTGTCGGAAGCCGGAGGTTGCTCGCTAACAGAATCCGGCGGTTGTTCGCTGTTGGAAGCCGGCGGCTGCTCATTGTATGGCGCGGTTGAGCGACAGGAAACCAAAACAGCAATAGGCATTATGACAATAAGCACTGCTGCCGCAACGATATATTTTCTTTTCATACTATCTACTCCTTGTATAATAGTATTTGCAGACCAAGCCTATACATTATTCCAGTTCTGCCAACCGGGATACCTCTATTTGAACTCCTCAAGGGGATTACTTCGAAGAAGTAAGCGGCCGCCCTGCCTTCAACGGCCATGCACTTTGAAAATGGCATGTTTACCTTTGCGTTAGCCTGTGTAACAATGGTATAAGAGGCCGTTGCGGACAGTTTCGTTCACTCCTTGCGGAATCTTTGGTTACTGCTGTTTTAGTCTGTTCCCCCGGCCCGGCGTCAACCTCGGACCTCCGGGTGTTTGTTCGCTTATAGTCTATACCCTTTAATCAAGAAAAGTATATTAATAATTATTGCTACAATACTATTTTGGTTCTTTCTTCTCCCAGTGTATCAACTATAAGCTTACGTATCTCATTTTCTTTATCCTTATACGCTTGGTACCACATTCTATCAATTTTATTGCTATTTGAACGTCTGCTATATGCTCCATTAGAGCCCGAATGCTTATCAAAGTAAGTATTAAGCTTATGATATAACTCTACACCCTTTTCACAAGTTTCCACTAATTCCTTTCTCAATTTTTTTATTTCCTCTGTGTTCTTATCATCGCTTTCTTTATAAGCCATCTTAAATTCAATAAATTGTCTTTCGGTGTATCTAAAATAATTCTCTATCTCTTGAATCCCGTTGGATAAGATGTAAAAGGGGATACCAACTTTAAACTCTCCGTCTATTCTTTCAAAACTTTCATCCTGTATGGTACCTTCTTGATTTAATATCTTTAATATTTCACTTGGAACCGTCATTAAAACTATGTCACTAAAAGTTCCGACTTCATGTCCTATCTTTTCCTTTAAATTTTTCGTTTCCATTAAGAAAAAGATATTAGCAGCAAGTGACACAAGTAGCAAACCAATAAACACTACTTTGTATTTTTCAAATTTCAATTTCATGCCCCACTCATTTCCTTAGAAACAAGATAACCTTTCGTCAGCCCGATTAGTTTTGGGTGTGGCAGCAATGACCCTTGAGCACGCTCGAAGCGTGAAAAATTTGTTCTTCGATGAGGGTGCCCCCGGAGCATGTGCAGCACGGATGCTGTGGACCTTAATCTATTCAGCTTTATGCCACCTTAACTCTTTTTGATCAATAGATGCATTATTCATGGGTATCTGATACTTATACAGTATTTCACCGGTGCCTGATAAAGCTATTGGATTCACTTGGTGGTAAAGATAAGGCTTATCCCAGACAAAAACTACATTTTTATCTTTTTTTACTTCCTGTCTTTCCCTTTGTAACTCTATGCCGGCTTCAATATATTTTACATTATCATCTTTGACGTTAATAACCATGACAGTTACAGCACCTTTATCAGTAGTGACACTTAAACTTCCAATTGTCCTAATCAGGTCATTTTTATCATTGATACCTTTTGTTGTAACACTTGCTGGTGCTCTCCATAATAAAAACTTTTTTTCCGGCATAATAGTCAGATAATAATCATCTTGCGCATAAACATATACTTTCCCTAGTGAAGTTTCTTCTGTATGAACCAATAATGAATCCTTCTCCAAAAAAGCATGGGCTTTTGCCGCTGCTTCAGGAGATAATCGAAACCCAGCCATATACATAATAAGCAATATTACGACCAATAGCGTTGTCACAAACAATACTTTCCTATTAGACTTATTATTCATAATATCCTCCAAAGGATTAACCATAAATTATGGACGCTATATTACATTGCTAGAAATCTAGTAATTCTCTCAATAATTCAATACTTCTTTCAGCAGAAAATAAGTCTGTCGTATCATCTCAATCACCTCATTATGATTTTACTCCTAGTTTTTCCTATCCCGGCTATAGCTGATTTTCCAGGAATCCCTGTCAAAATCCATTAATCTTCGTCGTCCTTTAAGAATAATGTGAATTAGCTTGTTACTGGGTTACTCTCTTAATCATTGCTTTAATCTAAGATAATCGGACGTAAAAACCCCACCCAGGAAATTCCTTTGACCCCTTAACCCCCAAAGTGTCCATTTATCTTCATCATCTTTTCGATAAAGATACTCTCTATGCCAGCCCTTTAAATTACTGTCTTCACCCAAATATTCTTCTCTTATGACTAGAATGCTGGTGTTAAAATACTCATCTTGATAATATGAATTTATTATCTGGGCAGATACAACTTCCACATCTTCATGATATATAGTGGGATAAAACGTGTTTTTATTCAAATGAAGTGTTTCTATCTGTTCATCTTCAAATTCATGGTTATAGAAAAACATATACTCCCATTTCCCATCTTCATACCCATCGTATGCGTCATTCATATCACTTAAAAATTTATAATATTCCTCTCTTGTAACGGTATCCTTGACGGAGATATCTGCAATGATTTTTTCTCCTCTTTCAATCATTTGTTTAGCTATCTGAATATCAAAATCAATGACTTCTGTTTTTATTGGTTCTATTTTGCCACCATTGTTTCCGCAAGAACAAATCATCAATGTAAAAATAATGCATGCAAAAATTAAAAAGCTTCTTCCCAAAATCATCCTTCCCCTCACAAATAAACTTCGACAAACAAAAATAATTTATAGTTCATAGTATCCTACTAGTCTGACCCTCTTATTTAAGGCTTAAGCTCTAATCAATCAATTCTTGGAACCAGTCATAGTCAAACTGTATTATAAGCGCTTTAGGTTCTGCGGCTCCGTCGGAGAATATAAGCGTGTCATCCTCGCATACAAAAAAGCTTAAAACATATCCATCCGACACTGTATACAGATTATCCCCGCCATGGGTTGCAAGGCTGATGGCGTCGCCGTCATAATATGCGAACACTCTGAAGAATTCGGGTTCCTGCCAAGTGCTGTCGTCCATATCTTCCAGGTAACTGGCTTTTACTTCCCTGATTTTATCAAAAATTGCTCCTAACACATCTTTATCGGTGATTTTTATTTTCGCGCTTTCAATTTCCTGCAGATTCTCCTGTAGGCTCTTCCTTTTATTTTCCAACTCCGCCTTTTCCTCATCTGTCAAGCCGGGGGCTTTGTTTTGCAGCTCTCCCACTGTCATTCCCATTGGACCTAATTGCTGTATTTTGTCAGATACTGCTTTGCATTCAACCTCCAGCCTTTCCGGTGTTTTCAGGCTATCTAGTTTTACTGTATCGGCATCACCGTTTACACTACCGCTGCAGGAAACTGTAAAAAGAAGCAGCGTGGCTAAAATAAGCAGAAAATATGTCTGTCGTATCATTTTTATCGCCTCCTTACAATTTACTCCTAATCTTTCCTGTTCCAGCCATAACTGACTTTTCCGGAAATTCCTTTTAAAATCCATTTGCCTTCATCGTTCTTCATAAATATATTTGTTCTTTTGAATCCTTTTGCCCACCCGGTTATTTTTTCATTACTGTTTTCTACAATTATCAGTTCTACTTTATTTCTATAAGAATACTCGTCGCTAAATATGCTTTCTCTAATGTATGCAGTTTCAATAAATACGCCTTCGTCATATATGGTAGGTATATACTTTTGAAAGTCCCCATCCCCAAAGACCAAGTTTCCATTAGCATCTTTGACCTCTTTGCCTTGGCTAAGAACAACAATAGTTTCATAAACGGTTCTTTTCTCGCTTTCGTCCATATAAGTAAAATCATATATCTCGAAAAACTCTTCTTTGGATGATATTTGAACATTAGGTCTGGTTTCAAGTTTAGAGTTAGTCATTTTGTGAACAGGTTTCCATGTTCTTTTCATTATGTTTTCTGCCTGCTGCAAATCAAAATCAGTCTCTATAATTTGTATTGGTTTAACGCTTTTATCGCACCCAGTCATTAAAAGAAAAAGGGATAGGGCTATAACCAATATTTTTCTCATTATTCTACACCCTCTATATTATTTTTCGCCTCAACCATTTTTGCGGCGTACTCGAACACTCTACTCGTGCGTTTCTTTGAAGACTGCGCCGTCGGGCACATTTGCATATGATGGAATTTCTGATGATTCTTTTGCGTTAAAAATCAAAGTTTTATCTTTGATTTTAAACACATATTTGTTTTCGCCATCATCTGTTGTAAGAATCAAATTACCGTCATCAATTTCATAAGAACCAATAGCATAATAACTGCTCAACAGGGAATAAGTGAAGGTAAATCTATCGCCGTCTTTCAGTAACACTATGGGTTTTGCAGGCTCTTTTGATTCTCGCATTATATAAGTGCCAACGGGTATATTTTGAACAGCCGTCTTAGGGGTGTTGGAACATCCGGCTAAAACCCATGCTAAAACCAGCAATAGAAACATCATGGAAAGTAGTTTTTTCATATCACGGACCTCCATCATATAATAGAAATCTTTGCTTTGCATTTTCTACTTTAGCGGTAATTTCTTCTATATCCAGCAGGTATGCATTTATATCATATTGCGAATTTTTTTACTCCAAATGCAGCATATATTGCAGCAAAAACACAGGTACCTGTCGTCTTCATATAATAAAAAAGGTAATAAGCTTTTTCGCAGGTGTAGGCGAGTTTCGAGTTTTTTAAAAGTTTCTAACCTGCATGATATTTGGTTATTATTCCATATAGGATAGTAAATTTATCTCCTGCGTCATTAGCTCCCCTTCCGGCCCGGGCAAGGACACCGACATCAGCAACTCGGCATAGTCCGCGTTGCCGATTAAAATTCTGTAGACTCCCCCCGCTTCCCAGTTTTTAGCAGCATTCTCTTTGGCCAAAAAATCTCTGCGAACAGTCCCGGTTTCTCCATTTTCGCAGCCGGTGATACGAATGTCAAAGGCCTCCGGCTGCGGATAGAGTTCCGGGATTTGGAAATAGATAATGCCTGCATCTTTATGATAGTTAATGCTATAGCGGATGCTGGCCAGGGCTAATTTGGCAATATTAAGCCCCATCTCCAGATCACGGTACATAAGAATATACAAAACGGTGAGCGGAACGCCGCGGCCCTCGCCCATCGGATGGGAGCTAGAGATAACCGATATCTCTCCTTCCCTGTTTTCGGCAATCAGCCAGGGGCGCCCCATGCTAATGGTGTCTAATAGCCAGCCCTCCGCATCAAAACTCGTTGCATCGACAAGTCCGATTTTCGAAGGGTCATCCGGCTTTAAACGGTATTCTAAAGCATATGCTTCAATCACCCTGTCATCATATAGGTCCTCAAATCGGTCTGTACATTCCAAACGTATAATTTCAGCATCCAAAAATATGACGCCGGTAAATTGTCCATAGGTTTCTATATCCCTATTTATCATTGTCCATGCATGGCTGATTAAAGGGTCGGGATCGGCTAGACCGGCTGCTAGTTTTAATTCCAGTCCAGGGGTCATATAGTGTTTGTCGATGAAATCCGCCGGCAGTTTTTCGTTGCCGGAATCTAGAGGTTGCCCGCTCTCAAAATCCGGAGGTTGTTCGCTGTTGGAAGCCGGCGGCTGCTCATTGTATGGTGCGGTTGAGCGACAGGAAACCAAAACAGCAAGGGGCATTATGACAATAAGCACTGCTGCCGCAACGATATATTTTCTTTTCATACTATCTACTCCTCGTATAGTATAATAGTATTTACTGACCAAGTCTATGAATTTTCCGGTTCTCTTAACTAGGTCGCACCTCTAGACCGGGTTCTAACAGTCGGTATAATGGCAAAGAAACCAAAACACACAAACTGCGCATCGTTCATATAAGTGCTTTCATCTAGAAGTTAAGACCATTAATTCCTGCTAGAATAACCAAAAGTGAAACGGCTGCAATTATCTTGCTTTTTTCTGATGGGTTTTCATCTTTTATTGCGGATGAGATTGCATCTATCAATGAAAACACAAATATAAACGGCCATAAAAACCATGTCCAATAGTAAAACACGCCTATTCCTTTCATGACTTTCATTAGCACCCAATCCACCTCCATTATTTAATGAACATCTACTAATCCATAACGGTTATTTCATCTGTCTGAAGGTCCAGTCTCTTTTGACTTGGATACGTATTGTCATCGGATGATTCGAAAAATATCCAATTCCCCACCTGGCTTAGGCTCTCCACACTTCGGGTATCATATAATAAGGTATTTCCGGTTCCGTCAAGCCCTATTTTATAAAGCCCCTCTCCCGGGTAGCCCACATCCCGGGAGTGCAAAGTATAGTATATTCCAAAGTCTGTCACTATATATGATGAGACCCTGCCGTCCACCAAAACCTGTGGCTTTCCACTTCCGCCGACTTCATGCCTGTACAGCTTATAATCATCGTGCCCTTTAAAATAGTAGTAGCCGCCCCATCGTATAAGGTCTTCGACCGGAATGTCCATCTCGGTTCTTTTGTCCTGTCCTTCCAGGTCAACACTCTCCAGGAACCCTTCATCGTCATCCCTGAAGCTGTAAAACAGCCTGTTGTCATAAATGGCAATGTCATAAACCGGCAAGTTGACAAGCCGCTCCAGGTTCTGTCCGTTCACATCCATCCTGTATACCGTGAATCTGTCCGAAGGGTTTATGAAATAGACCCAATTGCCATGAACATGTTCGTCCATAAGGTATCCCATCCTGTATATTACTTCATTGCCTGTACCGTCCGTCTTCATCCTGTTGAAAGTTTTCCCGCTGCTGTAGAAGACCCAATTATCCACAATATTAAGCCCGCTAACTCCGTAACCGGATGATTTTTCAATCAGGCAGGTCTTGTCCTTGAGGTCCTTAGTAATACGAACAAGATTAAGGTTATCCTCCACATAGAATATATGGTCATTATATTCTGCCCCGTATCCGTAATTGTTTATATTGTTCTCAGCGTTTCCAAGGGCATTTGTATCCTGGATTTCTATTCTTTCAACATTTCTTGCCCTATAGTTGTGGTAGTAAACCCTCAGGTCTGCAATCACCCCTCTATCATATAACACAGGCACTGTTATAATAGCCAGGACCACAATGAAGAAAACAATGCTTGCAATCCTGTCTGCCCAAACATTTCTCTTCCCTTGGATGTCTCTTACCAGACTGTCCACATAATACTTGGGGCCTTCTACCCTGGCAGTTCCATTGAAAAACCTTACATAAACCCTGTCTCCGCTAAGGAGGCTGTACGGAAAGTCGAACCTGGGACGGAGCACAAATGCTCCTTCTTCATCCTCCAGCACTTTCCATCTCCCGGCACGTATTTTATCCTTTAAGTGTCCAACACTCTTAACCGGTTCCTCTACGGAACTATATTTATAATTCATCAGGTCTATCGTTCCAATGAGGATTGTATAAAACAAGAGTCTTGGCCATAAAGGTTTTACATCAAGATTGAAAATTTGTCTATGAAGAACAAATACAAAAAGCAGTATAGGGAAGAAGAAGAATAATAACCTTTTTACTATTATCACGATTGAACTCTTGAACTTTTCCATTGGCGATCCTCCATTACAGGTTTTGGCCTATTTTTTTCTCCAAAGGCAGCCTATATTGCAGTGAAAACACAGGTACCTGTCGTCTTCGTAGCCGATATAGTGAAGGGTGGCGGTGGGGGACACAAGGCCGAACATTTCCTTTAGCCTTTCTATATCCCTGAATTTCTATTCATATACATCCATCCCTAATACTTTCTTTAGCTATTGGCGACTGTACCCGGTAAGTTGTAACTGTTTCAGGCAGTAAATCCTCATTATACTGATAGTCATAGAACTCAGCAAATAGGGTATACACTTCGTCATAAAAGATATTGTACTCCATTATTTTGTCGCCGATATCATTGTACTCGTAATTAAAGGTTTTGGTAATTACACCGTCCCTCTCAACAATGGCCTTGACCAAAAGGCCGTTATCGTAATGAAATGTCCTTGTGTCCATGACATCTCCGCCTGCATCGGTTAAAATGCCTTTAACTATCTTGCCATCATCATCCAGGTATGCGGTTTGTATAAAGGATATGCTGCCGTCCGAATTGTAATGTACTTGTGTCTCGGTATTATCCCCATAAGAATACTCTGTAACGGCTTCCAAATCGCCCCTGGTAACAGACCTGATTTTCAAAAGACGGTCATCTTCATAATAGTAGTACTTGGTAAGCGATACACCGCTATATAAGTATACTCCGTCATTCGAATATAATCTTTCTTCAATTAGCCGGCCATTTTCATTTATATACTCAATCCGTGTTTTCGAACCATTACTTGTAGTGACCTTTTCCAGGATATTCCCATTATCATCGTATTTGTATGCAGTCTGCGTGATTGACTTTATATCATAAGAAATCCCGTCAATTTCTACTTTGCCGTCTTTTATGGTTTCTTTGTAGGAGCTATCTGCACTACGGTCACACCCGGTAAAAGCAATAACTGCAAGTATCAGTATCATTGTAATTGAAAGAATTTTATTAATCATCAATGGGGCTCCTTTATGTTACTATATGATTAGTACCGTTAATCCCATATCCATTACAGAATATATCAGGATTTTTATGTTTTTGCAAAATTATGGAACTCTTATATCATTGTTAACGACTAAATTATATAATAGGGTATAAGGGAGGGATGGCAATGGAGGTTAGGAAAACGGCTGCCGTCGTCCTAATGGTTTTGCTAACATGCTCCTTTTTCCTGGCGGGCTGCAAACTAGGTATTCCCGAAATAACAACAGAAATTGTATTAAGTGACATAACAGAAGAGGAATGGCGGCAAATTGGCATTTCGAGCAAGCCGGTAGGCGTCTCCATTGATGACTTTAAAAAGATATATATAAATGCAAAAATCACAAATACGAAAGAAGCAATAGAGAGAACGGCTGAGATTCCGGACTTGTATACCGTTATTAACCAATTTGACGGATTAAGAACATCAATGGGTGGCTCCAGTGAACAAAACAATATCGGTACCGAAGATACTGCGGAATGGACAGCCTATGCAATATTTAACAGCAGAGGATTAAGCGAGCAGGATATAAGGGATATGTTCGGTGAAACGGAGGTTGTTGTAAGATGCAGGATGAAAAATGGCGACAAAATAGAACGCAGGATTTTAATGGGGGATAATATGACAATTGAGAAGGACTAGAGTGTCCGGGGTATAGGGCAAATCCGGCTGTAAAATACTTTTGGAGGAACGCGATGAAAAGTAAGTTATTGATGCTGTTATTGGCAATTAGTTTGGTTGTCAATATCATTACCATCCGGCAGTTGGTAATTATGAAAGGCCAGCGCAAACAGCAGAACCATGAAAACCTGCAGGAAATAGGAGACTATGTAGGGCTCTATGCCGATGACTTAAACAGATATTTAACCGACCAGGACCCTATAATTTTATATGAAATGAAAAGATGTTACGACGTTCTGCGAAAGCTTTCCCAAAATACAAAACCAGCAGACGGCCTGTTTAAAGACGGATATGAAAACAAACTGGTTTTGGCCCTAGGTGACATAATACGTGTTATAAGTAACATAAACTTAAGGATTGAAAGACAGGCCGATGGTTTTGATAATGAAACCAGGTCAAAATTACTTGAATGCGCGCAGGACCTCGGCGTATTGAGCCAGTTGTTAGGCGAATTGTGCAGGTATGTAGAAAACTATGATAGTTCTTTGCGTAATAAAAATATTGGCTCAATTATCGAACTTACAGATCAAATGTCAAGAAACTGCCTCTACCCCTAGTAAGTAGTTGCTTCCAATGGCTAGCAGTTAATTCATCAGAGTAAACTTGGGGCTTCTTTGGTTGAAAGGACGGTATTTCAGCAAGAAGGGAGGCCGAATACACCTGTGCGTACCAAGCAATTACAGATTCTGATTCAGTTTCTTTTTCTGCCGTTGCTTCTTATTGCCGGCTGTGCGGAGAAAGACGATCCAATTACTGCTCCTGAGCTGCCAGATTCCGATGTGATCTACCCAGCCGTCTTTTATCGGTGCGAGCTGTATTATTGGGAGAGGTTGTCCCGCAAACCACTTCCCCAGCCGCTGACCCCTGTCGGTGAAATAGAATATATAAGGGAAGCGGAGCCGGATGCAGATCTGCAGTTTATTGGCATGTTTCAGGTTAACGGCACCGCTTACTTATACGCGGAGGAGCCTGATATTCTTTATGTGTGCCTGACTACCGATTGGATGAGCGACACTTTTGTGATGTTTAACAGGGCGTATTATGAGAAGTATCCTTTTGTTGAAGACGAAAAGAATTGAAGGGAAGGAGGGAAGTCATGAGGAGAATATGTATACTGGTGCTGGCACTGGGCCTTTTAATCACCGGATGCCAGGACGGTTATATTCAGGAAACCGGTGAGGCTTTGATGGAAAATACGGCGGATGAGGCTGAAAGGGAATACTTCCAAGACGAGACAGCGGAGGGGTTTTTCCGGGAAGAACTCGGGATGGAAAGCTTGGAAAACCATGAGGTGTACAAGACCGGGGACACGCTTAATGCGGACTTTTACTTCACAGAAGATGTCCAAAGAAACGATATAGGCCGCAGCAGGGACTTTGTCATGAGGATGTTCGTGTTAAGGAAGATGTATCCGATAGGAGGTGGGCCGTACTGCCGGCTGGTGACCGATGGGGTAGCATGGGAACAGGTGGACTACAGGGCATACGTTGAAGGTACACCAGTATTGAGAGAGACATTAAACCTGCAGCAGGACGGGCGGTTTTCAAGCGATTACTATGAAAACACCGGCATAGAGCTTGCATCGCGAATGATTGACGAAGAGTTAACCGGAGAGTTTGCAAAGGACATAAGAAAAGACTACTGGGCGGTGCGGGATGTAGTAACCGAAAGAAGCTACAAGGGCAATGTGCTAATAATAAAGCTTAAGGGCTGAAAAAAATACGGCGATAAGGCCATCCAGGATATAAAAAGCAGGATAGAAAAGGACCTGGCACCGGTGCTGGAAGCGGCGTCAAAGGAAAAGTACAAACAAAACATGGATTACCTGGGGCTGGTGCTGCAGCTTTATTCCCGGAATAAAAAATACCATGAGGAATTGTTCTATAACGGCGAAGAAAAGGAATGGCTGCAGGAGGACTGGATGAACTATGACTTCTTCGGCAGGAACATAGAAAATTAAACGGTTAAAGGGACGGGGAGACAGCATGTTTAAAACTTCGGGGGCGTCATGGCCCAAACAGATTCGCAAGTTTCTTCTCCTACATTGACATATCTGTGTGGGATATTACTGTCAAAGTAGATGCTGTCGCCTTCTTCTAAAATATATTCTTCATTTTCCATCTTAACCATTAATCTGCCTTTAATAACCAAGCCGCACTCTTCGCCTTCATGGGTTACAAAATCCTTGGAGGAATAATCCCCGGGTTTTATAGTTATATATAAAAATTCAATTTTCCGGTTGAGGTCAGCTGACAATAGTTCATATACAGCATTGTTATTGGAGATCAATATGCGTCTTCTATTGTTTTTTTTGACCACGGGGCTGATATTTTTTTTCTCATTCTCCTCAAAAAAATATCCTACCGAGACGTTCAGACTTTGGGCAATTTTCCACAATGAAACTATAGATGGCGTAACCATATTTCTTTCAATTTGGCTAATTGAGCCGGAGCTTAGCTCTGCAGCCTTAGCCAGGTCAGATATGTTCATTTTTCTTTCTTTTCTCAGTTTTTTTATCTTTTCACCTATATTTATGTCCAATGAGATAACCCTCCATTATAATATCATATATTATTTTATCATATGCGATATTATACTTTATTTTATCATAAAAAATGGAGATTTTATCAAAAAAAATGGAACACATAAATTTAAAATAATGAAAAAATATTTAATATATTGAAAATTATTCAGGTATAGCGTATAAT
>FZPS01000213.1_pt96 | contig 31092 bp, 28 predicted proteins | sample 1817821 | NCBI WGS metagenome assembly FZPS01 (sample SAMEA104158645, study PRJEB21678) | metagenome | place: Germany | collected 2015-04-21
CTTATTACCTATAAATATCTTGTCCATTACCTTTATAATACTTTCCAATTCTACAACGCCCGTTACGCTGACTACAGCCCCAAGGATCACCATGTTGGCCACTTTATCGTTATGTAAACCGGCTGCAATCTCATTGGCATCGATGAAATATACATCAATATCATCTCTTCCGGGCTTTTCCTTTATCAGGGAGCGGTTAACGAATAAGTTGCCTCCCGGCGCAACCATATCTTCAAACTTAACTAAGGAAGGCAAGTTCATGGCAACCACGGAAGTCGCTTCCGATACGATGGGGGAGTTTATTTTCTTGTCCGATACGATTACGGTACAATTGGCTGTCCCTCCTCTCATCTCCGGTCCGTAGGATGGCATCCATGTCACTTCTTTTCCCTCCAACATCCCGGCATATGCAATCATCTGACCGATCAGCATGACTCCCTGACCTCCAAATCCGGCAATAATCAATTTGTGCGTAGCCACTTATTCCACCTCCTTGGGAGTCTTCAGATTCCCCAGGGGGTAGTAGGGAATCATGTTCTCCTTGAGCCATTCCAGGGATTTTACCGGATTGTATCCCCAATTGGTGGGACAAGTGGATAAAATCTCTACAAAACTGAACCCCAACCCTTTTTGCTGGACTAAAAATGCCTTTTTTATGGCTCTCTTGGCTTTTCTCACGTTGGCCGGAGTGTCCAAAGCAACTCTCTCTACAAATACAGCGCCGTCAATTGTCGCAAGAAGTTCCGCCATTCGGATAGGCATCCCTGAAAGTTCTTTTTTTCTGCCTTCTATTGATGTAGTTGTTTTTTGTCCCACCAGGCTTGTCGGCGCCATCTGCCCGCCGGTCATGCCGTAGATTGCATTATTAATAAATATCGTTGTGAATTTCTCTCCGCGGTGCGCAGCCTGAACGATTTCTCCCGTTCCGATGGAAGCCAGGTCGCCGTCTCCCTGGTACGTAAAGATGATTTTGTCGGGCTGCACCCTTCGAATTCCGGTGGCTATGGCCGGAGCTCTTCCGTGAGCGGATTCACACATATCCACATTCATGTAGCGATGGGCCAGAATGCTGCAGCCGATGGGCGCGACACCTATAGCCTTTCCAAGCAAGCCCTCTTCGTCCAAGGCTTCCATAACCAATCGGTGGGCAATCCCATGTGTGCAACCGGGACAATAGGTTGTTTCTTCGGGAAGAATTCCCTTTGTGAGCTCAAAAACCGTTTTCATCATTCCACCCCCAGTACCTTTTTCGCATCCGCCGCAATCTCCTGCGGAGTGAGTAACATTCCGCCCACCCTGCTGCATAAACTTACAGGAAATCTTCCGCAGCAACCGATTTTCACGTCATCTATCATTTGTCCTCTGCTGAGTTCGACGGAGATGACCGCTTTTGTACTAGAAGGTATTTTGTCAAAAGCTTCATAAGGATATGGCCATAAACTGATGGGCCGTATCATGCCCGCATTTATGCCCGCTTCCGCAAGCAAATCAATTGCCTCTTCCGTAATACGGGCCGTGGAACCGTATGCGACGAAAACAACTTCCGCATTTTCTAAATTTATTGCTTCATATTCAACAAGTTCCTTTCTCGCTCTCTGATACTTTTTATCCAGTTCGAGAATCCGAGCCTCCAACTCTTCGGCCACCAAATACAAAGATCGAATCACATTGTGCGGTCTGGCTTCATTTGTTCCTGTTAATGCCCAGGGCTTAGCCTTTGGAATATCTTCCTGTTTTATAGCGGGGACAGGTTCCGGCAATATGACGGGCTCCATCATCTGCCCCAGCATGCCGTCGGCCAAAATCATGACCGGATTTCTATATTCTTCGGCTATTTTAAACGCCTTTGGCATCATATCTACCGCTTCTTGTATAGAGGACGGCGCATAGACGAAAAGATGATAATCTCCGTTGCCCCCTCCTCTGGTGGCTTGATAATAATCTGCCTGCCCCGGTTGGATGGTTCCTACACCCGGTCCGCCTCTAGATACGTTTAAGATGACCAAAGGGATTTCTGTCGAACAGATAAAGGAAAACCCTTCCTGCATTAATGCAATGCCCGGCGAAGAGGAAGAGATAAATACTTTTCCACCCGCCGCCCCGGCGCCGTAAGCCATATTAATTGCTGCAACCTCGCTCTCTGCCTGGACAAAAGAGCCTCCGACCTTTTCTAATTCTCTTGACATGTACTCTGTGATTTCATTTTGAGGGGTTATGGGATAGCCGAAATAGTATCTGCATCCGCTCCGAATAGCAGCTTCCGCAAATGCTTCGTTTCCTTTCATTAAAACCTTTTCACTCATCAGCTTCGTCTCCTTCCTCCCTCATAAATACACTTATTGCTCCGTCCGGACACATAATCGCGCAGTTTGCGCATCCGATGCATTTGTCAGCTTCCAGAACACAAGCCGGCCGGAAGCCTTTGGAATTTATCTTCGTCTCGTGAAGAGCAATAATTTTCACAGGGCAAACGGAGACACAAAGCTCGCAGCCTTTGCACCTCTCTTCATCAAATTTCACCAGACCTTTTGCCATTATGATTAACTTCCCTTCGTAATTTTTAAAATCTTACCGCTGCAAAACGGGGTAAAATCTATCGGTTCATCCAGTTCTCTCTCATAAACAATTTGATCGGAAATATGTTAAAGTCTATTAAATCTCTTGTTTTATCCGTCAATTCCTCCACTAACCGTTCCACACAACAATTGTACTTTACGGGAATACCTGATGCCTGGGATACGCTTCTGGCTAATTCATAACCCTTCAATATATCTTCAGCCACCGTCTCATGAATCAAGTGCGTGTTATTTACAATCCCGGATACTTTCAGCGAGGTTTCCTTTTCAATTCGCGTAATATGGAATAGCGCTTTGTCAACCGTTGAAGTATCCGGTCTGTTTGCGTTGATCACGCAAAACATCTCGCTCTGCTCTTCAGTGAAATACTTGTCAAATTGCGCCAGTATTCTGGCCCCGGAATCATCTCCTCCCGCATCTACAATGGTGTTGCATTCCGGATCCTCTAAAGGCGCCCTGATTCTTGCGGTTATTGCGGGAAGATCGGCGGTGATGTCGTATCCAAAGGTATTGCTGTACACCGATACGCCTTTTTCCTCCAGCATGGCCTGACGCTCCCGGCTTCTGAAATATGTATTTGCAATATCCAGATCCACAAGGGCCGTCTTCTTGCCCAGCTCTGCCATTTTAACGGCGTAGTTGACGGCGAATTCCGTTTTCCCGCTTCCGTAGTGTCCCACGATGATTCGAATTCTCTTGTCTTTCAATTCCATAGGAATTTCTCCCTGGCCCGTTCTATGCATCTATATATCCTCGTTGAGGAAATACATAGAGGTCAGGACATAAATTTTTGTTGTTTCAATCAGTTGGGAAATTTCCACGTATTCGTCCACATGATGGGGAATATAAGTATCTCCTGCGCCGATTACGATGGTGGGAATTCCCTCCAGATGGAGGAAGGTTCCGTCCGTAGCCCCGGGAACACCCTGCCAAACCGGTTCTTCCTTCGTTACCTCTTTCACGGCTCTATAAACGCATTTCGTAATCGTAGCGTCCTTCGGCGTCTCAGTCCAAGGCCTTTCCTCGATAATCTCCAGGGTTGCTTTGAAATCCGGGTCTTCTTTGGCCAGCTTATCGTAGATATCCAGAATTTGCTGCTTAAGAGTTTGGTGATCCTGTCCCGGAACGGTTCTTATGTCTAAAGTCATATACGCTTCACCGGGGACTACATTGATCTGGGCTTCTCCCTCAGCCGGAGACGCGATAACAGTGGGCGTAATGCTGGGCCACTTTAAATATTCGTGGCAGCCCAGCCGTTCCTTCTCGCTCTGTTCCAATTTCTCCAGCTCACAGATAATCTTCGCAAGCCTCCAGTTTGGGTTGATTCCGGTCAGAGGCATAGCCCCGTGGCTTTGCTTTCCGTATACCCTCACAACCGCTCGCATTGCTCCCTTCTGGAAGATGCAGATATGGTTTTCCTCCGGTTCGCAGATTACTGCCGCATCTACATTTTTTGCCCAGCCTTTTTTGATAAAATCCTTGATGCCGATCATCATTCCCTCTTCATCGCAGGGAATGCACAGAAGAATGTTTCCTTTAAAGGCCTCTCCCGAATCCTTTACCGCTTTTGCGGCAAAGATAGCGGCTGCCACGTTTCCCTTAGTATCGCAGGCGCCTCTTCCGTAAAGCCTGTCTCCTACGATCTCGGCTCCAAAAGGATCATACTTCCATTTCGCGGGATCTCCGGCGGTTACTACGTCGGTATGACCTTCAAAGAGAATGGTCTTTCCGGGCTGGCTTCCTCTCAGAAAGGCAATGATGTTAGGTCTGCCGGGAACCACTTCCTCCACGTGAACCTCGAAGCCTTCTTTTATTAGGAAGTCAGAAATGAAGGCCACTACTCTGGATTCATTTGCTCCTTCTTTATTCGGATCGAATACGCTGTTAATCCTCACAATATCCTGGGTGAATTTTATGAGTTCGTCTGCTTTTATTGCATTTATTACATTTGCATAGTCTTGCATCTTACATCCTCCTTTCTACTTCAGAATCGAAATCGATACCTCACTGCTTTTCAATGAACTTAATAAGATTTGTAAGAGTCTTGTTAACAGGCGTTGCAATGTTAACCTTTTTTCCTTCCCTTACAACAGCGCCGTTTATCATATCGATTTCCGTCTTTTTATGATTCAGAACATCCTGAAGCATGGAGGATTTGTTTGTTGCTGTGGCTTTACAAACGTCCTTCGTATGAGCCACGGGATCGGGAAAACCCAATTTGATTCCCTGGGCCAATGCAACCTCTTTTCCCTCTGACACGGCATCTTCCAGCAACTCTACAATTTCAGGATGCTCTAACAACTCGCCATTCAATAGTTTGGTGATCCCCGTAAGCGCGTTGATCCCCACGTTCACCAGCAGCTTATCCCATACAAGCCCGTAGACGTTATCCGATAGCTCCGTTTCCATACCCGCTTCTCTGAACGTCTGAGCAATCTGTTGGATTCTCTGAGTCATAGCGCCGTTAAGTTCCCCGATGATGGTCTTTCCGCTGCCGGCATGCCTTATCCTTCCGGGCCCCAGCATGGTAGCCCCGTGGGCGGTAGTTCCGGCAATCACGTTGCTTTCTCCCACCACTTCTTTTATCAATTCAATGTTCCCCAAACCATTCTGCAGTGTAAGAGCGATGGTTTCCGGTCCAAAAACAGCTTTGTTACTCTGTACGGCGGAACTTGTGAGGGTGGATTTTACAAAAATAACAGCCAGATCACAAGTTCCCGCATCTTCCGCAACAGTACTCGCCTTCACATTTCTATAGGTTATGAAATCGCCTTGCTCCTCCATCAAAATACCGTTGGCATTAATCGCATCCACATGCTCCTTCCAGACATCCAGAAGGTAAATTTCAATGCCGGGTACCGTGGAAAGCTTTGCGCCGTAAAGGCACCCCATAGCGCCTGCTCCGATAATGGCAATTTTCATTTTTGCCTCCTTAGTCCCACAGGATGAAACGGTTAATATAATTTCGGGATATCAACTTCTTTGTTGAAGCTGTATTCCGGCGTTGGGAACAGACCCTCTACTGTTTCCTTGTGGAACTCGTTGAGCGCATCTACCATCACCTTGCGCAACTGCGCATACTGCTTTACGAACTTAGGTTTGAAATCCCCGTACATGCCCAGCATATCCTGTGTGACCAATACCTGGCAATCCACATGGGGGCCGGCGCCGATTCCCAGGATAGGAACACTGACCGCTTCCGTAACCGCTTTGGCTACTACCGAGGGCACGCACTCCAGTACAATTGCGAAGCATCCGGCTTTTTCAAGCTCAACGGCATCGTTGATAAGCTTTCTTGCGCTTTCTGGTGTTCCCCCCTGTACCTTAAAGCCGCCTAATGCCGATGAAGTCTGAGGCGTTAATCCTATATGACCCATTACATTAATACCGGCGTTTACAATGGCTTTTATTCTTGACAGCATCTCCACGCCGCCTTCAAGCTTGATGCAATCACAGTTTGTTTCTTTGATCAATCTGTTGGCGTTTCTGACAGCTTCTTCGTCGCTTACATTGTAGGAACCGAAGGGCATATCTCCCACAATCCAGGTATCCGGAGCTCCCTTAACGACGGGCTTGATATGGTGTATCATATCTTCCATGGTTACGGACTCGGTGCCCTTGTATCCCAGCATGATCATCCCCAGCGAATCCCCTACCAGAATGATTTCCACATCGCTGTCGTTTATGATGGATGCCATTGTGTAGTCATATGCCGTTACAAAACTAAACTTTCTGCCTTCCTCTTTAAATTTTTTAAAATCGTTGATGGTCATTTTTTTCTTTCCGCTCATTTCCTTTTCCTCCTTCATAAAACGTAATCTGTATTGATTTATCGGTTAAATTTACAGGCTATATCCCATTTGCCGAGATATTTTTGATGCAGTGCCCAAAATATAGTCGGCGTAAATTTTTTGATGTTTGCTTTCGACACGATATTTCGGGCAGGATACGCTGACGGCTGCGATGGGATTTCCATGATAGTCAAAAATAGGGGCTCCGAAACAGATCAATCCGATGACATATTCTTCATCGTCTATGGAGTATCCTCTTTCTCTTATTTCCAGCAGAGAAGTTCTGAGAGTATCTTTGTCCACGATGGAATGTTCCGTAAACCTCTCAAAAATAGTGTTATTTATCAGCTCCTCTACTTCCTCTTCAGGCATAAACGATAAATATGCCTTTCCGAGTCCGGTGCAATGCATGGGTATGCTGATTCCGATATCCAGTCCAACTTTAATGGTTGATTTGCTTTCAATCTTGTCGATATAGACGATCCGATCGCCCGCTTTTATACCGAGATTGACGGTTTCACCGGTGAGCTTAGCCAGTTCCTCTAAATAAGGTCTTGCAATTCTCTTTATTCCTGTTTTCTCCGTGACCCGGTTGCCCATAGCCAGCAATTTGAAACTATTAGAGTACCTTTTCGTATCCTTATTCTGATTCACATAACCGGCATATTTAAGAGTGTTTACTAAACGGTGAACCGTTGCTTTATCCATAGATAATCGACTGCTTAGCTCTCCTATGCTTAACTCTCCCGCCGAATCCAGCTCCTCCAGTATTGAAAATGCTTTTAAAACCGATTTCACATAGTTTGCAGTATCCACTGTGTCCGGAATTGACAATGCGGTCTCCTCCAATCAACGAAAACCCAAAGAGAAATAACTTCTGTAATCTTCTGTAATATCAAGCTTTTTTATAGGAATACCAATAAGCAATTCCCACAAATAAGCCGCCTCCGACAATATTCCCCAGCGTTACAGGGATTAAGTTGTTTATAAAAAACCCGCTCCAGGTAAGATTAGACAACATTTCCTGAGAAAGGCCGGCAAGCTCTGCAAGCTCTAAAAATGCAGGATTAGAGCGAGCCATGATTCCCGCCGGTATGTAATACATGTTCGCTACGCTGTGCTCAAATCCAGAGGTAATGAACAGCCAAATGGGGAAAAAGATTGCGAAGATCTTTCCCACCATAGATTCTGCGCCATAGGAAAGCCACACGGCCAAACATACCAACCAGTTGCACATGATTCCCAGATAGAAAGCCGGAAGAAAAGCAAGGTTTACTTTACCTGCCGCGATCTTAACGGTCACAGCGCCAAGCAAATCGGCGCCGCTGGAAAAAAGTCCGGAATGCGCCATCATATAAGCGATAAAAAGGGAGCCGATTAAATTTCCCACATAGACGATGGCCCAATTCCGAAGCATCCGGACAGTCTTAACTTTTCTGTCGCATACCGCGGCAAGAATCAATGTGTTTCCTGTGAACAATTCTCCGCCCGCCAGAACCACCAGCATAAGTCCCGTTCCGAAGACAGCCCCTGCTAAAACCCGTCCCAATCCGTAAGTGGAGTATTCCGCAAGGAGATTAAAGGCTGCCATATTTGAGCCTTCCGCCGCAAAAGCTATAAAGGCGCCCGCCAGAAAGCTGAGTATTAAGAGCTTTGGCAGACTGCCGTTCACTTTGTCCTGCGCCGTTTCAATGACGAAATCCGTTACTTCCGCCGGTTTTAAGGGTCTTTTGTCCATTTGTCCTTTTCCTACTTTTTCTGCAATTTCATGGCTTTTATTACGTGGCTTAAAAGAATCATAGACGTCACTGTTCCCACGCCACCGGGGACAGGGCTGATAGCCGAAACCTGCCCTGAAACTTTGTCAAAATCCACATCTCCACAAAGCTTGCCGCCCGCGAAATTGATCCCCACGTCTATCACTATACTGTCCTTTGAAAAGTAGTCCGGTCCGAAGTACTTACCTCTTCCGACTCCTGTTACAACAATATCCGCCCTTTTGGTAACCTCATTTAGGTCTCTCGTCTTGGAATGGCAGATTGTAACGGTTGCATTTTCCGCAAGAAATAGCATGGCTAAAGGTTTCCCTAAAACCATGCTTCTGTTTACAACGGTTACGTTTTTACCTTGTAGATCGAAATCGTAGAATTTTAAGATCTCGATGACTGCCTCCGGGGTACAGGGCGCAATCCCATCGCTATCCCCCGTAAACACCTTTTCAATATGAACGGGGCTCATACAGTCAATATCCTTTTGAGGGCTTATTGCTCTACTGATTTCCTCCGTGTCAAGATGAGCCGGCAAAGGTCGAAAGATAAGGATGCCGTGAGTATTTACATCCTGGTTCAGCCGGTTGAGCTCTTTTATAAAGCTTTCCATATCAATATTTAAATCAAGGGCTACAACCTCTGTCTCAATCCCTACCGTCCGGCAATTTTTAAGAACTCTCTCTTCATAAGCGATGTCGTCTTCCCTTGCTCCGACTCGCAATATGGCTATTTTGGGAGTTTCCCCGGCTTTCTTATATTCTTCCACTGCATGGATAATATCTGCTTTGATTTTATCCGCTACCGGTTGACCTTTTAATAACATAACGGAACCTCCACACTTTAAAATAGACCGGAAATCCTTCCTGTTCTGTCAACGTCGATAGATTCTGCAGCCGGGACCTTCGGAAGTCCGGGCATGGTCATAATCTCCCCTGTCAGGGCAACGATAAATCCTGCCCCGGCAGACGGCTTTATATTCCTGACCGAAATTCTGAATCCGGACGGCCTGCCCAGCTTCTTCGGGTCATCGGTCAGCGAATATTGGGTTTTTGCTATGCAAACCGGCAAATTCCCATACCCCAAGGCTTCAAGCTCATCTATCTGTTTTCCGGCATTTCCGGCGAAATCGACCCCATCGGCTCCGTAGATTCTTTTGGCAATGATTTCAATTTTTTCGCGAATAGAGAGATTTTCACCATAGGCGAAGCTGAAGTTGCCCTTATTACTTTCAGCGATTTTAACCACTTCCTTCGCCAGTTCGATGCCGCCTTCGCTGCCCTTTGCCCATACTTCGGACAGTACTACATTGACATTCAACTCTTTGCATCTCTCTTTAACGTAGGTCAGCTCCGCAAGGGTATCCGTGGGAAAACGGTTCAGGGCGACAACTGCCGGAAGCCCGAATACGCCGGTGATGTTTTCCACGTGCTTCAGAAGGTTTTCTATACCTTTTTCCAAAGCTTCGATATTCTCAATATTAAGAGCCGACTTTTCAACGCCTCCGTGAAGCTTCAGAGCCCTTACAGTAGCGACGATAACAACGGCGTCCAGTCTTAAACCGCTGAGTCTGCATTTAATATCAATGAACTTCTCAGCTCCGAGATCTGCTCCGAACCCTGCTTCCGTTACCGTATATTCTCCCAGTTTAAGAGCTATCTTTGTCGCCATGACGCTGTTGCAGCCATGGGCGATGTTCGCAAAGGGGCCGCCATGTATAAAAGCGGGCGTGTGTTCCAACGTCTGAACAAGATTGGGTTTTAACGCATTCTTCAATAATGCCGCTACCGCTCCCTGCACTTTCAGATCCGCTACGGTTACAGGTTTCCCTTCGAAATCGTAAGCAACGATAACCTTGGAGACCTTTTCCTTCAAGTCCATCAGATCATTGGACAGGCAAAGGATGGCCATTATTTCCGATGCAACCGATATATCAAAGCCGTCTTCTCTCGGCGTCCCGTTCGCTTTGCCTCCAAGGCCGTCGACAATAAACCGCAACTGCCTGTCATTCATATCGAGGCATCTCTTCCAGATGATTCTCCTGACGTCTATATTGAGCGCGTTGCCTTGCTGGATGTGGTTGTCCAATATTGCGGCTATCAGATTGTTGGCGGTGGTGACTGCATGAATGTCGCCTGTAAAGTGAAGGTTGATATCCTCCATCGGAACTACCTGCGCATAACCGCCTCCCGCAGCTCCTCCCTTTACCCCGAAAACAGGTCCCAACGAGGGTTCCCTTAATGCGATGACCGTCTTCTTCCCGATTTTTCTCAACGCATCTCCAAGGCCTACAGTTGTTGTAGTTTTGCCTTCTCCCGCAGATGTGGGATTGATGGCCGTCACCAGAATCAGTTTTCCGTTCGCTCTGTCTGCATATTTATCCAGGATGTTGTAATCAACCTTTGCCATGTATTTTCCATAAACTTCTAAGAAATCATCGTCAATGGAAAGTTCTTTTGCAATTTCATTAATATTGGAAAGTCTCGCTTCCTGGGCTATTTCTATGTCGCTCTTAAAGCTCATACTTCATCCCATTCTTCTTGTTTCGCAATGCGAAATTACGTTTCGTTATCTTGTTGCTTAATTATAACCTCCGCATAATATCAAGTCAAGTTCAATACTCAACGCGATTCCTGCAATATGTTGCAAAAATCGCGTTGCACAAATTTCCTTTTTCGTCATCGCACTTTTGAAATTAATGTGAATCAACAAGAGTCTAAATGCTTATCAAACATTTTCCGGTATCCATCCACAGTTAGAAGTATATTGTAGCATTCCGGTCGACGGTCACGATAATTAACATGCCGGATTCGCCTTTGATCAAGTGCATCCAAATCAAATGTTCTTCTGCGGCTTTGTCTACAGTCCGAAGATTCCAACAGAATGGAATCTTTTCTCTTTTTCTTTAAAAATCTACCGGCCGTTGTTCTCATTCTCCTTCAAATGGAATTTGTGTTCCACTTTCACCTCGATTTTCTCATCATAGCAAGAGAACACCCTGTCGATGAAGGTCGGATCCTGCCTGGGTGTGACCAGGCTCACGATGGGCACGATCACCAGCGACGCAAGGATTGCAACAGCGCCTGCGATAGGCGCGACGGTAAAGCCCGTCACCAGATTTGCCACATTGATCACCAGGGACTGGATAATGGATGCCCAAAGCGCCGCCTTATTTGCCCGTTTCCAGAAAAGTCCGTACAGGAACGGTCCGAGGAACGCGCCGGCCAGTGTACCCCATGACAACCCCATCAGCGTGGTGATCAGGTTGTTCGGGTTGATCGCAATGACCACCGACAGCACTACAAAGAGCACGCACAGCCCTTTGATGATCGCTACCTGTGTCTTGTTGCTCATATCCTTAATAATCGTCCCTTTAAGGAAATCCAGCGTAAAGGTGGAGCTGCTGGTAATTACCAGGGAGGAAAGGGTGGACATGGATGCGGAAAGCACCATGATGATGACAAGTCCGATGAGAATATCGGGCAAAACGCTTCCCAGCATCTGGGGAACAATGTCGTCATAGGCCACACGTCCGTCAGCGCCCGGAGTGTAGAACAGACGTCCGAAAGCGCCGAGGAAGTACGATCCTCCCGCAATAATCAGCGCAAAAATGGTGGATATAATGGTCCCCGCCTGAATCGCTTTTTCGTTCTTGATGGTGTAGAATTTGTGGACCATCTGCGGCAATCCCCAGGTTCCCATGCTGGTCAGTATCATCACTGCAAGCATTGCCAGAGGCACCGGTCCCAGGAAGGAAACGTAGGCTCCTTGGAGCTCCGGCACCGTCTCTGACGGAATCTGAGAAAGCTCAGCTATGGCCGCCATAAGCCCTCCCTTGGAGCGAAGAACCACAAAGATGACGGAAATAATGCTGATAACCATAACGATTCCCTGCAACACGTCATTAAACGCAACCGCCACATAGCCGCCAAGGACAACATAAATCCCCGTGAGCACGGCCATGCCTATGACGCAGTAGATAAAATCTATTCCAAATGCCATGACAAAAAGCTGGGACAGCCCTTTATACACAGACGCGGAATAGGGCACTAAAAATACGAAGATGAGGATGGAAACTACAACCTTAAGCACATGGCTGTCGTATCTTTTGCCGAAGAAATCCGGCATGGTAGCAGAATCCAGATGTTTGGTCATAACTCTGGTGCGCCTCCCCAGAACGACCCAAGCCAACAAGCTGCCTAAAATCGCGTTTCCGACACCGATCCAGGTAACGGAAAGTCCATAGTTCCATCCGAATTGGCCCGCATACCCGACGAATACAACTCCCGAAAAATATGTAGTGCCGTAAGCAAACGCACTCAACCAGGGACCCATGTTCCGTCCGCCGAGCACGAAATCATTCACATTTGTGGCATGCCGCCTGCAGTATACACCGATTGAGACTGTAACTGCAAAGAAAAGAACCATCATCAACACTTTTTCAAACATCTTCTTCCTCCCGTCTCAACATATTAAAAAACCCGTCCTCTGATTTCTCAGAGGACGGGATTGCTTCCCGTGGTACCACCTCAGTTTGCGGAGATCTCGCGATCTTCCGCCTCCTCGAGTACGGCGCAATATCTGTATATCTGCCATCTGCGCTTATACTCCAGCACTGTAACGGGTGCGCCCGTACCAGCCTACTTAGGCATTTCGCCTGTTCTGTGGCAAGCTCGCGGAATGTATTCGGAAATCCATTATCACTTGCGCCTCTCACCAACCGGCAACTCTCTGTAGCTTCCTGGTTTCTTACTTCTTTCCGGTCATCGCTTTTTTAATATTGGAGCTAATGTACCATTCATTTTGCGTCTTGTCAACAATTTTTTTGTTTTTCTTTACTGGTATCTTCCGGCAACCAATTAATAATTTTAAAGAATTTGGGGAAATTATTCTCGAAAGGAAGTGATGATATGAAAAAACTTGTACTTTTATTGGTCATTATAGGCGCCATCAACTGGGGACTCATAGGATTTTTCCAATATGACCTGGTTGCGGCAATTTTCGGCGGGCAAGCTGCCATACCCAGCCGTGTTATTTTCGCAATCGTAGGATTGGCAGGAATTTACGCAATTACTTTCTTGTTCAGGCGCGGCGAGGACAAAGTCGCCACCGGCACTTAATCGCAACCTGTATTTGGTGCCTCTTGTATTTGGTGTCTGCATTTGGTGTCTGACACTTTTTACAACTGACGCGCTCCCGCATAGCGGGTGGTTTTCTGTTTTGCACGCTTTGCGTGCTCAACTGGCTTATAAGCCTGTAATGTAAAAACCGCACGCAAGGCAATTCCCGCGTGCGGTTTGTTTCCGTCTATTCCAGCGCGATGGCGCAATCATAGCGCCATCGCGCATTTATACAGCATTTATATATTTACAGCTACCTTACTGTGTGGATTCTTTGGTCTTAGTACTCCATCTTCTTCAGGTTGGGGCTGATGATCAGTTTGCACTGGGTCGCTTCCTGAACCTGCTCTACAGTGTAGTCTTCATTGATCTCCGTCAGCACCAGCCCTTCGGGAGTTACCTCCATAACGCCCATTTCTGTAACGATCATGTCTACTACATTGATGGCCGTATAAGGCAGCGTGCATTCATTCAGAATCTTGTGCTTGCCCTTCTGGGTATGGAGCATGGATATGATAACCTTCTTCGCTCCTACCACCAGGTCCATAGCGCCGCCCATTCCGGGAACCATCTTACCGGGGATGATCCAGTTGGCCAGGTTACCCTTCTCATCCACTTCCAACGCCCCTAAGACCGTCGCATCCACGTGTCCGCCACGTATAATTCCAAAAGAAGTAGCACTGTCAAAGAACATGGCATCGGGGTTTACTGTTACATACTGGCCGCCGGCGTTGACGATGTCTACATCTTCTTTGCCTGGCTCCGCTGCTGGTCCCATGCCCATAATACCGTTCTCGGACTGAAGCACAATGGTGACCCCTTCCGGAAGGTAATTCGCTACCATAGTAGGAAGGCCGATTCCGAGATTTACGACGTCACCATCTTTCAATTCCTTCGCAACTCTTCTTGCGATAATTTCCTTTAAATCTGCCATGGTTTCTCACCTCCTACAATAGCATCTACAAAGATGCCGGACGTTACTACGTTATTCGGATCGATCTCACCGACTTCAACAATCTCGCATGCGCCGACGATCACATGGTCTGCCGCCATCGCCATAAGAGGATTGAAGTTTCTCGTGGTTCCGTTGTATGTCGTGTTTCCGAACTTGTCCGCCACCGATCCGCGAATGAAGGCAAAGTCAGCACGGAGAGGCAACTCGAGAAGATAGTCTTTCCCTCCTATGTTGATAACCTGCTTACCTTCCGCTACTATGGTTCCTACACCCGTGGGAGTGAGGATGCCGCCAAGTCCGGTGCCGCCTGCGCGGATTCTCTCAGCCAATGTTCCCTGGGGAACCAAAATACATTCGAGCTTTTCTTCCTCTACGTCAGTGTTCATCCTTCTAGCCACCTCCGGATTGAGGCCTACATGGGAAGCAATCAGAGTTTTGATTTGGCCGTTTGCAAGGAGTTTGCCCACTCCTCTGTCCGGATAGCCTGCATCGTTGCAAATGATTGTCAGATTCTTAACATTTCTTCTGACAAGAGCATCAATGAGGATCTCCGGAGTCCCGCAAGCCATGAAGCCACCGACCATAATGCTGGCGCCGTCCGGAATAACGGCAACGGCTTCGTCAGCTGTCTTGATTTTGTCGATCATGCTATCACTTCCTTTCTACTTAAATTCTATTACGCCTTACAATTTCAGTCAATACAAATGATGCTACATGTTCCGCATAGGTATTCGGTCCGAACCCGGCATCATAGCCCAGTTCCTGAGCAAGCTCGTGGGAAACCCTCGGGCCTCCGCAACAGAGAATGACCTTGTCACGAAGCCCTTCAGCTTCCAACAGCTCTACCAATTCGGTGAGGTTCTTTATATGCACATCTTTTTGAGTGACAACCTGAGATACCAGGATGGCATCTGCCTTCAGCTCGATAGCCTTGGCTACCAGCTCTTCGTTGGGAACCTGGCTTCCCATATTGTGAGCCTCGATGCCCTTGTAACGCTCTAGCCCGAAGTGGCCGTGGAAGCCTTTCATATTCATGATGGCGTCGATGCCCACGGTATGCGCATCGGTACCCGTACAGGCGCCGACGATAACTACATCCCGTTTGATGTTCTCCTTGATATATTTTTCACATTCAAGGCGATCCATCACTTCCCCTTCCACTTTGGGAACCTTGATGGAAGAGTAATCCACCGTGTGCTGGCACTTTCCGTAAACGATAAAATATGTGAAGTCAACCCCAAGATCCTTGAAGAAAACAACGTTAGGCTCATCCAAACCCATCTCTTTCGCCAGTTGTTTTGCTGCCTCATTGGCTTCATCGCCGGCGGGTACGGGAAGAGTGAAAGACATCTGGACCATGCCGTCGTTCATGGTGTCGCCATAAGGCTTGACCTTTGTAAAATCAACCGTGGCAGTTGCCGACGTATTATTGTTGCCCATTATTTTGCACCTCCTAACATCAAGGGGATAAAGGGATTGAAGTACTCATCGTCTTTCGCGCAAACGCCATCCAGTCCTTTTCCTCCGTCCCTTGCCCGTTTCACGCCACCGAACTTACCCTGCTCAATGGTGGCGAAAAGGCCTTCTTTTTCAATATTGCAGAGCAGTTTTTCCGCTTCGGCCAATACGCTCTGGGCCCTCTTCTGGATGATGCCGCCTTCCTTGAATTCAACTTCCTCCCCGAGAGCTCTCGCGTTGTTGAAGATGTAGGAAGCGTTCTCTATGGAGAGCATCCTGTCATGGAGATGAGGCGTGTGAATGGCCTCAGTCAACATGCCCAGCAGCTGAATTGTCTGGCCGGACCATACGGAGACCAGGTTGAACAGCGCATCCTGAATGTGCCCCTTGAAAATGTTGCCCGTCATGAACTTGGTGGGAGGCATATATTTAAGAGGTGCCTCAGGGAAAATCTCCCTGGCCATGATAGCCTGTGCCAGCTCATAAAGGAAACCGTTCTCCAGATCAGGATCCATCTCAAAGGCATGGCCGAGACCCATCTGATTTGCTGGAATATTAGCCAAAACGGCAAATTGCTCGTTGATAAACTGGGAAGCCAGCACGGTGTTAGCCTCTTCATAGGCATCAGCGGTGGTGAGATAGTTGTCCTCTCCGGAGTTGAAGATGATCCCCGAATAGCCGATGATGACCCTGGAGAAATATTGATCCACCAGAGTTCTCTGCATGTTGATATCGCGGAACAAGATGCCGTAAAGCGCATCGTTTAGCATGACATCAAGACGCTCAATGGCGCCCATGGCCGCAATCTCGGGCATGCACATGCCGGAGCTGTAGTTGCAGAGCCTGATATATCTTCCCACTTCCTCGCCTACTTCGTCGAGAGCTTTTCTCATGAGCCGAAAGTTTTCCTGGGTAGCATAGGTTCCCCCGAAACCTTCCGTTGTGGGTCCGTAGGGTACATAGTCGAGAAGACTCTGGGCGGTGGTACGGATTACGGCAATGATGTCCGCACCCTGCTTCGCTGCCGCTTTAGCCTGAACGATATCTTCATAGATATTGCCCGTTGCAACGATTACATAAAGATACGGCTGCTTGCCTTCACCGAGGGTATTGAGATAATGCTCTCTCTTTTCCCTCTGAGCCTTGATCTTGTTCAAAGTGTCCGTTACCACGGGAAGCAGCTTCTCTTGCGCCTCTTCCACTGTGGCCAGCGGCAATTTCATGAGATCGAGTTCGCCTGCCGCGACTTTTTCAGCAATCTCCTGGGGAGAAAGCCCGGTCGGGATCATGGCATTCCCGATCCAGTAGGCAGCCCCTCTGGGCAGCCCGCCGCCATCCTTGATGGCATCCACTACCACGTTGGGCAGCGGTGTATCCACATCATCCACGCCGTCGATTCCCAGCAGCCTCACCACAGTCCTCTCTGTGCTGACAGTGGTGTGCCTGTCGATGAATTTCTGCATGTCGGCGGCAATGCCCGCCGCACATAATCTGGCGCTTTCGATGATTTTGGGATCTAAATTCAGTTTACTTTTCATCTTTTGGATCCTCCATATATTTCCTTGCCTGTTCTATAATTTCACGGTCAATGCCGAGCATCTGCGCTATGTTCAGCGCATCTTTCGGAATTTCTTTGTTATCCGCCACTTCGTAGAGCCTGTAATCCATGTACTTGCTTATAATCTCGATTCTCTCTTTGCGGTTGGCATAGCGGATCTCCCTTGTAAGAAGCTCATAGTCCACCCCCGCCAGACCTCTCACCTGCATGTTCCTGGCCTTGCCCGCGGTCACATTGTCGAAGTGGGTGGTGATCACGCTGATATACGCTTTCTCACTCAGATAGTTCACGATGCTCTTTGTCAGAGCCATCCCCTCCACGGGATTTGTTCCGCTGGCGATCTCGTCGATGAGCAGAAGCGCCCTGTCCTTGCTGCGATCGAGAATTTCCTTGAGCTCTTCCATTTCGCTGCCGAAGCTGGATAAGCCTCTCTGCACGTTCTGACTGTCGCCGATGAGAATGTGAACGTAGCTGGAAAGACCTATCTTCGCCCGGCTGCAGGGCACATAAAACCCGTGCTGCGCCAGCAGAGAGCATTGGCCCGCCATTTTAAGAGTGATGGTCTTGCCTCCCATATTAGCGCCGGTGATGCAGGTCACGCCGTCCTTAAGGTCGATGGATACGGGACAGTATTCCTTGCCTTTCTTCCGGAGGATTTCCTCCACCACAAGCTGGCGTCCGTCAACAAGCTCCAGCACATGTTCCTCAACGATTTCCGGTTTAACACAGTTGTTGTTTAATGCGAAAGAGGCTTTTGCCAGATTGAAATCAAGCTCTCCTATGGCGGTGCAGTTATCCAGAAGCAACGACTGGAATTGGGCAACTTTTTTAGAAAGCTCTTCCTGAATCCTGAGCTCTTCCTCCTCAATGGCTTCGTTGAGAGCCTCCATATCCCCTTTGAGCCGGTCCACTTCGTCGTTGCTTGCAAGAGTAAAAGTGGCCGTCATGTAATCCTCATCATCCAAGCTGAGTTCCGGTATGCCCCGGGCCTTTTCCATGAGCTGCTTATCGGCTTTGGGCACCTTGTACTCAAACTTGGGAGTCATGATAATGCCGTAGGCCCCTTCCACCTTGCGCTTCAGTTCCTTTTGAACTTTCCGAATGTCCAGTTCGATCTTTCTCTTGTCTGCCCGAAGTGCGGCAAGCTTTTCAGAAAAAACATCGTAGATATAGAAAGTGTTGATCCGCTCTTTCCCCGGATCTAAAATGTCGAGCAGTTCCGTCACGTCCTGCAACTGAAATTTCGCCGGAATCTCCGCCTCCGCCGCAGCCAACAGCCCACGGATTTTGTCCATCTGCAAGAGGAGAGTCTTTATCTCATATAGTTCCACAACGCTGAGCACGCTGCCTGCGCTGCGCTTTATCGTAAGGGTATTGTCCTTTATTTCATGAAGCACTTCGTACAGCCGCTCAACTAAATCGGGCTGCCTGCGGATAAGCTCAACGGTCTTTTCCAACCGCCAAAGCTCCTTGCGCAGATCCTCTTCCCTGCCCGGTTCAAAGGCGGAAATGGCCTTCGCCCGCTTTTTCCCATAGGGAGTGCGGATATAGAGACTGTTGACCACATATTCAAATCCTGTTTCTGTTTTCGTCTTGGAATTGCAAAGCCGCATATCGTCTCCTTTTCTGTTGGCCGTATCAGTCCTGCTCGCCGTACCGTACATCGATGACCGGCAGGTCGCCCACGGCTTCCCTCATAGCCGTAAGCAGTTCCCTGTGGTCAAAGGAATACCCCGAAGGGGAATAAGGATTCACCGTCAACGCAGCAACTTGAATGTTTTCAAGCACGTTAACCTGAAAACCCCGTTTCCGAAGCTGCTGCCATGGGGTGGCTCCTATGAAAATTTTTGTGGGATCCTTGAGCACAAAGGTTACGCCTTTCAACTTGGAAGGATGGATATCTCCGATGACGCTCTGCGTCAGCGCTCCCGGAATGAAGACCCAATCCGTTTCCTCGTCTATGGCATCGTCCAAAAACCTGCCCGCTGCCAGGGTCGTCTTTAGATCCGGATATTCCCTCCTGTCGCCCTTGATGAGCATGATCTTATCCTCGGCGGCGCCCGCCTCTATCATTTCCCTGATAGGCCCTTCCGGAACCTGGGGCAGCTGATATATATTCAGGATATGAAGGGTCTCCTCCACCACCTTCTTCATGCTCCTTGAAAGAACCGCTCCCGTGGCCAATATGATGGCATCCGACGTGGCGGGCGCCGCAATGGACCTGCGGTCTACCGCCCCGTCTATCAGAATCAGTTCCGCGCCTAGTTCCGTCATCTCGTCGCACATGCTCTTATGATCCGCCGTGTTCACTGGCCCGGCTATCTGCACATAGCCGCTTTCCGCCACCCTGCACAGCATCAGCTGACCCAGGGCTGTGGAATACCGAGTCATCCTCAGTATTTCAAGCCCTGCGTCAGACAGTTCGTACAGCTGAACCGGCACGGATACAATGGTACCGGTATCTAAAAACACCCTGGGTTTTTCCGTCTCGGTGACCAGGTCCGTACACTCTCCGTCCCTGCCTGTAGATGTGACGCCGATGGTCATTCCCTCGTCCATGGCCTCTTCAATCAGGTAGTTTAGAGTGGTGGTCTTACCCGCATTCTTCGCCATTCCTACGATTGCGATCCTCTTATACTTTTGTGCGAGCCGGTTCAGAATCCCCATAAAAACTCCTTTTATTTCTTATCTTTAACCCTCTCGTGGCGGAGGAGGTTCTGGGGCTCCAGAGCCAGTCTCTCGCCCTGCATCAGGCCTGCAACGCCTTCATAGTGATATTTCTTCTTGCCCGTGCAATAGTCGCAGGTGCACTCAAGAGGCGGCAGATCCTTGGGTTCGGTGTATGTGGTAATAACGCCTTCGTAGTTTCTCAGTATTACCTTGTCGGGAGACTGGGAAATCAGGTATTGAGGCATTACAGGAATCTTTCCGCCGCCGCCGGGGGCGTCCACAACGAAGGTGGGCACCGCATAGCCGGAAGTATGGCCCCTGAGACCTTCGATGATTTCGATACCTTTTGCAACAGGTGTTCTGAAGTGCTCGATTCCCAGGGAGAGGTCGCACTGGTAGATATAGTAGGGACGAACCCTGTTCTTCACCAGGTTGTGAACCAGATCTCTCATGATATGCGGGCAGTCGTTGACGCCGCGAAGCAATACGGACTGGTTGCCCAGAGGAATACCGGCATCCGCCAGCTTCCGGCAGGCTTCCATAGCGTCAGGCGTCATTTCTTTGGAGTGGTTGAAGTGTGTGTTCAGCCAGATGGGATGATACTTCTTCAGCATATTCACCAGATTGTCCGTAATCCTCATGGGCATGACCACGGGAGTACGGGATCCCAGTCTGACGATCTCTACGTGGGGGATCGCCCGCAGCTCTTTAATGATATATTCCAATACATCGTCATCAACTAACAGACAGTCGCCGCCGGAGAGAAGAACGTCTCTTACCTCCGGGCTCTTTCTGATGTAGTCGAGGCATGCGTTGATGTCGTCCATGCTCCTCTGAGCGTCGGTTTCACCGGCTAATCTCCTGCGGGTGCAATGCCTGCAGTACATGGAGCACTGGTCGGTGATCAGGAAAAGCACTCTGTCGGGATATCTGTGGGTCAAGCCCGGAGCCGGAGAGTCTTCGTCCTCGTGTAGAGGATCCAGCATATCAGCTTCGCTTCTGTGGGTCTCGGCGAGAACGGGCACAGCCTGCATTCTGACCGGGCATCTGGGATCATCGGGATCCATGAGAGATGCATAGTAAGGAGTGATTCCCAGCCGGAAATTCTTAACTACTGCATTGATGTCTTTTTCTTCTTGTTCCGTCAGGTTTATGATCTTCTTCAGCTGCTCAACGGTGGTGATTCGATTTGCTACCTGCCATTTCCAGTCATACCACTGCTCTTCCGTCACATCCTTATAGGCTTCGATTTCTTTCCAATTCCTTGCCATTTTAATTACCTCCTATCAGTATTTACGTGGCAACTTCTATAGGAAACAACTTAACAATTTCTATGGGAAACAATGGATTGTTTAATTGTTTTTTCTGTTTTCGGACGGTAGAGTGTTCTCCCGCTCGACGGCTACGCGCTGCGTGCCGTACGATCTAGACGGCCCGTCCTGTCTGGTTGGCACTTGCTTGTACTCGCCGGAGCACACTCTACCCGTCCGAAAACACAGCTACAATTGTTTCCCTATGTTTTGTGTTATGCGTACATTTCCGTGAACAGTTCGCGCAGCGGCGGGCACTCTCTGAGCACCTGCAGTGCTATGGCAGCATGTCCTTTCGTATATCCGTTGCCGATAATCATGTTGACGTCTTTACCTACGCCTTCAGCACCTAATGCAGCCTTTGTGAAGCTGGTGGCCATGCTGAAGAAGTAGACGGTGCCGCCGTCTTTGGTGGCGAGAATGCTGGCCATTTCCGTGTTGGGGATGTTTACGCAGTTGATGACCAGGTCAGCAAGCTTTCCGTCTGTGAGTTCCATGATCTTGTTGTATACATAGATTGCATCTTTTGCGTCTGCAGCAAAATATTCGTCCGCAAGACCCAGTTTTCTGGCTCTGTTGGTGCTCTTCTCGCTTCCGCCGATGCAGATGACTTTTCCGGTAACGCCGGCTCTCTTCTTTGCTTCATACAGGCAGAGAAGTCCGGATTTTCCACCGCCGCCGATAACTACAACCGTATCGCCGGGCTTAACTAATTTGGCAGCCTGTGCGGGGGCGCCTGCAACGTCCAGTACGGACAGCGCCAGGTTTTCGGGCATATCATCGGGCAGAACTGCATAGATACCGCTCTCAAAAAGAATAGCCTGACCTTTGATGTCAACCTGATCCACGTCGGGTCTTACTTCAAGAATTTCTTCAATCACAAGAGGTGTGAGAGAAAGGGATACGAGAGTAGCGATCTTGTCGCCGACTTTGAGATCTGTCTTGCCTTCCAATGCGGGACCGATCTCTTTTACGGTTCCGATGAGCATTCCGCCGGAACCTGTAACGGGATTCTTGTGCTTGCCTTGCTTCTCGACAATGCCCATCATGATCTTTTTAATCTCTTCTATATCGCCTTTAGCCTGCTCCTGGATTTGGGTAAAGCTGGCGGAGTCGATATTGAGGGTTTGAACGTCGATGAGAATTTCATTGTCGTAAATTTCCATGGTGTTATCGATCTTTTCTGCGGGTTGAGGCAGCACGCCTTTCGGTTCGATAACGCGGTGTGTTCCATAAGGACATCCTTTTTTCATAGTTGTTTCCTCCCATAAATAGAATCTTGTAAATTGATTTTAGCTTTTCGCTTTAGTTAGCTTCCGCACATTTCGGCATTGGCTGGCTTTCGCACATGCTTACTGTGTACCGAAACGGACTTTGCCATACTTTAAACAGCAATTTTTATGCCAAATTAGTTTTTGCTTCTTTCGTCATGTGTCCCGCTTGTGTCGTGTACCTGTCCGTTGGCTTCCATGGGTGGGAAAACCGCTGAATTCAGCCCATCTCCACGTTGTTAACAGCTTTGCTGATTCGTCAGAAACCCTTCTCCACCTCCTTCGAAGATTGTAGAATTTTGCCCCATTCGATGCAAAAGCGGTTCAGGTAGACAAAAACCCGAACCGCTTTTTGTTCATATATTATATTTGTTCTTTTTTCGGATCAATTGAGACTGGCTGATCCCTATGGCTTTAGCTGCTTTTCGAGAAGAACCGTACTTCTCATAAGCGCTTTTTATTATGTTTTTCTCAAAATTAGCCACCAGCAAATTCAGATCCAATACGACGCCTTTCTCTTCTTCTGTCTCTTCCGTTCCCAAAGGCTCCATGTTTTCAAAGAGATCCACGTGCAGCTCCTTCATCACGTCAAAGACCGTAATGGTCTCGCCTTTGGCGGAAATCAGCAGCCGCTGAACCATGTTCTCCAGCTCCCGGATGTTGCCGGGCCAGTCGCGGCCTTTCAGGTACTCCACCGCGTCTTCGGTGATGTCGCGTTTGATGCCGAATTTGTCGTTATATTTCTTAATGAAATATTGCACCAGCGCCGGGATTTCCGCCCTTCTCTCAGAAAGATTGGGAACGCGGATGGGAAACACGTTGAGCCTGTAGTAAAGGTCCCTTCTGAACCGCTTGGCGCTGATGGCTTCCTCCAAATCACGGTTCGTGGCCGAAATGATGCGGACGTTGGTCTTCACCGGCCTGGTGCCTCCCACCCGGTAAAACTCCCCGTCCTGGATTACTCGCAGCAGTTTGGCCTGCACGTCCATGGGCAATTCCCCCACCTCGTCAAGGAAGATGGTGCCGTTGTCCGCAAGCTCGAAATATCCCTTTTTCCCCGAAGGATTGGCTCCGGTAAAAGATCCTTTTTCATAACCGAACAGTTCCGATTCGATCAAGTTTTTGGAAATGGAAGCGCAGTTGATCTTTACAAAAGGCTGCATCTTCCGGGCACTGTTCTTTTGGATCAGGGTTGCTATCTTTTCTTTGCCCGTTCCCGTTTCTCCGGTGATAAGCACGTTGCAGTCGTATTTCGCCACGCTCAGGATTTCGTCCAACACGTTTGCCATTGCCCTGCTTTCGCAGATGAAGTCTTCCACCAGACTCTTGCGATAATGAGGCATTGCAAGCCCGCTGCCGGAGCGTCCCAAGGGATAGTCCACATTGTCCTCCACATCCGGCGTCACCACCGTGGCAGTCCGCAGGTAGGAAGCCAGCTTTCTCACAAGGTCTATGTCAAATTCATCGTATTCCTCCAGGTAACCTTCCGCGCAGCGAATTGTCAGCTGCCTGGAAATGGATTCAGTGATGTAAACCGCTATATTATAATTGTTGATAAGGTTGGCGAAAAAGACGGTTCCACCGTAGCGGGTGGCTAGAATGTTTACCGTCTCAGCCCCGGGGATGTTGGCGCAGTTGACGCTCATGTCATAATGCCCTTCCGCATTCAGGCGCTGCAGGCATTCCACCGGACGCAGGATGTTCACGTAATGAATTTCCGTAAAGACTTCGTTGAGCAGTTCGTCCAGGCTGTCTCCTTTAAATATGATGTCGGATTTTTTGTCTAAAAGGCAGACCACCTGGGCATCGGGCCCCGCGGCGCTCCGGATGGCGCATCCAAAGAGCAGATTGGTGAGCAGGTTGTTTCCCACTACGAGAAAGTTCCTCTTGCCTTTGGCTTCCCGGCTCACCGCGTAGAGGGTGCCGGATTCGTCGTAAGCGAAGAGCAACAAATCGATGGGCACGTCCTTCGGCGGCTTCACCACCGGAAATTCATCGAACAGGATCGCATAGCCTTCCGCTTCTATCTGGGAATAGGCCATGTCGATTTTCGTGATGCGGCTTATGTAAATGGGGATAGCTGCCAGGGAAGCATTGCAGATAACCTCGTCCCCCGGTTTGAGGCCCTTCTTATTGTGATACTCGCTTCCGATCTCTTCCACGATGCCGTAGACCACGCCTCCCGTATCCGTCGCAGGATTATGAAGCTTCCCTCTCCGGATAACAATATCCATGATTTTATCTTTTATTTTTTGCGGGTCGTTGTTGGCTTCGATGCAGATCTGTTTGAAGCTGGTGCTTTCGATATGAAGCCTCTTTATCGACACCCGAAGCTCTTTAGGGTGGATTTCCCGGTTGTTGTCCACTCTCCATGCCGAGGTGGAGAGAACATGTTTTGGCTCAAGCACCCGGTTCAATCCAAAGCGGTTAAACATATATTGAACCTCCTGTTTTCCGGTTCAACCAAAACGATTGAACATACATTTATTAATTTATGGTCCAACCAAAACGGTTAAACATTTATTTGTTAGCATACCTGTTGTTTCGGTCCACCAAAATGATTGAACATATATCGATCACTCTGTTTGCCCCGGTTAAACCAACATGATTGAACATATCGATTTCCCTGTTGCCTTCCTGTTCATTCAAAGCAACTGAACATATATTGAACCCTTTGGTTTTTAGGTGATGCAAATCCGGTTCGAAATCTGGCCAATATAAGCATAACGCATTGGTATAGAAATTGCAAATTTAATCTGTTAAGATCGATATATCAGAATATCGGATATAATAAGATCGATCCCTTACTATTATTTCGCTCTCCTGCAGCAGAAAAAACAGTGTTTATTCTCTGGCTGCAGGGCAACAGAACGGGCAGCGGTTTCACTATTCTGCTGTAATCACTGTTATCATCACAGTAATCAGCGATAGGAACGATCGATAAAGAACCAGTAACTGCAATGCGAGAAACATTAACCCCAATGCAAAGAACACTAACTGCATGCGAGTAACAACAATCGCAACACACAAAATCATGAACGAATCGATCAAGAAACAGCTGCCACAATACACAAAACGAGGAGGAAAAAACAATGGAAAAAGTCACTTCTACGCTCAGAGTTAGAATGTCTTACAAGGATGCCCACTACGGCGGCAATTTGGTGGACGGCGCTCATATGGTCCATCTCTTCGGCGACGTAGCAACCGAACTACTTATCAAAATGGACGGCGACGAAGGCCTGTTCCTGAAATACACCGATGTCGAATTCCTGGCGCCCGTATACGCCGGTGACTACATCGAAGCCTACGGCGAGATCTACGAAGTAGGCAACACCTCCAGAAAAATGCGTTTCACAGCGCACAAAGTCATCGCAGCAAGACATGACATATCCCCCTCCGCAGCTGACGTATTGGACGAACCCATCCTGGTCTGCAAGGCGGAAGGAATCTGCGTCATGCCAAAAGACGCAAAGAGAAAATAAGACCTACAGCCTGAATATGTCTTTTAGATTTCAAAGTCAACAAACGGGGCAACGGAAAACCGCCCCGTTTTCATTTTGTACAAAACTTGCATTCGGTGTCTGACACTTTTTACAACTTGTTGCATTTGGTGTCAGACACCAAATACAATTTACGTTAAGCGGCGGCTGTATTGACATGGTTCATTAAAGGATATAAAGTGTAGAAGTCGCATTATAGAAATCGAAGCTTATATTTCAGGAGAATACTATGTTTGCACCCTTTTTCGTCCTTTTCGGACTGATGGCCGTAGGGTATCTATGCAGAAAATTTGATTTAATTGACGATGTGAAAAACGATGGGCTGGGCAGCATCCTCGTTCATATTGCCCTGCCTGCGCTTTTGCTTTCCTCCATGATTCAAACGGAGATACAGGGTAAGCTATTGGTTGAGTTTTTGACCATGACGCTGCTATCGGTGGCTTTCTACTTCCTTTATGCGCTGTTTGCCATAATCTACATCAAGCTGGCCAAAGTTCCCCAAAGGCTTGGAAGCATGGTCCAGCTCTCCATGCTCACCTCAAACAACGGTTTCATGGGTTTCCCCATCACCATGGCTTTTTTCGGCCAGCAGGGCCTCTTCCTCATGGTGGCGAACAACCTGGCCATGGGTATAGTAGTCTGGAGCTACGGCCTCTTCATATTGAAGCGGACTAAACGAATCTTCGAAGGAGATGAAAACGTAGAGAAAAGCTCTGTTTCCGAGTCCCTAAGGCAAATCTTCAACAATACTGTAGTGGCAATCTTCATCGGGTTGGCAATTGGCATCGCCGGAATCAACTCATACATTCCCGATGCAGTGGCTAAACTCATCGAAATCCTGGGCAGCCTGGCTACGCCTTTATCAATGCTTTACATCGGAGCCACTTTGTACAATTCCTCATTTTCCTCCTTGTTCCGAAACCGGTTGATTCTCGGCGTCAGCATCACAAGGCTCACACTTTTCGCAGCGGCGACTTTTGCCATCGTATGGCTGTTGCCCATACCTTCTCTCATGAAGCAAATCAGCCTTCTCGTAATCACCCTGCCCTCTGCAGCAGTGGTCCCGGTCATGACGGGGCAATACGGCATCGGCGTGGAGGAGTCCACCAAGATCGTGGTTCTATCCACTTTGCTCTCATTGGTCATTACACCCCTGGGAGTTTACATCGCCCTTACCTTCTTATAATTCATAAATAAAATGCCAAATCAGACTTAAATCAAAGGCTTTTTAGATACTCCACTTCCTGCCGGGTCAGTTTCCTATGGTGCCCTTCTTTCAAATGGCCCATGTGAATCCGGCCGATTGCTATGCGCTCAAGCTCCATCACCTTGTTGCCCACAGTGGCAAACATCTTCCGGATCTGGCGGTTTTTCCCCTCATGTATTTTGATCTCCACTAAGGCGGAGCGCTCCCACTGTTTCAATACAGACACCTTAGCGGGAGATGTGACGAACCCGCCGATATCCACTCCTTTTTTCAGCTTGGCAATTCGTTCCGGAGACAGCACGCCCGCCACTCTTGCACGGTAGGTTTTCTCCACCTCATGTTTGGGATGGGTCAAACGGTAAGCCAGATCACCGTCGTTGGTCATGATCAGCAGACCGGAAGTGTTGTAATCCAGCCTTCCGACGGGAAACAAGCGCGCATCCACCTCCGCCACCAGATCCATAACCGTGGGCCTGCCCTTCTCGTCGGATACGCTGGTAATATAGCCTTTAGGCTTGTTCAGCATGATGTACACATGTTGTTTGACCGGCTGGATGATGCTGCCCTCTACCTCCACCACATCCCCGGGCTCCACAACGTAACCCGGTTCGTCTAAAACACTCCCGTTGACCTTCACCTTCCCAGCCTTTATCAGTTCGTCCGCCTTTCTGCGGGAAGTAAGTCCCGAAGCGGCAATGTATTTATTCAATCTCATTTTTTCACCTGTATCCATATGATTCCTTTGCCCTTTATCAAAAGTCGGCTTTGATAATGCCGCTATCTCTCGCCCGTTTCAATTGGAGCTTTTGCATAAGGCCACTCTCTTGCCTGTTTCAACAGGCGCTTTTCAATAAGTCCTCCGCCCCTCGTCGGCCCTGGCAAAAACACCGGAACCGTGCTTTTATCTGTGGTAATAAGAATATCACAATATTTTTTCCTTGTATATATTCTCCAACCCATACTTTCGTATGCGGTTCCGAATAGTCTCCTTATCCGTAGTGTAAAGCCCCTTCTCTTTCATCCGCTCAAAGTACTCCGCCCCTGCCAGCGTATATCGGGTCATGAGCCCTTCCTTGGTCTGCACCATGCGGTTGGCATAGGAAATCAAATCCCCGATAGCGATCTGGTTGGGAAGCACCAAGGGTCGGAGACCTTTTAAGTACCTGGCGCAATTGTACCCCGCCAGAGTGCCCGTGGAAATGGCTTCCGTGTGCCCGATGAACAGCCCTGACTTTTCACCGCCACAAAAGAGGTTTTCGATGCCTTTCACCCTCATGTCGTCATCCCGCTCCGCAACGGACAAATAGCGAATGGAGTTGCCTTTCCCTCCCGCATAAGGGTCCGCATAGCGGGCATTTTCCAGGCCAGGTATCCGGCGTAACTTCTCCAAAGGTACAAAAGGAGTCATGATTTTCGCATATCCCGTTTCGAGCAAAATGATGTTTTCCGCGTATTCGGGTAAAGCGTACTGCAGGCAAACCTTTAATTCCAGTTTCTCCTCGGCCACATCCTCCTTGGGAATGGGGATGATAACTACGCCTTTTTCGTCAAGCTCCCTCTGAATCTCCTCAGACAACGAACTTTTTTCCAGCTTCCCCGACCCGCTGAAGGCGCCAAAAGCCCCATCCTTCCTCTGCCCCATGATATCCATTTTCCCGGCCTTTTGCGTAATGCTGACCCTGGGTCCAAAAGCGGGGCAACGCAGAATACACATGCAGCAGCCGTTTCCATAAGTAAGACAATTTCCCATAGGCCCTGTTGACCCGGTAGTCTCAATAAAGGCATCACCCTCTATCACCCTATCGTCGGCCAGCACGACTCCTTTAATCTGTTCCGGATCTTCCATTACAACATCCACTGCACGGGCAACGGTGTGAACCTCTACCCCTTTCTCCTCAAGGAGCTTCCTCACCCTGGGCTCCACCTTCATCACATCGTACAGGCTGGCATGGCTGTGCCCCGGAAAGTCCACGTTTACATGTCGCGCACAGCTGTCCGTTATATTGAAAAGCTCATCGGCGCCCAGCGCTATATTTTCCTCCGCGCCAGTATACCTGCCGTTATTGCGCATAATGCCGCCCACATTGCCAAGCCCCAGGAGCAGATCTGTTTTTTCAAGAAGCACTACCTCAGCCCCGGCCTTTTTCGCTGCTAAAGCGGCAGCACATCCGGACCAACCCCCGCCGATCACCACTATTTTATACATATAAAAACCACCCGCCTCACTTATTTAACTATCTTAGTGTATTCCGGCGGGCTGGCTTACGTCACTAGCAGTGCAGTTCTATTATTTATCTATCTTAATGTATTCCGGCAGGTATTTTGCGCCACTAACAGTAAAGTTCTATTGTTTAACTATTTTAGCTGGGTCCTTCAGGTTTTCACGCCGCTCCCATAGTATGGTTATGACTTCCATCTACTCCGGTTTCTTCATCAGAAGCACAAGGATGAGCGCCACCAGGCATGTGGCGGCGGCAAGGATGAAGGACGCGGTATATTCGCCGCTCTTTACCAACATATTGGAGATAATGGGGAATAACAAAGCCGATGTTCCGAAGCCCACCATCACGCATCCGTAGTTTAATCCCATGTGTTTTGTGCCGAAATTATCGGCAGTAATGGCCGGATATACGCCTGCGGCTCCGCCGAAGCTGAAAGCGATGGCAGCGATGCAGATGATAAACAGCACGCCTTGGGCGACGATCATAATCAGTATGGACGCCATGGTGATTAAAATAATCCCGCACACCGCCTGTTTGCGTCCCACCAGATCGGAAACCCAGGAAGTGACTAACCTGCCGGAAGCGCTTGCTATCCCCGTAACCATGACCCCAAGCAGCGCCAATTCATGGGACAACCCCCGCTCCGTACCCAGGGTTATAAAAATGGGGTTTAGTATGAAGTAGGCAGGCAAAATGCAGAACAGCGATAAGGCAATCAGGTAAAACTGCCGGGTTTTCAGCATTTCCGCCGTAGTGTATTGCTTTTTCGTGGATTGGGCCTTTGGGGCAACGAATCCTGCCGGAAGATAGTTTGCCGGAGGATTCTCAATATATAATGAACTGGGTACGCAAACTATCAAAAAGATGATTCCGAAAGCGATAAAGGTTGTGGGAACGCCGATCCAGGAAAGCAGGTAGCTGGTAATAGGCTCAAAAATGACGAGAGAGAATCCGAAAGCCGCCACCATGAATCCTGTGGCAAATCCACGCTTGTCGGGAAACCATTTCTGAATAACGGACACAGTGGCGGTATAAAAGGTTCCGACTCCGAAGCCTCCAATTATACCGTATGTAATGTACACGAGCCAGGGAACTTCTTTCGTAACCAGGGCAGTGAGTACAATACCCACGCTCAGCATTACGCTCCCTGAAGTGGTAACGATTTTGGGGCCGATTTTATCCTGGGCTCTGCCGCCCAAAATTATGCCTAAAACAAAAACCGCCAGCATGATCGAGGAAGTCAGGGCCGCTTTGGCAGGATCCCATTCAAGGTGTTCGGACACAGGGCCCTTGAACACGCTCCACATGTAAATGATGCCGGCGCAAAGCTGAACCAACATGCCCGCCGCCAGCATCCCATAGCGATTCTTGATTTTAGTCCCCGCAATGTTTGCTCCTGTAATGTTCGTCTCCATAATGCTAGTCCTCTCTTTCTTGCTTTATGTTGCATTTTGTATCTGTATTTGGTGTCTGACACTTTTTACAACTTATCCCTGTTAAGAAATTAGACTGTGCTAAAATTTCGGTTGTACGTTGACTATTATGGCATCTACCGTAAATCAGGGGGTGCGGACAAAAAGTTGGACTCTTTAGGGCTCCGAAAGGAGACCCGTTAAATGTATCGCGAAGATCAAATTAAGGCAGCACTCGAACTGTATCATCAATGTGGATCAGTGACCAAAACCATA
>FZPS01000192.1_pt87 | contig 31079 bp, 31 predicted proteins | sample 1817821 | NCBI WGS metagenome assembly FZPS01 (sample SAMEA104158645, study PRJEB21678) | metagenome | place: Germany | collected 2015-04-21
ATGCAAAAGAATGAAAAAGCCTGTGACCGGAAGCCTGAATTCGTAAGATTCATTAAGGCCTATTTCAACTCGATCCAGGTTGCCCGGGCTTTGGCGTACAGCTCACCGGTTGCGGAGAATATGGCGGTGCCGGCGTATAATTTGCGTCCTTCTTGGCCCATCTTCCATCCGACAACGATGCAGGGGTCGCCGGCTCTCATCCTCTGAACGATATCAACCGCCAGTGTTCCCAGGACGATTACCCGCAATTTTTCTGCGAAAACAGCCCAGGCTCCCGGACAATCCAGGGCGGCGCATATTATTTCGTCACGGACGATCCCCTGGCTGTCGGTTACAGATGAATCGGGTATCCAGGGTGCCGCTACATAGCTGCGACCGGCCACCGGGCCGGCAAAAATCCTGAGCCCGTCACCGGCATCCCGCTGAGGACCGCAGACAAAACAACCGGGGAAGGCATGCCTGTCGAAGATTTCCTGTTCCGGAACTGCGCCCCTGGCCTGGTCCATGGTGGGGGGATCAGGTACCTCCATGTCGACTGACGCGGCCGCCGCCCGGGCTACTACCGCTTCGCGGTGTAATAGTATGAACTGGTGGTCCTCCTGTTTTACCATCAAGGGTATATCCAGCGGGGAAGGGATTAACAACTTTACCTCAGCAGGGTAACCAATAAAATTGGCCAGCATTCCGCAGGTATAACCACCATTACCGGACGTGGGCGGCCCGCAGAATCTACGGTCAATAATGATGTGTTTATTCATGCTGCCTCCACTTGCTCGATTGGCTTTATGAGTAAATTCTATTGGTGTCGGAATAATCCTGCTCATCCAAGGGCGGCAGCGCCGTGCCTAAGTCCTTTACTATGTTTGCCCAACAATGTCATTAATTTTATGGAGCCCCGGTGAAACAGAGCGTAAGGTGAGAAAGACTGCTCCAGGGATGGGCGTATTGCATGTGGAAAGAACTGATTAAGGTACGCTGCTCCTACCATAAATCTCATCCGGGAAACCTGTTGGGCCCAGGGCTATATAACAGGTGTTAAATAAAAAATGATAGAATAGTATTAAGAACAAAATGTCCGGTGTCAGAAAATACTGTTAGGAGGTATACTATGTCAATACTGTTGAATCCCAAAAAATACGATCATCAATGGCCTGACCAGAAAACCCGAGACATCATGCTGAAGACTATTGAGTTTTTTGAGAGAAAGGGCTTAAAGAGCATTAAGGAGGATGACCAGGCCCTTCGCTGGTACGATGATTTCGTCCGTTTTATAAAAGAAAACGAGATTTTTGCCACCCTCTTAACTCCGTCCGGGTACGGCGACCCCGACTCACGTTTTGACCTCTCCCGGGTCTGTCCTTATAACGAGATCCTGGGCTTCTACGGCAACCAGTATCAGTACGCTTACCAGGTCAGCATTCTTGGAGTCGGACCCGTTTGGATGGGTGATAATGAAGGGCTCAAACACAAGCTGGCCCGGCTGCTGAAGGAAGGCGGATTGTTTGCCTTTGGGCTTTCCGAAAAGGAACACGGAGCCGACCTGTACTCCAACGAGATGAAGCTCTACCCGCAGGGTGACGGCACCTACCGGGCCAACGGCGGCAAGTATTACATCGGAAATGGCAATGTGGCTTCCCTGGTATCAGTCCATGGCCGTTATGCGGATACCAATGAGCATGTTTTCTTTGCTGTTGACAGCCGGCACCGCAACTATAAACTGGTCAAGAAAATCAACACCCCCGGGGTCCGCAACGCATACGTGGCTGAATTTGAATTGATTGAATACCCCATTACCAAAGAAGACATCATTTCCAGCGGACAGCTGGCCTGGGATTCTTCGCTGTGTACCGTAAATATTGGCAAGTTTCAGCTGGGGTTTGATTCGATCGGAATATGCACCCATGCGTTCTATGAAGCCATAACCCATGCTTCCAACCGCATTCTCTATGGCAAACCGGTAACCAACTTCCCTCACATCAAGACCTTCTTTGTTGAATCCTTTACCCGCCTTAACGCCATGAAGCTGTTTGCCTTGCGGAGCCTGGACTACTTCCGTGCCGCCTCCAACGAGGACCGGCGTTATCTCCTGTTCAACCCTATCCAGAAGATGAAGGTTACCAGGGAAGGCGTCAGGGTCATAGACATGCTGCTTGACGCGATAACCGCCAAGGGATTCGAGCAGGATACCTACTTTGAAGCGGCGGTCAGGGAAGTCGGAATGATACCGCGTCTGGAAGGAACGGTCCATGTGAATATCAATCTGGTGGTAAAATTCCTGCAGAATTACTTCTTCAACCCGGTTGAGTATCCGTATATCCCCAAGCGCGACGAACCCGGCAACGATGAGTATGTATTCAAGCAGTATACTGGAGGTCTGGCCAAGGTGCGTTTCCCGGACTACCGTTTGGCCTACGAAGGCGTAAACCTGCCCAACGTCAGCGTCTTCAGAGAGCAGATCGAATTGTTCAAGGATCTGATGAGCAACGCCAGTCCAACCCCGGAACAGTATAAACGGGTTGATTACATGCTGGCCCTGGGCGAGATGTTTACTCTGATCGTCTATGCCCAACTGATTATGGAGAACTGCAAGATCTACAATATAGATGACGACCTCACCGACCATATATTCTACTGCTTGGTGCGCGACTTCTCGGGTTACGCTTTGAACCAGTTGACCAACTTTGAGAACTCTCCCGAACAGAAGCAGTATCTGCAGAAGATCGCCTTGACCCAACCGGATATCAACCCGGCACGGGAAATGAGGCTCTGGAAAGACCAGGTTTCAGTCCTCGACGGGGCGTACAAAATGAATCCGTAGTGCGGATTATGTCAAGGATTCCGAATAACGCGCTACCGGTTACTGATTTCTATTTAGATATACGATTCAGAAATGAGCCATCGGGATGCCCGGTGGCTCGATTTTTATGGGACCGGGTAAACGAAGTATGTAGGCGAGGACTAATTACTGTCAATACCTGGACCACCTCGCTCATCGGGTGGTGTACAATACTGTTGTTACCGAAGGGTAAAAAACTGAACGGAGGGTGATAACGGTGTGGAAGGAATTTCGCGACTTTGCTATGAAGGGTAATATGATTGATCTGGCTATAGGTATCGTAATCGGAACTGCATTCGGTAAAATCATTACCTCGCTCGTGAACGATGTTCTAATGCCGCCGATCGGAATGCTGCTGGGAAAAGTCGATTTTTCCAATCTGTATATAAACCTGTCGGGTCAGCAATATCCATCTTTGGAAAAGGCGGTTGAAGCGGGCGCACCTCTCCTAAAATACGGTTTGTTCCTCAATACCGTAATAGATTTCTTAATAGTGGCCTTTGTGATATTTCTCATTATCAAACAGATCAACAGGTTTAACAAGGAGGAACCGCCTGCTGAACCGACCACCAAAGATTGCCCGTTTTGCTGGTCACAGGTTTCGATTAAAGCTACCCGCTGTCCCCATTGCACATCTGAACTGTAGTCTTATCCAATTGCTCTCCCGCAAAAAACCGGAAGGATTAATGGGAATCGCTATACGAATAGCAAATAAAGCCACCGGGATGACCGGTGGCTTTTCATTTGGCTGCAGGCCGCCAATCATGCCCAAAGAACATCCCTCTCGCTGCCCGGGATGGTTGTATCATTCCTCAATCAGCAGGGAAATCTAATTCCATCACGATGGAAAGGAAGATGAACATGCTTCAATATCCGTTAGGATTACTGACACTTCTGGCAGTATCGATACTCATCTATTTTGGCGTCGGTCACCGGGTGTTGGACCGGCTGCGGCTGACTGACCGCGCTGCACTGGGAGTAATAGCGGCTATAATCGTAGGCAGCTTTATTGATATACCTGTGACGAGTCGTCTCACTATCAACCTGGGGGGAGTGATCCCCATCATCCTGGCCATTTACGTCCTGGTGGGTGCGGGCAAAGCCTATGAGTGGATTAGGGCCATTGTTGCCGCCGGTGTAACGGCTGGCCTCCTGTTTCTGGTGGGCCGGGTTTTGGGTGCCGAACCGGAGCAGATGTTCATCGATCCCATCTACATTTATCCCCTGGTAGCCGGAACTGTGGGCTACATTGCCGGACGATCCCGCCGTGGTGCATTCTTTGCGGCGGTAATGGGGGTATTTGCTCTTGATGTGGGACATTTTATCTGGCTGATGCGAACCGGCAGTCCCGGGGTTGTAAACCTTGGTGGCGGCGGAGCCTTTGACGCTCTGGTTCTTTCCGGTATTCTGGCCGTACTGCTGGCAGAAGGTGTCGGTGAAATCCTGGAACGGGTTCAGGGAGGCCCGGAGGTAGAAGGGCGGCCGGAGGAACTGGTGAAAAACCTGCGTGAACCGCAGCCAGAGCCGGCCCGTAAACCGGTACCCGAACAAGATGCGGAAAGGAATGAGGACGGTGCTTAAAAGACTTACTATTCTTTCCTTCCTGTTGGCGGCTATCTGGAACCTGTCAGCCGATGCGGCCCTGGGAGGTTATGAACATGAAAGAACCGACGGAGGCTATTACACCCTGGTGGGTGAGGAAGAGGAGATCCTGACCAGGACGGCCCTGCCGGTTTATAAGGATGACGAGTTCATAACCCCGGACAACCGGCGGTTTAAGGTGACCGGGATTGAGGGGGACACCTGCCGCTGTACCCTGGTGGGGGTAGAAAAAATGCCGGAAGTAAAAGCTGAGGTCTCCAAGAGTTCAGGATTGCTGGGCTTGACACCGGTGATAGCTAAAAACCGCGGAAACATCGGCATCTACTGTACGCACAGCGATGAATCATACATCCCCTCTGACGGTAAGGAAAGCATGAGCGGTCGGGGAGGAATCTATCAGGTGGGAGAGGCATTGAGGGACGCCTTGAAGTCTCAGGGGGTGAATGCGGTATTGGATAAGACTTCCCATGGCCCCCATGATGTCAACGCCTACAGCCGTTCCCGCCGCACTGCCTCCAAGCTGTTGAAGCAGGGATGCGTGGGGTTGCTGGATGTTCACCGGGATGCAGTACCCGCGGAAGTTTATGCTGCCAAGGTAAACAATCAGAAGGTTACGCGGGTTAAGCTGGTGGTAGGCAAACAGAACCCTCATATGTCATCAAATCTGGAGTTTGCAAAAAAAATCAAAGCCTATATGGATGAAAAGTGCCCGGGACTCTCGGCCGGGATATTCATGGGCAGAGGCAACTACAACCAGGACCTGTCCCCAAGGTCGATACTGGTTGAAGTTGGTACACACACCAACAGCAAAGAAGACGCTCAAAGGGGAATAGAGATGTTCGCGCAGGTGCTCCCCGATGTCTTCGGAGTTGAAAGCGAACAGGAAAGCGATGCCACCCCGCTGGTCAATGTGTCGGCCGCTGGAAACCAGCGCAGTGACTGGACTGCAGCCATATTAATCCTGCTGGGAGCCGCTGTCGCCTATGGTGCGTATATCGCCATAAATCGAAAAAAGACAAAGTGAGCGAATTGATTGAATCCAGAAACTCAACCGGCCGGTTTCAGTCATCATGGTTGGAGCCGGCTGTTGTTACTGAGGGGGAATTATGAAGATCATCTATCACTGTTTTGGCGGCTCACATTCTTCGGTCACAGCGGCGGCCATCCATCTGGGCCTTTTACCGACCAATCGCCTTCCTTCCTTTCGAGAGTTAATGGCATTGCCGCACTTCGACAAAACCCCGGGTGAAGTATACGGGGTGATCCGGTTTATGGGACGCACCGCGGAAGGCGATGAGGTGTACACCTTGGGGAAAAAGAACCTGGGAAGCAGGTTGGACCAGGTATTTATGGGACTGGCCGAGCTGCTGGGAGTGAAAGACCAGGTGGTGGTAGTAAACACCATGCATCATGTAAACGTACTTATGATGGCGGGAGGATTCCTCTCCCGCCGGCTGGGGTTGGTATCCCTGGGGCGGCCGATCCTGGTTTGGGGAACCCGGCTGGCATTTCCTCAATTGGTGCAGGCTGTGGAGACGGTCAAAAACGAAATGATGCGGGGAGAAAAGGAATGATAATCCTTTTGGTTGGGACCACCGGCGTACACCATACACTGGTGGCCGCTCACCTTTACCTCCAAAACATACCCGCAAGGGAATTTACCCAACTTAATGGCTACTGTGACCTCTCTCTTGAATGCTCCGGTTTTCCTGTAAACATCGGCTGCGATAGGTATGGCAACAGTGTTTACACTCTGGGATTGGGGCGTCTGGTGAGGATCGGCAGCAGGGCTATCAACAGTTTCAGCCAGATTGTGGGAGTTGATCCTTCGCAGCTGCTGATAAGAGAGATACGCATACCGGGCGAACTCGACATTTGGGCTGCATCTAAAACCAACTGGATGCCTCTGGGAATAGGTAATGGCATTAACCGGTTGGTTGCCGACCATATTATCACCCGGGAGTATAATCGTATAAAGTCTGAAGCCTCCAGGCTGGTCGAACAGGTTGCATTACTGCAGGGAGTATCGGATAATATGACCGGGTTGGGGTTTAAGGTGGGCTGATACGGCCTTTTCTTTTAACCGGTGCTGGAGCAGCCCTTGACCCACCCCTTGTTTTGTCGGATAATGGTGGATATCCTGATTGACGGGGGAATGAACCTTGGTCGGACAAGGCGCCACAGTTGCCAGGGTGATGACGGGCAGCATAGGTGAGGAGATGGGCATTGAACCGGGAGACCGGCTGCTGTCAATAAACGGTAGGACGGTTGATGATATCCTGGACTATTCTTACCTGGCTGATGACGACTACCTGGAGATTGAAATCGAAAAGGCCGGCGGGGAAACCTGGGTTTTGGAGATCGAGAAGGAGTATGGGGAGGGCCTGGGCCTCGAATTTGACGCCGTAGTTTTTGACCGCATCCGGTCATGCATCAACAGATGCCTGTTCTGCTTTGTGGACCAACTGCCGCCGGGCATGAGAAAGACTCTTTACGTCAAGGATGACGACTACCGGCTGTCATTTCTTTACGGCAACTTTATCAGCCTGACCAACCTGGGGCGCCGAGATTGGAACAAGATATTGGAGATGAGGCTGAGTCCTCTTTATATATCGGTACATGCTACTGATCCCGATACCCGTTCCAGGATTTTCGGATCCGAGAAAGCCCGGAACGTTATGCGCGACCTGAAACGCCTGCGGGAGCATAACATTGAGGTTCATACCCAGGTTGTTCTCTGTCCGGGGATCAATGATGGCAGGGTCCTGGAACAGACGATAGACGACCTGAAGTCCCTGTGGCCGGGGGTAAAGAGTGTAGGGATTGTACCGGTGGGGATAACCGGTCACCGTGAAGGCCTGCCCCGGCTGACACCGGTTACCAGGGAGACGGCCTCCGGCCTTATTGAACTGGTGGATAGGTGGCAGGCGAAGTTCCGAAAAGACCTGGGGGTTGGTTTTGTTTACCTGGCGGACGAGTTTTTTGTCCTCGCCGGGAAGGGTTTTCCGGAACCATGGTATTATGATGATTACCCGCAGTTGGAGAATGGTATTGGGCTGGCCGCATGTTTTCTGGAGGAACTGCAGGGTCTGCTGGCGGGTTTAACAACAATCGAAACACCGAACGAACCGACCTATGTTATCTGTGGCCGTTCGGCGGAATCAATGTTTGCCGATGTGGTGCGGATGCTTGAGCCGCTGGGGATTGAACTCCGGATTATTCCGGTTACCAATCACTTCTTCGGGGGTCAGGTGACAGTGACCGGCCTTCTGACCGGACACGATATACTACGAACCCTGGGAAGGTGCTATGAGGGGGAGCGGATTCTGCTGCCTAAAACTGTACTGAGGGATGGAGGAACCTTACTGCTTGATGATATGACAGTATCCCAATTGTCCGCAATGTCCGGGGCCGAAATTGAGGCAGTGGACCCGACCCCGAGAGCCATGTTGGATGCAATCCGGGGCTCGCGGAGGTGGCCCAACAGGAGGGAAAAATGTCAAAACCAGTAGTGGCTATCGTCGGCCGACCAAATGTTGGAAAGTCTACCCTATTTAACCGGCTGGCAGGAATGAGAAAGGCAATCGTCGAAGATATCCCCGGTGTAACCAGAGACCGCATCTATGAAAGGTCCGAGTGGGAAGGTCGGGAGTTTATAATCATCGATACCGGTGGTTTCGTAACCGGGGGTGAGGACGGGCTGGCCGCCGAGGTGAAGAAGCAGGCGGAACTGGCCATCGAAGAGGCTGATGTTATTATAATGGTGGTCGACGCCAGGGAAGGTCTGGTTCAGGAAGACGAGGCTATTGCCGAAGTACTGAGAAAGAGCCGCAAACCGGTAGTTCTTGCTGCCAACAAGGTGGAAGATTTCCATGGACAGACGCAGTTTTATGAATTCTTTGCTCTGGGATTATCGGACCCAATTCCCATTTCTGCGGCTCATGGTCTCAACACCGGCGATCTGCTGGACGAGGTTGCTGCCAATTTCCCGGAACCAGATGAAGACAACCTGGAGGAGGGATTAACCACCCGCATCGCGGTGGTTGGCCGACCGAATGTGGGCAAGTCGTCACTGGTCAATGCTATCCTGGGCGAAGAACGGGTCATAGTCAGTGATGTTCCCGGTACCACCCGTGATGCAGTTGATACCCCTTTTGAATATGGGGGGAACCGATATATCCTGATTGATACTGCCGGAATTCGCAGGAAGACCAGGATTTCCCTTTCCACCGAGAGATACAGTGTAATGCGGGCGTTTAGGGCGGTTGATCGGGCCGACGTAGCACTCATAATAATTGATGCTACTGAAGGAGTCACGGAACAGGACCAAAGGATTGCCGGTTTTGTTCACGAGCAGGGCCGGGCCTCGGTGATTGTGGTTAACAAGTGGGATCTGGTCACTAAAGACGCCAAAACCATGACGGTTTATGATAAGGATATAAGAGAAGAATTGAAGTTTATGGCTTACGCTCCCATCTTGTACGTTTCGGCTATGACCGGACAAAGGGTGCACAAGATCCTGGAACTGGTTGATTTTGTTGCCGAACAGCATTACACCAAGGTACAAACCTCGGAGTTGAACCGAGTGATCAAGGAAGCCTTGCTGCTTAACCCCCCACCGGGAGCGGGCAGGAAAAAGCTCAAGATCTATTACGCCACGCAGGTCAAGACCGGACCGCCAACCTTCGTTTTATTTGTAAATGATGAGGAATTGATGCATTTTTCTTACCTTAGGTATCTGGAAAACACTCTGAGGCAGGCTTTCGGGTTTGAAGGGTCACCCCTCAGGCTTATACCGCGGCAGCGAGTAGGCAAGGAGTGATGCTGATGAAGGAGTTTTTACTGGTAATCATTTGTTACCTGGTCGGCTCAATACCTTTTTCCTACATAGTCAGTCGCCGGTTGGGCAAGGTTGATATCAGGAAGACCGGCAGCGGGAACGTGGGGGCTACCAATGTCTTACGCTCAGCCGGGTTGGCTCCAGCAATTCTGGCGGTAGTCGGCGATATCCTGAAAGGCGTTTTCGCCGCCTGGTTGGCGGCTGTTATGGGCGGAGGAGTCCTCCTGCTGCTGTGCCCTTTGGCGGCGGTAGTTGGGCATTGCTACCCGGTATACCTTAGATTTCGGGGCGGTAAGGGCGTGGCTACCTCTACCGGGGCCCTGCTTTTCCTGACCCCGTATTCCATATTATATCTGTTTTTTGCCTTTGTGGGCGTGGTTGGATTATCTCGCATCGTATCCCTGGGTTCGCTCACCGCTGCAGTTTTTATTCCCTTCGTAACGATGTTTCTTTATCCCCAGGAACGATTCGTCATCATCCTTACCTTTCTCCTGGCAATCCTGGTGATTTATCGTCACAAGGACAACATAAGGCGCCTGCTTGCAGGAAAGGAACCCCGGATAGGAGAGAAAGTCTAGCATGAAAAAGGTAACTGTAATTGGAGCAGGCAGCTGGGGGACGGCTCTGGCGGTCTTGCTGGCGGGTAACGGAAACCAGGTTACACTGTGGGGGAGAAAAGAGGACGGAATCGAGGAGACCGCCCGCACCCGGGTCAATGCACGTTTCCTGCCGGGAGTCAGCATCCCCTACGAGATTGAAGTTACCGCCGACCTTGATTTTGCCATGAGTCAGACGGAAATGCTGGTTCTATCGGTTCCTTCCCAGGCCTTGCGTTCAGTTCTCCGGCGGATTGAACACCGGGTCGGGAACGATGTGGTTATTGTGAATACTGCCAAGGGGTTGGAAATCGGAACTCATCTGCGCATGAGCGAGGTGGTGCGTGATACCTGGGGCCCCGACATCCACAAAAGGTTTGCCGTTCTTTCCGGCCCCAGTCATGCGGAAGAGGTGGGACGCCGGATTCCCACAGCCGTAGTTGCCGCATCATCTTATCTGTCGGTGGCACGGCAGGTGCAGGATGTGTTCATGTCTCGTTGTTTCCGGGTGTATACCAGTGATGATGTTATCGGGGTGGAAATGGGCGGTTCCCTGAAGAACATCATCGCTCTGGCCACCGGCATCAGTGAGGGCTTAGGTTTTGGCGATAATACCAAGGCGGCGCTTTTAACCCGGGGTCTGGTGGAAATAATCCGCATGGGGGTGAAGGTAGGAGCGCGGGCCCAGACCTTCTCCGGCCTAAGCGGGCTCGGAGATTTGGTGGTAACCTGCAACAGCCGTCACTCGCGAAACGGCCGTGCCGGTTTTCTTATTGGCCAGGGACACAATCGGGAACAGGTTATTGAAATGATAGGTATGGCAGTGGAAGGCATTTCCACCACCAAGGCGGCTTTTGAGATGTCCAGTGAACTGGGCTTGGAAATGCCAATCACCAACATCGTCTACCAGGTTCTTTTTGAGGACCAGCCGCCCGGGCCGGCAGTCTGGAAGCTGATGGAAAGGGATAAGAAGGATGAAACCCTGTCGTGAAGACTAGGTTGCTTCAACAAAAAGCTGATAAAAGTGGACATCATGCCACCTGCCAAACTTGAAGCCCACCTCCTTGAAACAACCTACCAATTCAAATCCGAACTTCCTATGTAGCCTTATACTGGTTTGATTGTCGGCCGTGATCCCGGCAACTATTGTATGGTATCTGAGTTTTTCGGCCCGCCGCAATATTTCCTGCATTAGTTGGGTTCCGATGCCCCGGCCCCAGTACCCGGGGGCAACATATATTGACAGTTCGGCGGCATGTGAATAGGCAGCTTTGTCCCTGAAACTGCTCAGACAACAGTAACCCACAACCCTGCCATTAAGTTCCGCCACAATCAATGGATATTTACCGCGGTGTTTATTGAACCATCTCCACCGTTCGACAAGTGTTTTTTCCTCAATATCAAAGGAAGCCGCCAGGTTTTTAACCGCATAATTGTATATTTTCAATATTGAAGGCAGATCGCTTAGGACCGCGTCTCTGATATGGAGCACGGTATTTTCTCCTTTCATAAAGATGGCACTTGCTCGCTCCAAGTGATATTTACTAAACAACAGTATAAACCATCACCAAAGCAGGCCCAAACGTTCCGGGCACCGACAGGTGGTCACAGCACAACAAAAACATGCCGAGGACCCGCTTGCCCCGCCACAGCTTGTATGCAGCGAAAATCGGGAAAAGGAAGATGGGGAGAAGGGTGGGAACGTCCACAAATTTTTCATCCCTAGTTATATTAATCTAATTTGCTCCATATATTTGTACTGTTAACGAGTTTAAGTGCATAAAAATAGGCAAGGTCGCCTGCAGGAGAGGGAAGCTTCTATAAGAGATTTAACCGAGGAGGGAATTAGAGTGGAGGGAAACAACATCTTGAGAGATATCGCCGAAAGGACTGGCGGCGATATTTATCTGGGGGTTGTTGGACCGGTTCGTACAGGGAAATCCACTTTCATTAAACGGTTCATGGAACTTATGGTCATTCCCGGTATTGAAGACTTTTATGAGAGGGAAAGGGCCAAGGATGAGCTGCCCCTTAGTGGAGCCGGGCGAACTATAACGACAACCGAACCGAAATTTGTACCCAACGAGGCCATAGAAATAAGTATCAAGAACGGCTTGAGCGCCAGGTTTCGGGTTGTTGACTGCGTCGGTTACGCCGTTCCGGGAGCACTCGGGTACGAAGAGGATGAAGAACCCCGTATGGTACGCACCCCCTGGTTTGAATACGAGATCCCGTTTGAAGAAGCCGCGGAGATCGGAACCCGGAAGGTTATCGAGGATCACTCCACCATTGGCCTGGTAGTAGTTACCGATGGGTCTATCTGCGATATTCCCAGGAAAAACTACCTGGAGGCTGAGGAAAGGGTAATCAGGGAGCTTCAGCAACTGCAGAAGCCCTTTATTGTTATTCTTAACTCCACCCGGCCTTATACAGAAGAAGTACACGAACTGGCTGAGGAGTTGTCCGATACATACGGGGTAACCGCTGTTCCTCTTGATTGTCAGCAGATGTCCAAGGAGGATGTCTATCAGGTCCTGGAGGAAGCCCTCTATGAATTCCCTGTGCAGGAGGTAAATATTAGTCTGCCCAAATGGGTTGACGAGGTTGAAGAAGACTTCTGGCTCCGCAGTAGGATTGAGGGTTCTATCCGGGGAATCCTGGAAGATGTAAGGAAGGTCCGGGACATTGATACGGCGATGAATAGATTGGCTGACATCGAGTACATCAGTCTGGTGACCATAAAGGAGATGAACCTGGGCACCGGGATAGCCTCAATCGACCTGGCAGTTCCGGAAGAACTGTATTACCAGGTCTTGAGTGAAGTAAGTGGTTTTGAAGTGCAGGGAGACTATGATGTCATGCGGCTGATGCGAGAACTGGCGGTGGCGAAGAAGGAATTCGACAAGGTATCTTCCGCACTGGAGGAGGTCAAAACTACCGGGTACGGGGTGGTGGCACCCAGTCTGGAGGATATGTTCCTGGAAGAGCCCGAGTTAATACGGCAGGGGAGCCGCTTCGGAGTACGCCTCAAGGCGAAAGCTCCTTCGCTTCACATAATTCGAGCCGACATCTCCACCGAGTTAACCCCGATAATCGGGACCGAGAAACAGACCCAGGAACTGGTACGCTACATGCTCGATGAATTTGAGGAGAATCCGCAGAAGATTTGGGATTCAAATATCTTCGGCAAGTCCCTTCATGACCTGGTTAGGGAAGGTATACAAAACAAGCTCCACGGGATGCCCGAAAATGTCCAGCGTAAACTCTCGGAAACGGTTGGCCGCATTGTTAATGACAGCAGTGGAGGACTCATCTGCATCATTATCTGATTACCAGCTTAACCGCATAATCGATGCACTCCATATAAATTGCCGGCTTAAGGCCGGCTTTTATTTTCCCCTACATGATTCCTATGGAGGAATTATTTGTAGGCAAGAAGAAGATTACATTAGAACATAGTAACACTATGCGGGTGATGGATGTGGGACCGGCGAGAAGACTGGTTTTCCTTAAAAACAAGGAAGTACAATTTGAAAAGCAGATCAACACCTATATAATGGACACCCAGTGCAAAGTTTTGGACGTAACTATGCTTGAATGGGACCGTATCGATCGCCAGTACTACCTGGGAATGGTGGTCGAGGAACAGATGAAGTTTTTCCGCCAGAATTGTCTCCTGCTGGAACAGCGGCGTCCAGATGACCTCACCAAGGATCTTGATGACTTTTCCAGCGTTATGGTTAGAGCCAAGAATGTAGAATACAGGATTGAATTTATCAGGACCTTTGCCCTGATGACCCCCAGAGGTATACGGTATTACGCCTTCGTTTTTTATGAAGACTGATGGGCGTCATGATATAATGGTGACGGAGTTTTACTGCGTAACGGGGTGTACATAGGGGATCTCGTTCCCACTTTTACCATATGGTGATTATTATGAGAAACCAACATTCCAAAACCCTGTTAAAGGAAGCCATCACACTGATACCCAGACTCCTGCGGCTGCTTTTTCGAACAATGGGTGACCGCAGGCTCCACGTAAACCAAAAGGTTTTGTTGCTGGGGACCATTCTTTATGTGTTGTCCCCCCTGGATTTTTTGCCGGACTTCATTCCGTTCACGGGGCAGGTGGACGATATACTCCTCCTGGCCGTGGTAATCCTGAGCATAATGCAGCAGGTTGGGCACTCCGTTTTTCAGGAGAGGTGGAAGGACCAGCAGAGCCTCTCTGATATGGCCCGTCGGATTCTGAAACTGGCTTCCTCTTTTCTTCCTTCCTCCATATACGAACGGATTGTAAGAGGTTCCGGGTATCGGGACGACATCATCGATGTCAAGTATTACGTACATGAAGACTGAACCGGATAAACAAGCAGGCTGCTGTTTTCTCCTATCCCGAGGTGAAGTATTCGGGACGGCGAGGCGGCGGTTAACTCCGCCCGCCGCCGCACCGGCTGCCGGGGCCCGGTGACAGAAAAGCATCACGTCTATTCCACGTCCGTATCTCTGGCTGTCTTCCCCTGCTTGGTTCTTGACTTCGCGGAATGCTGCGGATTCACCGGAGCAACTGCGCCATTTACCGGGGAGGGGAGACCAAATTGTTCCCGGGTCGAAAAAATGCTTACCTGCGACAGATTTCTGTGCTATAATGTCCACCGGGCATAGAATAAAATCCATCGTGGATAGACAGCGGGGATAGGCTTGAAGAAGGAAAAGAAGTTTTATCTGGTGAGAGAGGATATGCTTCCCGAAGCCATTCTCAAGACAGCCCGGGCCAAGGAGCTGATAGCGCAGCGGGGGGCGATTCCGATTACCGAGGTCCTGGAGCAGGTGGGGATTCCGCGCAGCACCTTTTACAAGTACCGGGATGGGGTTTTCTCCTTTCTGGATACCCGGGCTATGAAGATAATTAACCTTTCTCTGGAATTGAGGCATGAGTCCGGTGTATTATCCAAGGTATTGAACTATGTGGCCTCCCAGTCGGGAAATATCCTGACCATCAATCAGAATCTGCCTCTGGGAGGGACGGCTAACGTGACCATATCGGTTGATGTTGAAGATTTGCGCATTGGAGTAGAGGAATTGTTGTCAGAGCTGGACGCCATTGACGGGGTACTGCAATCTGAACTCATAGGTAGAAGCTAGGAGGATGAGATATGATTAATGTTGGATTACTCGGATGCGGCACTGTAGGCAGCGGGGTAGTGAAAATGCTGGCCGAAAACAGGGACATTATTCTCCAGCGGGTGGGTCAGGAGGTTGTCATCAAAAAAATCCTGGAATTGGACCGGTCCAAGGTCTATGCCCTGGGCCTGGGAGATGAGGTTATTGCCGCCAGCATGGACGAGATTCTGAGTGAAGACATCGACGTAGTTATCGAGTTGATCGGCGGGATCGAGCCGGCAAAAACATATATTCTTCAGGCGCTCCGGCACGGTAAGGGTGTGGTATCAGCCAACAAGGATCTGATCGCCAGCCATGGCCGGGAGATTTTTGATACCGCGGCTGAACATGGTGTTGATTTCTACTTCGAGGCCAGCGTCGGCGGGGGCATTCCTATCGTGTTTCCCCTGAAGCAGTCCCTGGCCGGCAACCGCATCAAGGAAGTTATCGGCATACTGAACGGTACCACCAACTACATTCTTACCAAGATGTCACGGGAGGGACATCCCTACGAAGAGGTCTTGCGAGAGGCCCAGGCCTTGGGCTATGCCGAAGCCGATCCGACTTCGGATGTTGAGGGCTTTGATGCTGCCCGTAAAATTGCGATACTGGCTTCGATTGCTTTCAACAGCCGGGTTACTTTTGAGGAGGTATATGTGGAGGGGATCACCAGGATTACCCCCTTGGATATCAAATACGGGCGGGAACTGGGCTACGATATTAAACTCCTGGCCATAGCCAAAGAGGAGGAGGACGGTATACTGGTTCGGGTACATCCGGCATTTATACCGCATAATCATCCTTTGGCCGCGGTCGGCGGAGTTTATAATGCCGTTTTTGTGCGGGGGGACGCGGTAGATGACCTCATGTTTTACGGTCGCGGTGCCGGGCAGATGCCTACGGCCAGCGCGGTGGTTGGAGATATGATGGAAATCGTGCGTAATATTGAGCGCAACGATACCGGGCGCATTTCCTGCACCTGCTATGGAGAGAAGAGGGTCATCCCTACCAGCAGCCAGCGGGCCAAGTTCTATATCCGCATGCTGGCCAAGGACCGTCCGGGAGTACTGGCGGGCATTGCCGGTGTGATGGGAAATCATGAGGTCAGTCTGGCTACCGTCCTGCAGAAGGATACCAATAATGGATTTGCTCACCTGGTCTTCATCACCCATGAAGTCAAGGAGTCAAATCTTCGTGACGCCTTGACTGTTTTGAACGGAATGAGTATCGTTGGGGCTGTGGAAAACGTAATCAGACTTGAAGGAGTGGAAGACTATGGAGCATAAGGCCGGATGGCGAGGAATTGTTGAAGAATACCGCGATTTCCTTCCCGTCAGTGAAAAAACCCCGGTGGTTTCGCTGCAGGAAGGGAATACCCCTCTTTTATTTGCCCCCAATTTGTCCGACATGGTTGGGGCCGAGGTTTACCTCAAGTTTGAAGGCGCCAACCCCACCGGCTCCTTTAAGGACCGGGGAATGGCCATGGCCATGAGCAAAGCCCGGGAAGACGGCGCCCAGGTGGTCATGTGCGCCTCAACCGGCAACACCTCCGCTTCGGCTGCGGCTTATGCTGCCCGCTGTGGTATGCGATGCGTGGTCTTGATACCTGAAGGCAAGATCGCCCTGGGCAAACTGGCCCAGGCTTTGATATATGGGGCCCAGGTCCTGGCGTTGGAAGGCAACTTTGACCAGGCATTGACTATCGTGAGGAACATTACCTCCCGCTATCCGGTGACCCTGGTCAATTCCATTAACCCCTTCCGCATAGAAGGCCAGAAGACGGGAGCATTCGAGATTTGCGACCGGCTGGGGCGAGCCCCTGATTACCTGGCGATTCCGGTAGGGAACGCGGGCAATATAACCGCCTACTGGAAAGGTTTTTGCGAATACCATGAGCAGGGACTGGTCGGCAACCGGCCCCGCATGCTGGGCTTTCAAGCCGAAGGTGCGGCCCCGATAGTCCGGGGTGAGGTAGTGCCCAATCCGGAAACCGTAGCCACCGCGATCCGCATCGGCAACCCCGCCAGCTGGAAACAGGCGGTAAGAGCCTACCAAGAATCGGACGGCTCGATCTCGATGGTTACGGATGAGGAGATCCTGGAGGCTTACCGGCTGGTGGCCAGGAAAGAGGGCCTTTTTGTGGAACCGGCATCGGCGGCTTCCGTGGCCGGGGTGTTAAAGCTCAGCAGGACCGGACAGTTCAAACCTGATGATAAAATTGTATGCATAAATACCGGGCATGGTTTGAAGGACCCGGACAATGCGATAAAAACCGCAGCTATTACCCCGGATGTTGTACCCGCGGATGAATCTACGGTGCTCAAGGCTATCTTTGGTTAAGATGCTGACTTTTTTATAGCAGGAACGTTGTAGAAAACGAAGGAGTGAAGTGGTAGGATGGGGCTGGTTGTACAAAAGTTCGGCGGGAGTTCCGTAGCGACAGCTGAGAAAATGAAAAACGTGGCGGCTCGGGTGGTGAGCGAGCGGGATCGTGGGAATCAGGTGGTGGTCGTGGTTTCGGCTATGGGCGATTTGACCGATGAACTCATAGCACTGGCGCATGAAGTCGGGAGCAACCTGCCGGACAGGGAGATGGATATGCTTTTGACTACCGGGGAACAGCAGTCAGCGTCTCTGTTGGCCATTACTCTTTGTAACATGGGGTGCCCGGCCGTATCGCTAACCGGATGGCAATGCGGAATTATGACCGACTCGATTCACTGCCGGGCGCGGATAGCAGGAATAAAACCTGACCGCATAACAGAGGAACTGGAGCAGGGCAAGGTGGTAGTAGTGGCCGGGTATCAAGGAATTTCTCCCCAAGGGGACCTGACCACACTGGGCCGGGGCGGCTCGGATACTACTGCGGTAGCTCTGGCTGCTGTGCTAAAAGCCGATATCTGTGATATATATACTGATGTTGACGGGGTTTTTACGGCGGACCCGCGGATCGTGAAAGATGCCAGCAAGCTGGAGGTTGTATCCTATGATGAGATGCTGGAACTGGCGAGTCTGGGTGCCGGGGTACTGCAGCCGCGGGCAGTTGAATTCGCCATGCAATACAAAGTCAAAGTTCAGGTGAGATCGAGTTTTAGCCTGGAAACAGGCACGCTGGTAATGGAGGCAGGAAAGATGGAGAGTAACCGAGTTGTAAGCGGAGTGGCCTATGATCTCAACGTGGCCAAAGTGGCTCTGTTTGACGTACCTGACCGGCCCGGTGTTGCGCGGGCCATATTCAAGGCTCTGGCTGATGCCAACATTAATGTGGATATGATCGTTCAAGCCGCCATGCGTGATGAACGGAATGATATAGCATTTACGATTACCAAGGACGACCTGCCGCGAGCTCTGCCGGTGGTGGAGAGGGTCTGCCGGGAAATCGGCGCCTCAGGAACAGCCTGTGGTGAAGACCTGGCCAAGGTTTCCATCGTAGGCTCCGGGATGATGAGCAACCCCGGGGTGGCGGCTACCATGTTTGCCACCCTGGCTGAGGAGGGTATTAATATCCAGATGATCAGCACCTCGGAGATTAAGGTCTCCTGCATCATAGCAGCCAATGAGATCGAGAAAGCAGTTAATGCCCTTCATTCCGCCTTCAGCCTGTAAGGTGATCGGCGTTGGCCGCATTACCCGGATTAGCACCGGGACTCTCCGGTATGGTGATCGGAGAACATTGTGAATCCTATAGGCTCTCCGGTTTCTGTACCGGCGGCAGCAACTGCCTCTTTGCGGTTGGCGGAGGGCTCCCTCGGTATATTCATACTGCTGAGGCAGGCCGGGGACCTGGTGATGGAGAGGCTTACCGGCACCCTCATCTTCAGTGCTGCTGCACAGCTGAGAACCAACGTGAATAAACCGCCACCCGGAGGCCGATTAGGAGATGGATGATATAGGGATGTTATCGTCGGATGGAAGAAAAGGATTGGTTATCGTTATAACCGGACACGGCAAGGGCAAGACTACGGCGGCTTTCGGCCAGGCCATGAGAGCTGTGGGCCACGGGCTAAGAGTGCAGGTGATACAGTTCCTGAAAAAGGTTGAATCCGGCGAGGTCAGGGCTGCTTCCCGGCTCGAGGGGTTAACCGTCAAGCAGTTTGGTACCGGGGATTTTGTAGATCTTGACCAGCCGGAGCCCCGGGAATTTGAAATGGCTCGACTGGGATTGGAAGCGGCCAGGAAAGCCGTGGAAGATCCGCAGACCGACATGGTCATTCTTGATGAGATTAATACGGCTCTTTGTTGCCGTCTGCTTCCTCTTCCAGATATCCTGTTCCTGATAAATAACCGGCGACCGGGCTTACACCTGATTCTTACCGGACGAGACGCCCCCGTGGAGATAATAGAACTCGCGGACACAGTGAGCGAAATTGTCGAGATTAAGCATCACCATTCCCGGGGAGATACCGCTCGTAAGGGAATTGAGTACTAGGGAGCGGCAACCGCTTGTTAATCCGCCTGCACATTAAATAGACATAATTACAGATCCCGCCGATTAGATCCTTCTGACCCCTGCCAAGCGGGTAAATGCTTATACCTCCCCATGTTTCGTATTGAAAAACCCCATATTAAGATGAATTAAATGGAAATATATAGAAATGAGTGTCGGTAAAAGGAAATTAGTCGTCCGCATGGAATTGATAACCATATATCCCAATAATCGCCTGGAGGCTCATCTGTGAGAAGCAGATATATATGGTTGGCTTTACAAGTAATGTTTCCGGTAAGTCTACTTGTGATTGGCCAGTCGGATGTCCTTTTTGCACTCTACAATAAGAATGTGTTTGGACCCTGGTATGACTATAACGCGGTTCATAACATAAAGAACTGGTGCATGTGGATTGGCGGCCTATGGATTGTTATTATTTTGGGATTAGATTTACTAACGACAAAAGCTGCATATGATAGAGTAGAAAGGCAACGCAATTCGTTGCTTAGGCTCAACAAAGATATGCTTCTCAAGGTCTGGAAGTCATCTGATTGCCCCGATCTTCCTCCTAATGTGAACGTGAGAATTTATGTTGCGCAAAACAGAATTCTTGAGTTTTTCGCTAATTTAAGAAGAGGGCGTCCCGTTAACGCCATCCGGTTTTACGTAAGAAATGTGAATGGTTTGGCGGAATCCGGACTGACTGACCGCTTGAGTTTTGAAGTTTCACCGAACCCCCAATGGTTGGTGGGGCAGTGTTACCAAAAAAATGATATTATGGTAGAATGCAATTTAAGAAATGCTCAATATTCATTGGACCAGTGGCAGAAAAACAAAATCTCGGCACTGAAGTGGTGCATATGTGTACCGGTTCATAATGAGCTTGATGATCAGGTAATTGCCGTTGTCCAATTTGACAGTGAGACGCCGGCCAATGTCAACCAGTGGCCGGATAAGATTTACGAGGAAATACACGTACCTTTCTGTATGATATTGTATGAAGCGGTTCCGGAACTTTTCGGGAAGGATGATAAACATTGAAAGAGATTAAGGCAAGAGCAGTCGTTCATACACGGGCAGGAGCAGTCATCTCTGCAAACGAACAGAAAAAATCTGACTATTTGACTCGCGTGGGCAGATACATGCTTCAAGAAAAGTCGGTCAAAAGCATGACCGGAAATGGTGTTAGCAACGGAAGCCGGGTTGCTAAGGTCGGAACAAAAACAAAGGACAGTTAGAAACAGGATTGCACTGGCTGTATGACCTTGTTTGTGCAAAATCGGCATCTACAAACAGTGACTGGCTGAACCTGGAACAAGTCGTCATAGGAGAAGGGTCACACAAATAGTCGACGGATGCTGTGGTTGTAATGCTTGTTTTCCGCCAAACCGAAAAGGATAATGCGCCCAGGTAAACTACTATATTGTAAGTAGTTTACCTGGGCTTTATAATTTAGTTAACAGCGGTACTGGGGAGGGATTGGATGGATAAGGCCAGAAGGGCCTTGATTCTGGTGGTGGTTATTTGTTTGGGGATCGGGTCTTATTATGGATACCAGGTTTATTTTAAGCGGGATACCCGGGAGGTCCAGGCTTCGGGAACCATTGAGGCGACCACGGTCGATTTAACCGCACCGGTAGCCGGAGTGCTCAGAAGCATTGCCGCCAAGGAAGGTGATACGCTGCAGGAGGGCCAGGTGGCGGCCGAGATCTCGCGCAGCGATCTGCTGGCACAGAGGGAGCGGGATGCCATGGCTCTCCTGAAGGCGGAAGCCCAACTGGCAGAACTGCTATCCGGATTCCGGGAGCAGGAGATCGCTGAGGCGGAGGCCAATTTGGCGGTTGCTCAGGCCACCGCCCAGAAATCGGCTGATGAACTCCAGAGCCGGGAGGCCTTGTTTGCAGAAGGGGGCATCTCCCTTGAGGAACTGGAACGATACCGGTTGAGCGCCGAGGTCGATCGGAACAAACTCAAAGCCGCCGAGGCCAGGCTCAGTATGCTGCAGTCTGGAAATCGTCCCGAGGTGGTCTCTGCGGCTCGGGCGGAAGTGGAAAGATGTCGGGCAGTACTTAAGGCTACCGAGGCCATGATCAATGACCTGCAGATCAGATCTCCACTTAATGGCACCGTAATCCAGAAGAATTACGAACCGGGGGAATACATTACGCCGGGGGCTCCCGTGCTGACGGTCGCCGATATGAACAACCTGTGGATCAAGGTCTATATTCCTACCGATGACCTGCCCGCAGTAAAGCTTAACCAGAGAGTGACGTTTACGGTTAGCGGAGAATCCAGGACCTTTACGGGGACGGTTAGTGAAATAGCCTCCAAAGGAGAGTTTACCCCCAAGACCATACAGACCAAGAAAGAACGGGCCAACGTGGTCTTCGGGGTCAAGATCCGCGTTGACGAAGAACATGGAGGAGTTCTTAAGCCGGGAATGCCGGCTGACGTAATATTTCCTGGGAAATGAAAGCCATGATCAAAACCTGCGAGCTCACCAAATCTTTCGGGACGATTGTTGCGGTCGACCATGTGGAAATTGAGGTCGATCAAAATGAGATATTTGGGGTAGTGGGACCGGATGGTGCGGGCAAGACCACCCTCCTACGGATGATCTGCGGGCTGATTGAGCCGGACCGGGGGAAGGTAGTCCTCTTCGGTGAAGAAAGCCCCGGCGATAGCAACCGGTCGCGCTTGGGTTATATGCCCCAGCGCTTTAGTCTTTACGGGGATTTGACGGTGATGGAAAACATCAACTTTTTTGGGAGCCTGTATGGCTTGAAGAAGACGACCATCAGGCAGCGGGCCGAGGAGATCCTGCGTGTTACCAATATGCAGGAATTCAGCAGCCGCCTGGCTGCCAACCTTTCCGGCGGGATGAAACAAAAACTGGCTTTAACCTGTGCCCTGATAACCAGACCGGAAATCCTGATCCTTGATGAGCCGACCTATGGGGTTGATCCCGAATCGCGCAAGGAGTTTTGGAAGATACTCTACCGGCTGAACAAGGAGGGGGTTACATTAATGGTGTCAACTCCTTACATGGATGAGGCCGAACTCTGCCACCGGGTAGCCATCATCAGCCAGGGCCGGGTGGTGGCGGTCGGCACCCCCATGCAGCTTAAACGGGGCCTATCCCACCGCTTGTTGGAAGTAAGGGCTGATACCCGGGACCCCCGCGTGTTTGAGGCACTGAGCGAGCTGGATAGTTGTTCATTTTACGGGGACCGCTTCCATATTGCGGCTCGAGATCTTGAGGCTGCTAGCCGCGAGATAAATGACTTCCTGGCGGAACGACGGATACGGTTGTACGGCATCCGGGAAGTCGCTCCCTCCATGGAGGATGTGTTTATAGCCTTGACCGCAGCCGACAACGAGGTGGGAGCATGAATCCAGCCATTGAGACCAGAGAACTGACCCGGATGTTCGGGGATTTTGTGGCGGTAAACAAGGTAAGCCTGACTATTGAGCCCGGTGAGGTCTGCGGGTTTTTGGGCCCCAACGGAGCAGGCAAATCAACCCTGATAAGGATGCTCTGCGGAATACTGACACCTTCATCGGGAAGCGGGTCAGTCCTGGGGTATGACATCGTCAGCCAGAGCGACCAGATAAAACAGCACATCGGCTATATGTCTCAAAAGTTCAGCCTTTATGAGGACCTGACCGTCCGGGAGAACCTGGATTTCTATGGGGGCGTTTACGGTATATTGCACCGGAAGAGGTCCAAGCGCATCAGGGAAATGCTGGACCTGGTCGGCCTGGAGGGCAGCGAGAACCGCCTGGTACATGGACTCAGCAGCGGCTGGCGGCAGCGGCTGGCTCTAGGATGTGCTCTGATCAGCCGCCCGGCGGTAGTATTCCTGGATGAGCCAACCAGTGGAGTGAGTCCTACCAGCCGCCGTTCCTTTTTTGACATTATTCAGCGGTTGGCCAACGAAGGGACTACGGTGATTGTAACCACCCACTTCATGGATGAGGCCGAGAGGTGTAACCGACTGGCTTTTATCTCTCAGGGGCATCTTATTGCCCTTGACACCCCCCGGAACCTAAAATATTCGGCCTTGCAGGGGTATTTGGTGGAACTTGAGATACCGGGAGCTATTGAGAGGATCTCCTCCATTGAGAGCCTCCCTTATGTAAAGGAGTGCAATCTGCATGGGCCGCTGCTGCATGTACTTCTGCAGAGTAAAGATTATACTGGAGAATTGGCCAGGTGTACGGGGACTGAACCCCGCGAGATAACGCCCAGCCTGGAAGATGTGTTTATTGCCCTGTCGAAAAATAGATGAGGGAAGGTGCATCAGAATTAACCGGATACTGGCGATATTAAAAAAAGAATTCATACAGATGCGCCGGGATCGAATGACCCTAGCCCTGATCTTTATGATGCCGCTGGTACAGCTGCTCCTTTTCGGGTATGCGATTCAAACCGAGGTCAAGCATATCAAAACCGTGGTTTTTGACCAGTCGTTATCTTATGAAAGCCGCGACCTCCAGCAGGCCTTTGCCGCATCCGGGTATTTTGATGTGATAGGAGCGGCGGGGAGTTACGATGAGGTCACGGAAATGATCGACAGCGGACGGGCCAAGGTGGGTATCATCTTTCCTCCCGATTTCGCACATACCCTGAAGCGAGGGGAGCCTTCGCCGGTACAGGTGGTTGTTGACGCCTCTGACAGTATGGTGTCAAACCAGGCGGTTGCTATCGCCAATTCCATTGGACTCCTGAAATCCCAGGAGGTGCTGTTTCAAAATATGAATATATCAGGACCACCATATGATATAAGGGTTCGACCCTGGTACAACCCCGATGGAATCACGGCTTACTATATGGTTCCTGCTATCCTCGGCATAATCGTAACCATGACCATGGTTATCCTCACTGCAGTGGCCATAGTGCGCGAACGGGAAAGGGGAACGCTGGAACAACTGCTCGTAACCCCGATCAAATCCCTGGAACTGATGATTGGTAAGATTATACCGTATATCGTCTTGGGCTACCTGCAGATAACGGTAGCCCTGCTGGTGGCGGTCCTGGTCTTTCAGGTACCGATTAAAGGGAGTGTGCTGCAGCTTTACGGGCTGACCCTGTGTTTTATCACCGCATCTCTGGGTTTAGGGATTATGATCTCCAACATTGCCCGTACCCAGATGCAGGCTTTTCAGATGTCATTCTTTGTGATGCTGCCCAGCATACTGCTGTCCGGCTTTATGTTTCCCCGAGATGCCATGCCCAGGATCATCTACTATTTAAGCGACTTGATTCCCTTAACTTATTATCTGGACATCATCCGCGGGATAATCCTTAAGGGTATCGGGGCCGAGTACCTGGTAGGCCAGGTGGTTGCGTTGCTTGTATTCTCGGTAGTATTCGTTACCATTGCTACCCTGAGATTCACGAAAAAGATCGCCTGAGAGCGCATCATGAACGGAGGAGAACATGGGAATCCGCGAAAGAATAATCCGGGCCTGTCAGGAGTTGTCAGTCAATCGGGGGTTATCCGGAGTGACTATGGATGAAGTGGTCGCTCATGCCGGAGTAAGCAAGAGAACCGTCTACCGCTACTTTGCCGGCAAGGATGACATAATTGCCGCGGCGGTTGACGAATTCTTGCAGACCATGGATCAGGAGCTTGAACGATTAATAAAGGCCAATCTTAGCCCGCAGGAGATTGTGTCTACAATTATGAAAAGGCTTGTTACTGACGGTCAGTTCATATTTGGAGCTCATAATATCAGAAGTATTCAACAGGTGTATCCCCATATCTGGGAAAAGATCGATTCTTTCAGAACTGAAAAATTCATGTATCTGTTGAATGTTTTTCGGGAGAAGGGTGAGATCGAAATACTCCGGGAAACTGATCCGCGAATCGTGTCGGCTATTTTCCTGGCCGTGGCTCAGACCGTTATGACCCCCGAATTTATCATCAAGAACGATCTTACTTTTGAAGATACTGTCAACCAGGTAAGCCGGATTATGATGGCCGCTATGGGGCTAAGGTAGCACCGCCGACCGATTGCGGAGATGACCGCAGCCCCGGTGCTGTACGTATCCGCGGTTTAACACGGTTTCCATCCAACAATTCGTTTGGTATTCTACCGGTGAAACGGCAGGATTATTTAAGAACATACAGAATTCAATATAAAGGTAAAATAATCCTGAATTTTCATACACCTGTGTTGATCTCCAGTATCCGATGTTAAGCATCACTAACCTTGATGAACCAATGTGAGAAATTGGCTGCCGGTGTGAGGGTAATATCAGTGAGGGGGAGATTGTAGTTATGACCCGGTCTGTAACCCGGATTAGAAAAAACCTTCATGATCTGCCCTTGTGGGCTGTCCTGGCGCAAAACATTTATAGTCTTCAGGGACAACTGCTATTAGCCAAAGGAACAGTCTTAAAGCCGAACCTGGTTGGTAAGCTTATGGCTTCAGGCATAACCGAGGTATACCTGGAAGAGAGCCAAGACGAAGATACTCCCGCGGCTGTGCAGAACAGAAATCTGGAAGGTGCCTTTCGCGTCGGCCAGATTATTGTAAGCGATGTTATGGACCAGGTACGAGACGGAAGACCTATTGATTCCGATGACCTTAAAGAGGCCGTTGATATCTTTTACCCGGAAGTTATTGCATCAACAAATATATTTACACAGTTGTTGAGGCTGAGAGATAAGGATGAATATACAGCCCAGCACTCAATTGCCGTGGGAGCTATTGGCGTAAAGATATGCCAACTGCTGGGACTGCCGCAAGATAAAGCCAAGATGGTAGGTATGGCCGGGGTGATGCATGATATCGGCAAGGTTAGGCTGCCGGATTCGGTTCTTAATAAACCTTATGACTTGAACAGCCATGAGTGGGAACAGATGAAGAAGCATCCGCAATACGGGTATGAGATTCTCAAATCTATGAAGGACATACCACCGGAGATCCTACTGGCAGTGCTGCAGCACCACGAAAGGCTTAACGGTACTGGGTACCCATTGGGACTCACAGCAAAAAAAATCCACCTGTTCTCTCGGATCCTGGCGATAGCGGATTCATTTGATGCCATGACTACGGAAAGGGTTTACCACCGGCCCCGGTCCATCTTCGATGCCTCTAAAGAGCTTATGGCTCAGGCGTACAATAATCAACTGGATATACGAATTGTAATTCGTTTTGTCCACTATCTCGTGGACTTGTCTCCGGGACAAAAAGTCCTGTTGAACACGGGAGAAATAGCGGAAGTGATCCTGCCCAATAAGGCCGAGCCCACCCGGCCTCTAGTACAAGTGGGAGAAGAGTTTTTTAATCTGGAGCTGAACCGGGATGTATGGATTGACGGCTTAATTGTGAATTGAATTCACCCTACCGATTTGAACCGCAAAACAAAACCAGTTTAGCGAATCAGAAAAACAGAGTTGGAATGGGGTATTGCTGCGGAAGCAGGGCAATACCCCGCTTTTTTTGGAGCTGTACCCCCAACCTTTGTTTCTGAATCCCTCACTGATTTAAGTAAACCTGAATAGCATATTAAAAATGGAGTTATTTGAGGGTAAACCTGTGCAAATTGCAGTAGAAGTGTGTAATGTCAGTATGACCTATCAGTCCCCAGAGGGAGAAATCCATGCTTTGAAAAACATTGACTTTACAGTACGAGATGGAGAATTCATATGTATAGTCGGCCCCAGCGGCTGCGGCAAATCGACGCTGTTATCGTTGATTTCGGGACTGCTCAATCCAACCTGCGGTGCAATTTATATATATGGAGAAAAAATAACAGGACCTTCGCGAAAAGCTGGATACATGCTGCAGAAGGACCACCTGTTTGAGTGGAGGACGATCCTGCAGAATGTCCTGCTGGGGGTGGAAATCCAAAGATCCATCACTCCCCGGGTCAAAGAAAAAGCCAATAGGTTTCTGAAAACATACGGCCTTTACGAGTTTCGTGACAAGTATCCGTCCCAGTTGTCGGGCGGCATGCGACAAAGGGCGGCTCTCATTCGTACCCTTATGACCGACCCCGAAATCCTCCTTTTGGATGAGGCGTTTTCAGCCCTTGATTACCAGACCCGCCTGGCAGTCACCGATGATATTTATGCCATTATTAAAAAGGAGAACAAGACAGCTATCCTGGTTACCCATGACATCTCCGAAGCAATCAGCATGGCGGACCGGGTTATTGTCTTATCCCACCGGCCGGGAGTCATCAAGGAAATCTATAACATATCACTGACCTGCCATAAGCGTTCTCCGCTCAGTTCCCGGGAAGCACCGGAGTTCAGGTACTACTTTCAGCAGATATGGAAGGAGCTGGATATTCATGTCTAAGCATGAACCCCAAACCGGGACGGTTGACACGGCAGAGGCACCCATCTCGGCCGAACATGCCCGGTATCTCAGGAGAATTAAACGCCAAAAAACGGCTGTTCGCTTAACTCAGATCCTGGTGCTGGTCCTCCTGTTTGCTCTCTGGGAGATCCTGGCCGGGGCGAGGATTATCGACCCCTTCATAACCAGCCAACCTTCGCGGGTTGTCAATACAATTAGAACCCTGTATGCTGAGGGAGTGCTGTTTACCCACATCGGAATAACCTGTTTGGAAACCATTATCGGATTCCTGCTGGGTACCGTTCTCGGGGTCTTGATTGCGGTCGCGTTGTGGTGGTCCCAATTCCTTTCCCAGGTGTCTGAGCCTTACCTGGTGGTGCTGAACAGCCTGCCTAAAATTGCTCTGGGGCCGGTTTTCATCGTTTGGATCGGAGCAGGTCCCGTAGCAATTATTGTGATGACCCTGGCTATATCCCTCATTGTTACCATTCTGGAGGTCTTGAACGGGTTTGTGAATACTGACCCGGATAAGATCAAGCTGGTCCACAGTTTTGGAGGGACCAAGTGTCAGGTGTTGACCAAAGTGCTATTGCCGGCCTCATTCCCCAATATAATCAACGCCCTCAAAGTCAATGTGGGACTGTCATGGGTCGGGGTTATTGTTGGGGAGTTCCTGGTTTCCAAAGCAGGGCTGGGGTATCTCATTGTCTATGGCGGCCAGGTCTTCAAGCTGGATCTGGTGATGACCAGTGTTGTTATTCTGGCCGTGGCCGCTACGCTCATGTATCAGGGGGTGATATATTTCGAACAGTTGGTCCTGAAAAGGAGCAGGTTGATTTAACCAGAGGGGAGGAAGATGACTGTTGAAAAGGGTAATACTGCTGTTATCCGTCCTACTGAGTCTGTCTTTGATTCTGGCCGGCTGCAGTAAATCCGAGGGCGAACTTACCAAGGTCAGACTATCGGAAGTAACCCACTCCATTTTTTATGCCCCGCAGTATGTGGCGTTGACACAGGGATTCTTCGAAGAAGAGGGATTGGAGATTGAGCTGATTAACTCCCAGGGGGCCGATAAGGTTATGACCGCCGTGCTGTCAGGGCAGGTGGATATCGGCTTCGCCGGTCCGGAAGCATGTGTCTACGTTTACAATGAGGGAAGAGCAGATTACGGGGTGGTTTTTGCCCAGTTGACCAATGGAGATGGGACCTTCCTGCTGGGCAGGGAACCGGACCCTGGTTTTAAGTGGAGTGATTTGAAAGGAAAAACGGTGATTGGAGGGCGCAAAGGCGGCATGCCGGCTATCATCCTGCAGTACGTCTTGGAAAAGAACGGACTTAAGGTCGGGGAGGATGTGTTCATTGACACTACCATGCAGTTTGCCGCCATGCCCGGTGCTTTTATGGGCGGCCAGGGAGATTATGTGATAATCTTTGAGCCTACCGCCTCAACCATGGAAAAGGAGGGCAAAGGTTATATAGTGGCATCGCTCGGCGAGGAGAGTGGAGAGGTTCCCTATACGGCTTACTTTGCCAGGAAGAGCACTATTGAAAACAATCCCGAGCTAATCGCCAAGTTTACCCGGGCCATCTACAAGGGGCAGCAGTGGGTGGACACCCATTCTCCGGAAGAGATTGCCCAAGCCATTAAGCCCCACTTCCCGGATGAGTCTGATGAAATCCTGGTAAGCTCTGTTAAACGCTATAAGGATCAGAACACCTGGAAGAAGGATCCGCTGATGCTGGAATCCGATTTCTATCTCCTGCAGGACATCATAAAAGCGGCGGGGGAACTGGATAAGATCGCCCCTTACGATAAGGTAGTCACGACCGAGTTCGTTCCCTGATAAGGCCTTTGCCAAATAACCGGGGCTTTGTTAACAGGGGACGCTTTGATGTGTTATCCCAACACCGAAGCCGTCCCCTTGTTTTGCTCGTTATGGCCAGGATATCAGGTTAACCCGCGCAGGCATATTCACCCGTGCACCAGGTCACACTAAGTCTACTTGATAACCTAAACGGGGAAGTCTGGTGAATAGTGCTTGGCACCAAGAAAGCGGCAAACCCCTGAAGCCGGCACAACAGGTCTTCAGTCAAACCTCAAGGACGACGGCAAACTGCAAAAACAACTCTCGCGTTCAATCGACGAAAATGAAAGTCTGCTAAGGGATTCATTCGGTGATAGTATGGACCTCTCGATTCGCCGGTTGCGCACAGGTGATTCAAGACAGCATGAACTGCTGATTGTTCATTTGCAGGGTCTGGTCGACGACTGGTTGGTTTCCAATTCCATCATTCAAAAAGCAACCCAACTGGGCCGGGAGATACGGGATGAACAACAAGCATTCCAGGTTCTCCGGGACAGTCTGTTAACGGTAACCCAAGTGGAAGTAGTGACCGGGGCCTATGAACTGGTTACCCGGATTGCGGCGGGGAATTGCGGGTTACTGGTGAACGGCATTGCCGCCGGATTATGCTGCATCGTTCCCGGTGGAGAACGGAGAGCGGTTGATGACCCGATAAATGAACCCGTCGTCAGGGGACCACGGGAGGGATTTACTGAGTCACTTCATGTCAACATAAGCCTGCTGCGCCGTCGGATCAAGGATTCAAACCTTAGGTTTGAACAACAGCAAATCGGCCGCATCAGCAAAACTGAAATAGCTGTCGCCTATATTACGGGTACTGCTGATGAGAGGATTGTCCGGGAGGTGCGACAACGGCTTGCCCGAATTGACATTGATTTTGTGCAGGAAAGCGGGCAGATCGAAGAACTGATAGAGGATTCCCCCTTCAGCATCTTTCCAAGCGTATTTCGAACCGAACGCCCCGACAGAGTGGCCCAGGCCTTGGCCGAGGGACGGGTTGCCGTCTTAACTGACGGAAGTCCTTTTGTGCTGCTTGTTCCTTCAGACATATCCATGTTTTTAGCCTCTGCTGAAGATTACTATGAACGTTTTTACATAGCTTCGTTTATTAGACTGCTTCGTATTATCACCTTTTTCATATCATTAACCCTCCCGTCGCTTTATGTGGCCGTATTGACTTTTCATCATGAAATGCTACCTACCGAACTCTTATTCAGCATCGCCGCCCAGAGAGATGGGATTCCCTTTCCGGCGATTGTCGAGGCATTGTTGATGGAACTGGTATTTGAGGTGCTGCGGGAAGCAGGGGTTAGACTTCCCCGCATAATCGGCCCTGCGGTCAGTATTGTGGGAGCCCTGGTATTGGGGGAGGCCGCCATACGGGCCGGTCTGGTATCGCCCGCCATGGTCATGAGTTGAGTCCATATAATTG
>FZPS01000187.1_pt31 | contig 30995 bp, 30 predicted proteins | sample 1817821 | NCBI WGS metagenome assembly FZPS01 (sample SAMEA104158645, study PRJEB21678) | metagenome | place: Germany | collected 2015-04-21
TTTCATGAAATTTGCTTTTCTCTACCGCGCTATCGCTTGGTTCCCCCATCATTTAGGGAGCGCTCTGTCGATCACTCCCTAAATGGTGGGGATTCAATTTTTTGCCCACAATAATTTTACTCATACTTTAAAGATTAACAAATTTTCACCAATGTGCTTGGACAACAGGTCATTTCTGCTTATAAGATTGTCTTAACTATAAGTGTAGCCTAAAATATTTTTTTCATCAGACCATTGTTTAAAACCGAGCCAAATTAATAATTCTGTTAGTGGTTCTTCTTCTGTTTCTACGATTAAATGCTCAGCTTCTGTGCGTTCGAATTTTTCAAGAATATGGTAGAAAATCTCAATCAATTGCTCTGTATGATCTAGCTTGGTCACAACAAATTTAGTTAACTTACAAATCGTTTCGTCCTCCCACTCGAGCTCGACAAAACCTAGCACTCGCTTTCTGTCTTTGATTAAATAAGTCATCTGCTGTTGTTGATTTTTGCTGATTAAATGTTGAAAAGGCAACTCTTTCATGCTTTCATCGGACGGCAGTGGCGTTAATAACATGTCAATCGCTCCCTCTCAAGTTTTTCTAGTCTAGTCTATGAAGGTTAGCAACCATTCATGATAGATTATCTAAACCATTCAAGAAAAAAGAATGAGATTTTCGGTTTATCTGTGAGGTCTGACTCTTCTTGTTCAGCAGCTTGTTCTTCCTCGTCCATTGATACTGTCGTTCCTGCTGAGAAATCAAGAAAACATAATGGCGGGAATAGTACACACCACCAGTTCGAGCCTTCTCCTTCACCTAGCGTAATTAGTATCGCTTCATACTCACCAGCAGGATACACATATTGATCATACAGTTTTGCTGGGAATAAAACATTTGAATCATAATCGATCGTGTAATTAATCGTTGAACCGTGATCTTTTAATGTATTGGCAACAATCTTATCAATTTGATCAAGGCGAGACTTGATGATTTCTCGCGCGTCCTCGATACTCGTCAATTGCTCTACCCAAGTTGTAATCTCAGCATTAACCGCGTCACGCACAGCATATTTTAATTGTTGATCTTCTGGATCATCACTCTCTGCTAAAATTCTTAACCTAATCGCTTCATCTGGAATCATTTGATAGCCATCTGTTTCTGGCATTGGTACTGGTTGATGAGTTAACAAAATCACGAGTGACATGATTACTTGAAAAATCTGTTTCATTATTTTCCCCTCCGGCATCAATCTTAAGACTAGTATCACCAGAGGGGAAATCTTTTAAACTAGCATTTTGCAAAAATGATTCGATCTTTTTGATTGATGTCCTTAATCACTTCAACAGAGCTCGTTGGAAATGCTGATTTGATTAATTGTGTCACTGACTCTGCTTGTTGATGGCCAATTTCAAATGCTAGACATCCTGATGGAGCGAGAACTGATTTGGCTTGGTTGATAATTGTTTCGTAAGCTTTAAGGCCTTGATTATCAGCGAATAAGGCGAGCTCTGGATCAAAATTTTTCACGGTATCAGATAAGGTTTCACGCTCTTCCCATGCAATGTACGGTGGGTTTGAAACTATTAAATTAAACTTCTCACCTGTACCGAGCCATTTTTGTAAAAAATCACTTTGATGAAACTTCACGTCTGCGTTAAGGTTTGTAGCGTTTTGCTTAGCAATTGCGAGTGCTTGTGTCGAAATATCGCTTGCTTCAACTGTTAATGTTGGATCTTCACTTTTAAGCGTAATCGCGATCGCCCCGCTTCCTGTTCCGATATCTAGTACTTTCAGTGGTCGTGGCTGATCTTTCGTTTTTGCTAAAATCAGTTGAACGAGTTCTTCAGTTTCTGGTCTTGGGATGAGCACGTGCTCGTTAACAGTAAAGTTTCGCCCGTAGAACTGTTCCGTTCCAGTTAGGTGTTGGACGGGCTTTCCTGTTGTCGCATGTGTCTCAATATCTTTCAAAAATGCATTTAGCGTTGCTTCATCAATTGGCTCGCGCAGATTCAAGAGTAGGTCTGTTTTTGAAAAATGGGTGTGATGAAGCAAGAGTATCTCAGCTACTTTAGGTTCTCGGCCATGTACTTCTAAAAAAACAGAAGCCCTATTGAGGACTTCTTGAATTGTTTGACTCATATTAATCACCAACGTGCTCCATTTTGTGAGCTTGCTCTTCCATAATCAGAGCATCAATAATCTCAGAGAGCTTCCCTTCTAAAATTTGATCGAGCTTTTGAATGGTTAAGCCAATTCGGTGGTCAGTGACTCGGTTTTGCGGGAAGTTATACGTTCTAATTCGTTCTGAACGGTCACCTGTACCGACAGCTGATTTACGTGTTTGGTCTAATTCAGCTTGTGCCTCTTGTTGGTACATATCATAAATACGAGCACGGAGAATCTTCATCGCTTTTTCTTTGTTTTTAATTTGTGATTTTTCATCTTGCATTGAAACGACGATTCCAGTTGGGAGGTGTGTTAGACGAACAGCTGACATTGTCGTGTTAACACTTTGGCCACCTGGCCCACTTGATGCAAACGTATCTACACGGATATCTTTTTCTTGGATATCAACCTCTACATCTTCTGCTTCAGGTAAACAAACTACCGTAGCTGTAGATGTATGGATTCGTCCACCTGATTCTGTTTCCGGTACGCGTTGAACACGGTGTGCGCCGTTTTCGTATTTCAGTTTTGAGTAGGCACCTTTACCATTAATCATAAAGATAATTTCTTTGTAGCCGCCGACACCAGTTGAGCTTGCTTCCATAACATCGATCTTCCAGCCTTCAGCCTCTGCATAACGGTGGTACATTCTAAATAGATCTCCAGCAAATAAAGCCGCTTCATCTCCACCAGCAGCGCCACGGATTTCCATAATAACGTTTTTATCGTCATTCGGATCTTTCGGTAAGAGTAATATTTTCAGTTTTTCTTTCAGCTCTGGGATTTGTGGTTCGAGTTCATCAAGTTCCTGCTGAATCATTTCTTTCATCTCAGGATCTGTTTCTTCCTGAAGCATTTCTTTAGCGCCTTCTAATTGTTCATTAATATTTTTATATTCACGGTATGCGTCAACAATATCTTGTAAATCAGATTGTTCTTTTGAATATTCACGTAACTTGTTTGTATCACTAATTACGTCTGGGTCACTTAATAATTCGTTTAATTTTTCATAACGTTCTTCTAGACCAGCTAATTTATCAAGCATGGATTCCACCTCTTTTTGTTCGAATCATTCAATTTATTATATATTATCGGAAGGGACTCGGTCAAAGTTGTTTGATTTTATATTCATAATCCGGTTTGCCTGGTACTTCGTGACATTTTCGGCAGCGAGGTTCATACGATTCTGATGCCCCAATTTTAATGATTGGATCATCGTAGTGTGCCGGCTTTTGATCAATTAATCGCTGTGTTCGACTAGCATCTGCTCCACATTTTGGGCAAATTGCATTTAGTTTTGTAACAGATTCGCTGAGTGCCATTAATTCCGGCATAAACCCAAATGGTTCACCGCGGAAATTGGTATCAAGTCCAGCAAGTATTACACGAAAGCCAAGATCTGCAAGTTGACTAACGAGATCAACGATTTCTTTTTCGAAAAATTGTACTTCATCAATTCCGACCACATCCATTTCAGGGGAGAGTTTTTCAACTAATTCAGATAATGATGTCACTGAATATGCTTTGATTGAGTTGCCATTGTGTGTCATGATCGCTTCTTCTGAGTATCGATTATCGATCGCGGGTTTGAATACGACTGTGTTTAGTTTGCCGTATTTTGCACGACGGATACGGCGAATAAGTTCTTCTGATTTTCCTGAAAACATGCTGCCGCAGATCAGCTCAATTGATCCTTGTTTCATCGTAGTTGTCCTCCATTTGTTTGTCTGTTTGTCGAAATAAAAAAACAGGCTCGTTTTGACGGTGGCCTGTGTCTAGTTTTAGCAAGACTTAAGACAGCCAATCCATTGTGGAATGGCTGTCGTTAGTATCACTAGGTATTTCTTAGTTAATGTTATATTTTTTCTTAAAGCGATCCACACGGCCACCAGCAGTATCTGCTTTTTGTTTACCTGTGTAGAATGGATGAGATTCCGAGCTAATTTCAACGCGAATTAATGGGTAAGTATTTCCGTCTTCCCACTCAATTGTTTCTTCTGATTTCTTAGTTGATCCGCTTAAAAATTTATAGCCAGAGCTCGTATCAAGAAATACAACTTTTTGGTATTCTGGATGAATATCCTTTTTCATGTGTTCCAACTCCTTTTGCCCTGAATCCACCGGAATCAGAGTTAATTTTGGCTAGCTTACAACAGCGGGTTAAACTGCTCCAAACTGCCTTTTTACATACTTTTAGATTATACCAGTGTCAGAAATACAATGCAATACTTTTATTTATTTTGATTGACAGATCCGGTTGGGAGATGTTGTCTTTTGGTGAACTTGAGTATATTTTTGAAAACTTGTGTGTATTTCCGAGAACTTGTGTGTATTTTTGAAAACTTGTGTGCATTTCGCAGAACTTGTGTGTATTTTTGAAAACTTGTGTGCATTTCTCGGAACTTGTGTGCATTTCGAGTAACTTGTGTGTATTCTCGAAAACTTGTGTGTATTTCCGAGAACTTGTGTGCATTTCTCGGAACTTGTGTGCATTTTCGTGAACTTGTGTGTATTTTTGAAAACTTGTGTGCATTTTCGGAAACTTGTGTGTATTTTTGAAAACTTGTGTGTATTTTCGGGAACTTGTGTGTATTTCCGAGAACTTGTGTATATTTTTGAAAACTTGTGTGCATTTTCGGAAACTTGTGTGTATTTTTGAAAACTTGTGTGCATTTCTCAGAACTTGTGTGCATTTCGCAGAACTTGTGTGCATTTTCAATAAGTTGATTATAATTTATGAACTTTTGTCTATTTTATTCAAGCTGGATAAGTTATATTGCACTGCTTTGCGGCCGCTTGGTTTAATTACTGGGAATTCCGATAGCAGGCGATAAGTCAGTGAGTAACAACTTAATCCCAACCACCATCTGGCTGTACGGTTGTTGATTATTGGACTAAACAGGTGAGTATAGTCTCGTAAGGCATGGTGATGTGCGGTTGAGTCGGAATTTTCGCATTTTGAGCATGTCCATGTTGCGTATTGTCGCTGCATAAAAATATTTCCACATAATGAGCAGAGTACACCTGTGTTTAAGTCCTCTAATTTGATGTTGTAGTCTTTGATCAAATCGACTTTTCGGGGTTCATGAAGACTTCTTAAAAGCTTTTCAAGTTGTTGTAATTGGTGGTCGTTATAGTATAGTTGGCGATTATTCACTAGACAGTCATTGGTGAAAAACGGTACTTCCTGTGCGACCATTACTTCTTTAGAAGTTATCGAGACATCTAGTTGAACTGAGTTGTGTGGAAATGCAACGATTGGAATAATCGGGATACGGGGAAAACCGTGGTGTCGAAGGATATAGTCAAGTTGACGTTTTTGGATGTCGGCTTGGTGTTTAGGATTATCAAAGGTGACGGAGGTTTGTTGGTATTGTTGGACGTATTGACCGTGTTGATTTTGTGCGATAATTCCTTTGCGATTTTTGACTTCAATGATGAAAATTATGTGAGGCGTTGCAATTAGGTGGTCAATCTGGGTATAGTATGTGCTACCGCGCAGTCGAAGTCCAGCTAAATGGATGACTTTCTCTGCTTGAATAAATTCAAAGTAATAACGGAGGTTCTTTTCACCAACGTAGCCTGCTAGATCCTTGCCTAGCTGGATATTTAGTTCGTGAAAATTGGGATGTGATTGTTTGAGTCTAGGTACGAGTGCTTCTAATTGGATGAGACGATTCGACTTTTCAACAAATTGATAGTTCATTGCTTCAATCCTTTCTTAATATTTATATGCTTTATAAAAACTAATATAAAAAAAGCTCTCAATCTCGCAAAAGATTAAGAGCTTCATTTTATGGTTTAATATTTTTGCGCTTCATTTCATCAATCGTTTGCTGATAAAATTCTTCGTTCGATTTTGTTGAGCGAATCTTTTTCAATAGGCGTTCGATAAAATCAGGTGTGTCTTGCATCACTTTACGCATTGACCAAACAATATCAAGTTTTTCCTTAGAAATAAGAAGCTCTTCTTTACGAGTACCTGAACGTAATAGATCAATCGCTGGGAAAATTCTTCGTTGAGCAAGTTGACGATCGAGGTGAAGCTCTAAGTTACCTGTTCCTTTAAACTCCTCATAAATGACGTCGTCCATTCTTGAACCTGTTTCAACTAAAGCAGTCGCTAGTATCGTTAAGCTACCGCCCTCTTCAATATTACGCGCTGCACCGAAGAAACGTTTTGGTCGGTGGAAGGCTGCTGGGTCAATACCACCTGATAATGTACGACCACTTGGTGGAATAACAAGGTTATAAGCACGTGCCAAACGTGTAATACTATCCATCAGAATAACGACATCTTTCTTATGTTCAACGAGTCGCATCGCGCGTTCCAAAACTAATTCCGATACTTTAATGTGATTCTCTGGAACTTCATCAAAAGTTGAGCTAACAACATCAACGTCCGGATGAACCTGGCGCTCTATATCAGTTACTTCCTCTGGACGCTCATCAACAAGTAAAATAATTAACTTAACATCTGGATGATTTTTAGTAATGCTATTGGCAATTTCAGTGAGTAGCATCGTTTTACCTGCTTTTGGTGGCGCTACGATTAATCCACGCTGGCCAAAACCAACAGGAGTAATAATATCCATTATACGCGTTGAGATTTCATGAGGCTCTGTTTCGAGTGTCATCATTCTATTTGGATAAAGAGGAGTTAACGCTGGAAAATGCACACGTTCTTTCGCAAGCTCAGGATCTTCTCCATTGACCGCATCTACATGAAGCAAGCCATAATATCGTTCATTTTCTTTAGGTGGTCTAACCTTACCTGAGACTTTATCGCCATTTCTTAAATCAAAACGACGTATTTGAGATGCAGAGATATAAATATCTTCAGCACTTGGTGAATAATTAATTGGTCTTAAGAAGCCAAATCCTTCTGATGGAATGATTTCTAGAATTCCATCCATAAATAAATAACCGCTTTTTTCGGCCTGTGCTTTTAAAATTGAAAAAATGAGTTCCCGTTTCGTTAATTTGGCATAGTAAGATACTTTAAATTCTCTTGCCTTTGCGTAGAGATCTTTTAACGTCAGTTCCTCTAATTGTGAAATTGTAACTTCTGACACGTGATCATCACACCTATTCTATTAGTTATTTTATTCAATTGAAAAATGGGAATATAAATTTAGAAGATTTTGAGTGTTCATGAAGTATGCGGTAGATATTTTTATCCTACTCCTTTTCGAAAAAATTTTCAACCGCTTTTCTAGAAATAGCAACTTAGTCGTGGTGGATTTGTGCTTATTTTGCCATTTTTACAATATAACTCTTTCTTCATTCAAGCTTGACTTCAGTAAAGAAAATGCAAGCATCGCATAAAAGATGCTTGCATTTATGTTGTTAATTTTGTGTTTGGCGAATTTCTTCTTCAGTCATCGCTTCTTTCCAAATTTTCGCACCTAAATTGGTTAATTTCGTTGTTAGGTTTTCATAACCTCGTTCTATATGTTCGACTCCTGTAATTTCAGTAATTCCTTCGGCCATCAAACCAGCAATGATGAGTGAGGCACCAGCACGAAGGTCTGAGGCTCGAACTTTTGCTCCTTGTAATTTTGTTGGACCATATACAATTGCACTTGATCCTTCAACTTTAATCTTCGCACTCATGCGGCGCAATTCATCTGTATGTTTAAAACGAGCACTATAAATGGTGTCAGTTACGATTGAAGTACCTTCAGCTTTCGTTAATAGTGCTGTAAATGGTTGTTGTAAATCTGTTGCAAAGCCTGGATAAACGAGTGTTTTAATATCAACTGCTTTTAGATTTTCTGATTTTTTAACACGTAGCTTATCTTCCCCTACTTCAATTTCCACTCCCATTTCTCGAAGCTTTGCGATAACAGGCTCTAAGTGTTGTGGAATGACATTATCAATTAAAACATCTTCTCCTAAAGCTGCAGCAAGGATTGTATACGTACCTGCTTCGATTCGGTCAGGAATAATCGTGTGTGTACATCCAGATAATGAATCAACACCCTCAATCCGAATAACATCTGTTCCTGCACCTTTGATTTTAGCACCCATACTTGTAAGAAGTGTTGCAACATCAATGATTTCAGGCTCACGCGCGGCATTTTCGATAATCGTTTTACCTTTTGCGCGAACAGCTGCCAGCATAATATTAATTGTTGCGCCAACACTAACGATGTCAAGATAAATGCTAGCGCCAACTAACTCATCAGCACGGAGATAGATTGCACCTTGTTCATTCGTGACTTTAGCACCTAATGCTTCAAATCCTTTAATATGCTGATCTATTGGACGCGGGCCAATGTGACAACCACCTGGTAGACCAATGACTGCACGCTTAAAACGACCGAGCATCGCACCCATGAAATAATAAGACGCACGAAGTTTTTTAACTTTTCCATTTGGTAGTGGCATTGAAGTCATATGTGTTGGATCGATATGTACAGTGCTTCCATCACGTCTAACTTTACCACCGACTTCTTCGAGTAATTCACTTAAGATCACAATATCGGAAATTTCTGGTAGGCCTTCAATACTTACTTCAGAATCTGCTAAAATTGTTGCCGGTAATAGAGCAACCGCACTGTTCTTTGCTCCACCTATTTTTACCGTTCCTTTTAAAGGGTTACCACCTTCTACAAATAATTTTTTCATAATCAGTAGCCTCACTTTTTATATTTGTCGTCTCGTTTCGTTACTCTTAGTGTATACCTTCTTGGTACTTTGATGCGTTTAAATTGTTCAGATCATAAAGAAAAAACTTGTCTCAATGAATATAAAATTCGTGATAAAGCTTAAAAATCGATTAGGTAAACGCTTACTTTACCAACCTTTATTATAACAGAAAATGTTCATTAAGTGGTTTTAACTTACCAATAATTCGCTTATTAAGTCTATTCATCGAATCTTGATGGTATTTTCTGAAAATACGCTCTTTGTATAAAAAACGCATTCCTTTTCATTATACAAATAAATCATGTATGTATCTACCTCATTTTATTAAAAATTGGTCAATTGACAAATAATTTACACGAAAAAAATTGACAGAAGCGTGTATCATAACAGATTAGATTATAAAAATGGAGTTGTCACAAAAGCAGATGCTTTTTACAACAACTCCATTATCATTTTACTGTTCATTCATTCCGTTTGAATAAACAGTATCACTGACTGGATTTCTTACGCTTTATTAGAAGAACCAAATTCACGCATTTTACCAATAACTGTTTCCTTAATTACATCACGTGATGGGCCAAGATATTTACGAGGGTCGATCATATCTGGATTTGCTGCTAATACTTCACGTACAGTTTTCGTTTGTTGGATTTGGTTTTCAGTGTTTACGTTAATCTTAGCTGTACCGAAAGAAATTGCTTTTTGAATATCTTTCAATGGAATACCAGTTCCACCGTGTAATACTAGTGGCACACCAGTTGCAGCGCCGATTTCTTCCATTTCTTTAAAGCCTAACTTAGGCTCACCTTTGTAAGTTCCGTGAACAGAACCTAGAGCTGGAGCTAATGTATCGATTCCAGTACGCTCAACAAGTTCTTGACACTCTTTAGGATCAGCATACATAACTTCTCCTACAACGCCGTCTTCTTCTCCACCAACGATTCCAAGTTCAGCTTCAACTGATACACCGTGTAGGTGAGCTAACTCAACTACTTTAGAAGTAATTGCTACGTTTTCTTCGAATGGAGCATGAGAAGCGTCGATCATTACTGATGTGAAACCTGCATGAATAGCTTTAGCACACTCAGCAAAGCTTGAACCGTGATCTAAATGGATTGCTACTGGAACAGTAGTTCCTTGAGCTTTATAAACAGCTTTAACCATTGCTACAACTACATCGTAGCCACCCATGTAGCGAGCTGCTCCTTCAGAAACACCTAAAATTGCTGGAGATTTTTCCTCTTCTGCTGCTTGTAAAATAGCTTGGACATACTCTAAGTTGTTAATGTTAAATTGTCCGACAGCATATTTTCCTGCTTTTGCATCTTGAAGCATTTTTGTCATTGATACTAATGCCATGAATTGTTCCTCCTTAAAAATATAAGAAATTATTTATTCGCCATTTGGCACGCTCATTAAAAATGAGCACACGACTATATCCAGTCAAAATTTTTTCTTGATTGGGTACTCTAATAGCATACCAATTTCGACAGTTCCATGCAACAACGCGAAGCAAATGTAAGCGATTACGTCAAAATTTTTTAACAATTCTATTAGAGTTATTGTAATTTTTAAGTAAATTATGTAATTAAAACCCTTTATTATGACTATTCGTTCATTAATTGATTTATCTTTTCTTTTACATCGATTAAATTAAATGGTTTGGAAATATAACCTTTTACTGTTTGATAATTATTGGTCAATGCTTTTGCATTCTCGATTAAGCCGCTGATGAAAATTGTCGGTATTTGGTAGCCTGATTCTTCTAATATGGCTACCACTTCTGAGCCGCTTCTTAGAGGTATTTGAAGGTCTATAATCATTAAATCTGGTTGATGTTCTTTTACATAGTTAATCGCAGAGATCCCGTCTTCACAGCTCGTCACTTGATAGCCTTCACCACGAATTACTTCTTCAAGCAAAAGACGAATCCCAGTTTGGTCGTCTACTATTAAAACATTTTTAGTCACTTGCATCTCCTCCCTAACAATTCATCTTACAAGATTTTTGAATTATAGGCCTATTTTACTGTAAATATACATAAAAATCTAACTTTTCCATCTATCGACCTTGTTCACAAGTGAGCAATAATACAACAAAAAAGTGATGAACGAAAGGTAAAGCTTCATTCATCACTTATTAAAGTTACTTATTAACGATTGCTCCGATAAAGCTAGTAAACAATTGTTGTGGTCTTGTTGGACGTGATTTAAATTCTGGGTGGAATTGTGTCGCAACAAACCATGGGTGATCAGGTAATTCAATTGCTTCAACAAGTCGATTATCAGGGCTCATACCTGAAAGTACTAAGCCTTTCTCTTCAAGTGCTTCACGATATTCATTGTTTACTTCATAGCGATGGCGGTGACGTTCATGAATCACATCAGCATTATTGTAAGCTTGTTTAATTTTTGAGCCGTCTTTCAAGTGACATGGGTATAGACCAAGTCTAAGTGTGCCACCGATATTTTCCAGATTTTTTTTGTCAGCTTGAATATCAATAACTGGGTATGGTGTGTCTGGATTGATTTCTGTTGAATGAGCATCTTCTAAGTTTAAAACATTACGCGCGAATTCAATTGTTGCCAGCTGCATGCCTAAGCAAATACCTAAAAACGGAACCTTCTCTTCACGCGCATAACGGATGGCATTAATTTTCCCTTCGATACCTCTATCACCAAAGCCACCAGGGACAAGAATTCCATCAACATCTTTCAAGTACTCATGAGCATTATCAACAGTAATGTCTTCTGAATTAATCCATTTGACTTCTACATCAACATTATATGGATAACCTGCGTGCTTCAATGCTTCAACAACTGAAATATAAGCATCGGGTAACTCGATATATTTACCGACCAAGCCAATTGTTTTCTTACCAGATAAATTCTTAACAGTTTCAGCTAATTTCTCCCACTCTGTCATATCAGGTTCTGGACAGTTCAAGCCAAAGTGATCACAAGTAATTTGATCTAGACCCTGATCGCGTAGTGAAAGTGGAATATGATAAATCGTTTCAACGTCTGTTGATTCAATGACATTAGATGGTTTAATATCGCAGAATAGAGCGATTTTATCCTTCATTTCTTGATGAACAGGCATTTCTGAACGTAGGATAATGACGTCTGGTTGTATACCAAGTGAACGTAATTCCTTCACGCTGTGCTGTGTTGGTTTAGTTTTTAACTCACCAGCTGCTTTAATATATGGTACGAGTGTCGTATGGATATACATAACATTTTCTCGACCTACATCATTTTTGATTTGGCGGATTGCTTCTAGATATGGAAGTGATTCAATATCACCAACAGTACCACCAATTTCTGTAATCACTACATCAGCATGACTGTGCTCAGCAGATTCGAATACTTTTGCTTTAATTTCATTCGTAATGTGTGGGATTACCTGAACTGTTGCACCTAAATAATCACCACGACGTTCTTTTTTTATAACGGATGAATAAACTTTACCTGTTGTAATATTAGAGTATTTCGATAAGTTAATATCGATAAAACGCTCATAGTGTCCAAGGTCTAAGTCTGTTTCCGCACCGTCATCAGTTACAAATACTTCCCCATGTTGATATGGGCTCATCGTACCTGGGTCGACGTTAATATAAGGATCAAATTTTTGAATAGTTACGTTTAGACCACGATTTTTTAGTAATCGACCTAATGAAGCCGCTGCAATCCCTTTACCAATTGATGAAACAACTCCACCCGTTACAAAGATGTATTTTGCCACGATTTATTTCGCTCCCTTTTCATAAAAATACGGATCTACTTGTAGAATATCCAAGCAGGTCGGTTATATGTTTTAAAAACGCTCTACAGCCACATTAAAAACAAAAACGCCCCCCTGTAACAGGGGGACGCATCATTATAATTCTTTTGTAGAGCCCAAATAAAATATTACGCATTGAGTAGAAAAATGTCAAGTAGTTGATCGTTATCTTTTAAAAAAATAAAAGTTATTTGACGCTATACTTGCTAAATTTAGAGTTCATCCTCATCATCGTAATCATCTTCGTCATCTAGATCTTCATCTTCTTCATCATCTAGATCTTCATCATAATCATCGAAGTCTTCCTCATCAATGATGTCATCACTTAATGTTAATGTATCTTCGTCATCATCGTTAATTGTATTTTTATATGCAGCTCCAACAATATCAAGTGGAACTTCAGTTAAATCATCATCCGTATCATCAATGATTGGATCATCTTCAACCGGATCAGCCACTTTCTTTTTCTTCTTACGTTTTTTCGGTGTTGCTTCGATTTGAATGACCTCGTCAATTTGCTCAACTGAATACCACTTTTTCAAACCCCACTCACCGCCGCCTAGTGTTAAAAAGCGGCCGTCTAAGTTAAGGTCAGTGTAGAAAAGAGCTAAGTTTGATTGACGCTCTGACTCTGAATAACCTTTTATATCAGCAACTTGATTAAATATTTCTCTATAATTTAGTGCTTTGTTTGTTTTTTCTAATACGAGGATTGCTAATTCAATCATCGAGTATTCCTGTAAATTCTCACGGTTTGTATTCGCAATTGACACCGTTTTGCACTCCCTTTACTCCATATTTAAAGCGATCGTGTTTAATCACATGATTCCATCATTTGTACATTATATGAGTATGTTTTATAAAAAGCAATCTTTCTAATTAATTGATATAAAATTAATCACATTGCATGAAGAACGAACAAATAACTGATTACTTTTATCACTCATCATTAGTGTTGTACAAAGATCAGAAAAAATTTATCCTAATTAAACAAAATTAACGATATCATTATTTACCGATAAAATTAATGAGTTCAGCAACTTTATCTTCTGTTAATTCACCTGAATTATCAAAGACGAGAACGCTGTCAAAAGGAATATCCCAATTAATTTCAGGAACGAAATTAACTCGTGTTTCATACTGATCCCAATTCTCAAGCTTCCAAGCATCTCGGTCTGTACCTCTTTGCTCGATTCGCTTACGTTGTTGTTCAATATCTTGTAGTGTAACAACGACAACCTTCACGTCTACTTCTGCTTTTGTTTTATTTGCTGCTACAAGCAAGTCTTCTAAGTATTGTTTATTTTTTAGCTCTGAAGTAAATGGAGAGATCATGAATACATTTTGACCAACACGAAGGTTTTCAACACAAATATCTAACGTTGTATCATATTCTAAATCACGAAGATTTTCTTTATAAAATTGTGAATCACGGTCATCTGGATCTAAGCCTTGCTGTTCTAAGAATCTTTCAACAAAGCGACCTCCCACTGTATCACGATCTAAAAATGCACAAGGAATCTCACGTGAGACCTTTTCTGCTACGGTTGTTTTCCCTGTACCCGCCACTCCCACAAAATAGACTAACTTTTGCATCCTACTACACCTCGTTTTTTTACATTTTCTTATATGGTATCGTATCATCCTGAAAAATGCACGATATTTATAAGTTGATTAATTATTTTTGCATTAATGTTAAATAATTATTGAAACCTATGTTCTACTTAGATGAAAATTTGTTACATACTAAAATGAATTTCATAATGACTTAATTGGCTATAAAACACGAACAATTGGGTTACAGGTGACGCGGTGATTTCCACTCTAGGCGGACGCTTTCGGGCCTACAGGATGTAGGTCATGCAAGCGTCGTCACACGACGTGACGGTTTTAGCTTGCCTTCGTTAAACTCAGCTAATTGATAAAAGCTTTCCAAGCTTTTATCACTGGATCTTCGGACACGATTGTTCCCGCTGGAGTCGCCGCCTGCCGTTCTAATCACTTGATTAGGCTTCTTTATTTACGTATGATATTGTATTTTCATTTGCAATTGTTCGTGTTCTTAACTAGATTTTTGTATTATGAAATTGACTCACTAAGTTGTTTTGATTTTACGCTGTTGATTTGATTTAATTTTTCTGAGCTAAACAACATTCCTGCTACTAAAAGAATTGCAATTGGTGGGAAGATTGCGATCGTAAGCTGACCTGCAAATAGACCAATTAACGGCGGGATAAATGTCGTCCCAGTGTAAGCTGCTGCCATTTGATAACCAATTAATACTTGTGAATGCTGTTTACCGAAGTTTGCTGGTGTCTCATGAATCATACAAGGGAAAATTGGTGCCAGTCCAAGTCCGATAATCACAAAGCTACTCATTAAAAATATTTGTGGCAATGGTAAAAATAGCAGGATCGTACCGATTAGTGCAGTCATTTGACCAGTTCGAATCAGTGCTTTGTTTGACATTTTGAATGTAATAAAACCCGTTATAAAACGGCCTATTGTAATACCACCATAATAAAATGATACCCAGCGAGCAGCAATTGCAGGATCAAAGTTTTTAATATTAACTAAAAAACTACTCCCCCAAAGGCCGACACCCGCTTCAATTCCACAGTAAAACAAAAATGTTAATAGTGCGTATTTTACACCCTTTACTTGTAGCGGTTTTGTTGTAGTTTTTGATGCTGTTGCTTCTGATTCAATCGCTTGATTTAATTGACTTTCTTCAGTTGCTGCGACTTTACTCCATAAAGGGATGCTTAAGAAAAGTATCGCTACAAGTGCAAATTGAATGATCGAAATCGTTAAATAGCCTTCGCGCCAATCATTACCTTGAAGAATAAATTGCGACATGATGATTGGACTAAGTGAAGCACCAACACCCCAAAAGCTATGAAGCCAGCTCATGTGACGCGCTTCATAGTTAATAGCAACGTAATCATTTAATCCCGTATCAACTGCACCTGCGCCAAGACCAAGTGGAATTGCACAGATGATTAACCAAATTAGAGATGGTGCCAAGTAAAATCCAAGCAAAGCAGCGGCAGTCATCAGCACACTGATAGAAGTTACTTTGCCTGTACCATATCTTTTTAGTAAACGCCCACTTGCTAAGCTAGAAATAATTGTGCCAGATGTGATTGTCATAGATAAGACTCCGGCGACTTCCATCGGTAAATCAAGTTCTAGTTGCATGACAGGCCAAGCTGTACCGAGTAAAGCATCAGGTAATCCTAAGCTAATGAAAGCTAAATAGATGATCAGTAGTAATAATGTTGTCATTCGTTTACCTCGTTAGATTATTTTATTGTCAGTAAAAAACCGAGCCAAGCTCGGTTTTCGTCTGTTTACATATGGTCTGGTGCATGAACACCAAGAATTTTTAATCCATTGGCAATAGTAACTTTGACTGCTTCCATTAATGCAAGGCGTGCTTTTGTTTTCTCAGGGTTATCTGAGTCAAGCACTTTTTCAGCATTATAATAGCTGTGTAACAATGAAGCAAGGTCAAAAATATACTGAGTCATTCTGTGTGGTGCACGATCTTTAGCAGCATCAGCGATCACTTGTGGGAAATCACCTAATTGCTTTAATAAATCCTCTGCTTTTTCAGTCATTAGATGATCTTTTAACTGAGTTAAGTCTATTTCAAAGCCTTTTTCAGCTGCTTGTTTTAGTAATGTACAGATACGAGCATGTGCATATTGTACGTAATAGACTGGGTTTTCATTTGATTGTGATTTTGCTAGATCCATATCGAAATCTAAGTGTGCATCACTTGAGCGCATAACGAAGAAATAACGCATCGCATCGATACCGACCTCTTCCATCAGCTCTCTTAACGTAACAGCTTTACCTGTCCGTTTACTCATCTTAACCTTCTCGCCGTTTTCAAATAGGTTTACCATTTGAATGATTTCAACCTCAAGCGTATCTTGATCATAACCAAGTGCTTGAATTGCTGCTTTCATACGTGCGATGTAGCCATGGTGGTCAGCGCCCCAGAAGTTAATTAACTTATCAAAGCCACGGTCAAGTTTATTTTTATGGTAAGCAATATCTGGTGTTAGGTACGTATATGTGCCATCATTTTTGATTAGAACTCGGTCTTTGTCATCGCCAAAATCTGTCGTTCTAAACCAAGTAGCACCACCGTCTTCATATGTGTAACCTTTTTCCGTTAACAGATTTAATGCAGGTACAATTTTATCTTCTTCATATAGAGAAGTCTCTGAAAACCAATTGTCAAAGTTAACACGGAAATCAGCGAGGTCTTGCTTCAGTTTAGCTAATTCAAACTTCAAGCCATATTCACGGAAAAATGCACGGCGCTCTGTTTCATCCTGCTCAACAAATTTTTCTTGATATTTTTCAACTAATTCATTGGCAATATCAATAATATCCTTTCCATGATAGCCATCCTCTGGCATTGGCACATCATGGCCAAGTGCTTGTAAATAGCGCGCTTCAATCGATAGTGCAAGATTATTAATTTGATTACCTGCATCATTAATATAAAACTCTCGCTCAACTTGGTAGCCGGCAGCGTCTAATAGATTAGCTGTTGTGTCTCCGACTGAAGCACCACGCGCATGACCTAAATGCAGATCACCTGTTGGGTTCGCTGAAACAAATTCAATTTGAACCTTTTCACCTTTTCCAGAGTTTGACCGACCATATTGATCTTGTTGCTCTAAAATTAATGGCACAAGCTTTGTTAAATAGCTGTTATCCATAAAGAAATTAATAAATCCTGGTCCAGCAATCTCCACTTTTGTAATTGATGCTTTTTCAAGATCTAGCTGTTCTACCAATTGCTCTGCGATTTGACGAGGTGCTTTTTTCGCTACACGTGCTAATTGCATCGCGATATTCGTTGCGTAGTCACCATGAGCCTTCTCCTTTGGCTTTTCTAAAATAATCGCTGGAATTTGTTCTTCAGTTGCAAGCTCTGCTTTTAGAATCGCTGATTTAATCTCTGTTTTAAGCTCGTCTTGCATCTTTTGTACGATTGTCATTGATTGTCCTCCTTGATTGTGAGTAAGAGTTTGTGTGTTCGTTCCTCTTCCCCATCCAATTTTGTTCTATAGTTTAATTTTAATTCGGCAGAGCCGTTCGCTGTCATCGGTTGATAATAGAAATCTTGCGTTTGTGTTTCCATTCGAATGGAACCAAATTGATGACGATAAATTGTTTCAGTAATTTGTTTTGGACGGAATTGCTGAACCATTTCCACTCCACCTGAACGTTTAATCGCAATCTGATCTGACTTAATCGTCACCATCGTTGCAACATCAGGTTGCTGATCAATAACCTCATTAAATCTGATCACCGTTTGCCTCTCGGTTTGAATTAATTCACCCTTAGCATCAACTAACGTCTGCTGGCAATCGTGACCATCATCAATTTCAGTCTGCAAATTAATTTTAACAAAAAATTTTCCTAGCCGCATGAAACCATCCTTAAAACTATTAGTATTCCTAAGTATAGAAATGTTTAATGAGAAACTCAAGTAACTTTTGTTGAATTTTATATTTTAGTTAAATTTTATTTGGAGCGGTTTTTTAATATTTTCCAATTTGGGTGCGAACGCACAATAAGATAGAGCGAAATTTTAAGATTGGGTGCGAACGCACTAGCAAATAGTGCGAAATCTCAAATTTGAGAGCGAACGCACTCGAAATGGGTTTTAGTGGAATTTCTATCACCCATTTCTTTTTAGATGTTTAATTTTTTACAAAAAAAGTGATACTGACTAGCAGGAGGTGACGATTATGAAAAGAGTTGCAGTCTGGTTTGTCCTTATTTCTGCAGTTGGACTCATTAGTTTTATTTTAACGATTCATTTCTTAGGTCCACCACAATTAAATGAGCAGCCGATAACCATTTTAACAGCTGGGGGCGAAGAGCTTGGCACGATGTATAGCGATGGTAATCGAATCTGGCGATCACTTGAGCAAATTAACCCATTTTTGATCGAAGCGACCATTGAGATTGAAGATCAACACTTTTATCATCATGGTGGTTTTGATTTGAAAAGAATTGCTGGAGCGATTTTGAAAAATATTCAACGCGGCAATTTAACTGAGGGGGCTAGTACGATTTCTCAGCAATATGCGCGCAATCTATTCTTAACGCACGAAAAAACTTGGGATAGGAAAATTAAAGAGGCATTCTATACGATACGATTAGAATATCATTACGATAAAGATAAGCTACTAGAAGGATACTTGAATACAATCTATTTTGGTCATGGGATTTATGGTGTTGAGACTGCGAGTCAATTTTATTTTAATAAACCGACAACAGAATTATCACTGGCTGAGATTGCGATGCTTGTCGCGATTCCGAACAGACCAAATGGAAATTCACCAATCAATCATTTTGAAACAGCAAAGAAACAACAAGAAAAAATCCTTAATCTGCTTTATACCGGTGGCTTAATTGACGAAACAGAAGCGCTACTAGCCCAGACTGAGGTACTTAATATTGTCGCAGACTCGAGGCGGGATCCGCAATTTGGTTATATTGCAGATCTTGCGATAAAAGAAGCAACTAGTATTTTAGGGCACCCCGTTCCGCCTGGTTTCAAGCTACAAACAACGATTCAACTTGAGGAACAGCAAGCATTGAATCAATCTGTCGAAAGTCATATTGGTGATCTACAGGTCGGTGCGATGATGGCTCATCCTGCTACCGGAGCTATCAAGGCACTTATCGGAGGAACAGATTATCAGCTCAGCCCATTTAATCGTGCAACACAGGCCAAACGCATGGTTGGGTCAACGTTTAAACCATTTATCTACTATACCGCACTTGAAAATGGTTTTACCGCTGCGACGCCATTAATGAGTGAACCGACGACATTTATTTTTAATGATAACAACTCATATTCACCGAAAAATTTTAACGAGCGATATGCTGAGGATACAGTCACGCTCGCTCAAGCGCTTGCGGTTAGTGACAATATTTACGCTGTGAAAACACATCTTTTCTTAACGCCTGAAAAAGTGATTGAACGCACACGATCTATTGGTATTACGAGTGAACTAGAGCCTGTTCCTGCACTCGCACTTGGAACGGCGTCACTTAGCGTAGCAGAAATGGTGACTGCCTATAGTCATTTTGCTAATGGCGGTCATGAAGTTAAGCCTTATATTTTAGAAAAAATTATCGATCCAAATGATCAGGTGATATATAAACAATCGTTCGATTTAGGTGAGCAGGTGTTGGATGAGCGGATTACATTTATTTTAAATCAGTTACTGACAGGGATGTTTGATCCAAATTTATCTGACTATCTTGCGGTAACAGGTGGTTCAATTAGCGGTGACTTAACAGGTGATTACGCGGGAAAAAGTGGCTCAACGACGACTGATAATTGGATGATTGGTTATAGTCCAGATCTAATTGTCGGTGTTTGGACAGGCTATGATGACAATTCACCAGTCAATTCAAATCAAGCAGCAAAGCTGATTTGGCGTGATGCAATGGAAGCGGGACATAAAAATAAGCAGAGCAATAGTTTTATTGCTCCACCTGGTATTGTTGCTGCATATGTAGACCCGCAGACAGGACTATTGTCAAACCAACACTGTTCTGTTAGTCGATTAATGTTTTTCATTAAAGGCACAGAACCATTAGGTTATTGTGATTATCATTGAGGTTTGAATCCAAAGAGCGTGATCCTTGCATCACGCTTTTTTTGTGTTTGCAGTTTAGCAAATCATTTGGTATACGCAGTAACCTTAACTACTACTTAATATAATTTTAAACTTACTGCAATTGCTTCAATTGCTCAATAAATGTCCATGCTTCAGCAAATTCCTCTTGTTTGTAATTGGCTTTTGCTTTGACCTCACTCACCTTTCGTTCGACTTCTGGGCGTGTTAAGTCATCGAAAAATAGCATCGTGGCAATCAATTCTAAAAATCGTGCTGATTGATTGTTTAATTGCTCTATCAGATCACGACAAGCTGGTAAATCATCCGGAGCTTGATCAAGAAATTGCTTGCCTGCATCATTAAGGATGTAATGATATTGAATATAATTTTCCTTTTTTTCCTCTTTCTCTGTTAAGAAGCCTAAATTGCAAAGCTCTTCAATTCTGAGTGTCAATTCCTCAGAATACGGGCCATAAAAGTGAAATCCGTATTTCTCATTAAAAGGTAGACCCATTTTTTTTAGGATATAGATCATCTTTTGTAATTTCTTGCGACCGACGACTTCATTTGCATCGGTGAAAAATCTTAATAAACGTGCGTGGTTTAGTAGCATATCGTCACTCCTAGTTCATCCCTAATAAAGCTTGAATTCGATGTTTTTCCTCATGCTCTTTGAGTTTATTAATTATATCGGCTGGATAGTAAAGTTTATGATCTGTCCGTCTTTTTCCGGATATCGATTCAACGATATCTGATGCCTCCGATAATTCCTTCAGCTCACCATTTTCCAGCTGTAAGTAAATCGGTAGCCTCTCCCCTTCTTCTCCTGGGCGATAAAAATCATACGGCAAATCTGATGACGAGTCAATGACCAAATAATAGTCGGGGTTAATAGCAACCCGCTCAAACAATTGTCTTAACTCTTGCAATTTTCCCATGTCATCTTTCATATCGAAATTTGTATATTGAAATAATTTCCGGTCTAAAAAGCGTGAGCATAAATCTGATAAAATCACGTCTTGTTCATTGATCCATTCGTGGAAATAGAAAAGCATAATCGTTTCATCTAATTTTATATAGTCTTCAAGTGAGATCTCTCCTGTGAAAAATGAATAAAAGTGAGTTGGTTCTTGCTTAAATTGGTACCCATTAATATGGAGCGTCTTAACTCGATGGAGAATTTTAGATAAAATTACTTCAGCACTTCGACTTACTGGATGGAAATAGACTTGCCAGTACATTTGATAGCGACTCATTATATAGTCTTCCACAGCATGCATGCCAGAAGCTTTAATCACAATTTTATCATCTAGCGGACGCATGACTCTTAAAATACGCGCCATATCAAAGTGACCATAGCTTACACCAGTATAATATGCATCTCGTTGGAGATAGTCCATCCGATCTGCATCAATTTGGCTTGAGATCAAGCTAACAATCAGTTTATCGTGATAGGTTTTATTGATTACCTCGGCTACTTTTTTCGGAAAGTCTCGACTTACCTTTGTTAAAATTTGATTCACTTCAGTATTACCGAGAATAATTTGTTTGGTAAAATGCTCATGATCGAGATCGAATACTTTTTCAAAGCAGTGGGAATATGGGCCGTGGCCAAGATCATGAAGCAGTGCAGCAGTTAGACAAAGCATACGCTCCTCGTGATCCCAGTTCAGTTCTTCTGTAAAGTTTTCTAAAATACGGCGAATAATTTCGTAGACGCCAAGTGAATGGTTAAAGCGGCTATGTTCTGCACCGTGAAATGTAATGTATGTTGTACCAAGCTGTTTAATCCGGCGTAGACGCTGAAATTCCCTCGTCCCAATTAGGTCCCAAATCACCTGATCTCGAACATGGACGTAACTATGGACAGGGTCTTTAAAGACTTTTTCTTCACTGAGTTGAGCGGTTAAATAAGTCATTTGGTTATCCTCCGTCTTTGTCGAATTAGCTAATGTTCTTTTTTCATTATATAATAGATTCGTTAAACCTTAAAGAGGAGATGACGATGTACGTGGAGACTTGGCAGGAGATTTTTTTAGATAAAAAAATACGATTAATCGATCAGCGTAATGATGAGTATAAGGTGTGGGAATCATTTGCGGTTGATGATGCGTTGGCAGAATCGATTCATAAAGGTGATTCTGGACCAATTGTTCGCTTATGGACTCACCCAAATGCAGTTGTTCTTGGTATCGCAGATTCGCGCTTGCCTCATTTGCTAGAGGCTTCTCGTTGGTTAAAAGAACAAGGCTATCCACCAATTGTCCGTAATTCTGGTGGTCTTGCCGTTGCGCTAGATGAAGGTGTGTTAAATTTAAGTTTATTAATAAATGATCAAGGCTCAGTTGGAATTCATGAAGGCTATGAAAAAATGGTTAGCTTTATGAAAGCATTACTCGCTGATTGGACTGATCAAATTAAGGCATTTGAAGTTGTCGGCTCGTATTGTCCAGGTGACTATGATTTAAGTATTGACGGGAAAAAATTTGCTGGTATCTCGCAACGACGGATTCGAAATGGGATTGCGATTCAAATATACTTATCTGTAACTGCAGATCATCAAAGCCGGGCGCGATTAATTCGTGAGTTTTACCAGCGCGGGATTCAGGGTGAAGAGACACGCTTTAATTATCCAAAAGTTAATCCTGATGTAATGGAAGCACTAGAGACGATTTTAGCTGTACCTATTACAGTTGATGATGTTGTCGCAAAGCTAGTTGAGCTGTTGACTGATTCAGGATTAGAGATCGCTAATGATCAGTTAACCAATGCAGAAAAAGTAACGTTTATGAAGCGACGTGAATTAATGCTTGAACGTAATCAAAAGGCTTTAGGAGATTTGTTTGAGCCTTAATCAAAAAATAAAGAGGCTAGGACAAAAACTTGCCGGGAAAATATAAAAAATGGCTCTGGACAAAAGTAAATTGTTCGAAGCCCTTTTTATTTGTCTATTTTTATTTTCATCATTGGTGAGGTGCACTCAAGTTTTGTGAAATACATACAAGTTCCCGGAAATGCACACAAGTTCGCGGAAATACACACAAGTTTCCGAAAATACACACAAGTTCGCGAAAATACACACAAGTTTCCGAAAATACACACAAGTTTCCGAAAATGCACACAAGTTCTCGGAAATACACACAAGTTTTCGAAAATGCACACAAGTTTGCGGAAATACACACAAGTTTCCGAAAATGCACACAAGTTTGCGGAAATACACACAAGTTCTCGAAAATGCACTCTAGTTCATCTCTTAAAACAGTGAAATATAGCGGAACTTATTAAAATTTAAAGCCGTTGGAATAAAAATCCAACGGCTTCTTCTTTATTATAATGCTTGTGCTGCTGTAATGATTGCTAATTTGTAAACGTCGTCTGTGTTACAGCCGCGTGATAGGTCGTTAACTGGTTTGTTCAGACCTTGTAGGATAGGTCCAACTGCATCAAAGTTACCCATACGCTGAGCAATTTTGTATCCTATATTACCCGCTTCTAGGCCTGGGAAAACAAATACGTTAGCATCCCCTTTAATCTCTGAATCAGGTGCTTTTGTCTCTGCTACACTTGGAACAAACGCAGCGTCAAATTGGAATTCACCATCTAATGTTAATTCAGGCTTCATTTCTTTAGCAATTTTTACTGCTTCAGCAACTTTTAATGTTTCTTCTGATTTAGCTGAACCTTTTGTTGAGAAGCTTAACATTGCAACACGTGGATCAATGCCAAATAAGTTAGCTGTTTCTGCTGATGCGATAGCAATTTCTGCTAAATCTTGGCTATCTGGTGAAATGTTAATTGCACAGTCTGCAAAAACATATTTCTCTTCTTCACGAACCATAATGAAGACACCTGAAGTCTTTTTGATGCCTGGTTTTGTTTTGATAATTTGTAGTGCTGGACGAACTGTGTCAGCTGTTGAATGTGCTGCACCACTTACTAATCCATCTGCCTTATCCATATATACAAGCATTGTGCCAAAATAGTTTTCATCTAATAGCATTTCACGTGCTTGCTCTTCTGTTGCTTTTCCTTTTCTTCGTTCTACGAAGCTTGCAACCATCGCATCGAATTCTGGGTAGTCAGCAGGATTTAAGATTTCTACTTGATCAAAATTCAAGTTTAATTCAGTAGCTTTCTGTTTCACTTCTTCTGGAACACCTACTAATACAGGTTGAACCAATCCCTCACCAGCTAATTGTGCTGCTGCTCGTAAAATTCGCTCATCTGAACCTTCAGGGAGAACAATCCGCTTAGTGTTTCCAGTTAATCTTTCTTTTAATGTATCAAATAAATTACTCATGAAAAAAACCTCCAAAATATAATTCTGTTATAATCATACGACTTTTTCTGTTTAATTAAAAGAGTTAAAGCTTATTTTAAAATAAAGTTTCTTATTTTGATCACAATTTCTGAAACAAAGCATGTATTTATCCTCGAAATTTAATCCATGCCCCCTTATTTACGTGCGCTATATTTTAATCTTCCCTATTCTTGTGTTAAAAAACATAATTTCAATTGTTGATACATAAATATGGCTACAGAAGGACGTTTTAGAAATGAGGTGAATCGATGGTTGTTGCTCATACAGAAAAAGATATTGAATTGTTAGCAAGGTTAATGCGTGCAGAGGCCGAAGGTGATGGAGACCTAGGCATGTTAATGGTTGGCAACGTCGGAATCAATCGAATCATTGATGACTGCTTAGATTTTGGAAATATCCGTTCGATTCAAGATATGGTCTTTCAAAGTCCCGGTGGATTTGAAGCAACACAAAAAGGGTATTTTTACCAAAGAGCTAGAGAACACGAAAAAAATCTCGCTCGCCGCGTCGTCCGTGGTGAAAGGTTTCATCCTGCTCACAGGTCATTATGGTTTTTTAAGCCGTCTGGCTCTTGTCCTGCTCAGTGGTATAGCCAATGGAATTCCGGTCGTTTTAAATCACATTGTTTCTATTCACCGCTTGAAAGTGTATGTACTCGTCTTTAATTCTTAATAAAAAGGAGTGTTAGTTTAATGAGTGAAGAAAAAGATCAGCGTCAGCAAATGCCAATGCCAGGAATGTTCCAAATGCCATTCGTTCCACCACAAGCATTTGGTCCACCACCAATGCAACAGGGACAGCCGTTTCCAGTTCAACCTGGTTTTCCACCATTTATGCAACAACCTGTTGCACAACCAGTTGGACCACCATCAGGTGAAGGAATGCTGCCACTAGAGCAGTCATATGTAGAAAATATTTTACGCTTGAATCGTGGCCGCGTTGCTACTATTTATATGACATTTGAAAATAATGAGCGTTGGAATGCGAAGATTTTCAAAGGAGTTATTGAAGCTGCTGGACGTGACCATATCATTATTAGCGATCCAGAAACAGAGAAGCGCTACTTATTATTAACGATTTACTTAGACTACATTACGTTTGATGAGCGTATTGATTACGAGTATCCAACTGCATTCTAAAATATAAAACGACATACTTTTGTCGTTTACTAATAATCCCCCTAACGTAGTAAGAAAGAAAACTACTTTAGAGGGGATTTTATTTTTTGTTAAAAATCAAAGATTGATTTAGAATCGGATTGACCATAATCGTTTTTAGGTGTTTGCGGTGATGTTGAAGTCATCCCCATCATTTGACGGAGTTCATGTTCATTAAAAGCTGATTGACTCGGCTGTTCTGTCGTCGATGGACTCATGCCTTCCCCATCTAGTATGAGATCAGCTAATAATCGAATTGCCCGTGCATGTTGCTTAATTTTATTCGGGTCTTTCGTTTGTTTGGCTTGGTCTATTTCTGCAGCCATTTTTAATACGACTTGTTCTAGACTTATCATCATCTTTTCCTCCCAGTTAAGTCGTTGATACAGTTAATCTGACAAATTGTCATCTTGACTGTTTAATTTATTATAGCTTAATTATTCAGATCTTGCACAGTATCGTGATTCATTATCTCACCCATTTTTCATTACCAAGAATATTCCTTTTTTCATCAGTTTTGTGCTATGATTAAGCTAGTTGATAATGGAAAGGTTTGAGGCAAGTGACGAGAAAGAAATCATTTCGTGTTTTAATGTATGCTGTACTAATTTTTACGCTTATTTATCTCATTCATTTGACCGCTTTTATTTTTAAGCCGATTGGATTATTGCTTACTTCTATTGCTGTACCGATTATTGGTGCAGGTCTACTTTATTACATAACTAATCCACTGGTTAATTTGCTTGAGCGGTTAAAAATTAAACGTGTCCTAGGCATTGTGATTGTCTTTCTATTAATGATTGCGATTGGTTTTTTCAGTGTTTATTTTATCATTCCACCAATTCAAGATCAGTTCGGGCGTTTAGTTGATTCATTCCCTCAAATCATCGTTTGGTTCGAAGATTTATGGAGTTTTTGGGAAAATCGTCAAGATTATATTCCTGCTTCATTGGAAGATTCGATTCAAAATTTAATTAATAACTTTGATGTTTATGCAGAGCAAATCGTGGGCTCACTTTTTAGCTTTATTGGTTCATTTGTAAGTTTTATCGTTGCGCTTGTGATGATTCCATTTTTCCTTTTCTTCATGTTGAAGGATGGTCATAAATTCATTCCATTTGTCACTGGATTTTTAAGTGAATCTAAAGCAAAGAGCCTGCAGACATTATTAACAAATATTAATGATGTCCTTTCTTCTTTTATTCATGGTCAATTGTTAGTTAGCTTGTCTGTTGGTATTATGTTGCTGATTGGTTATTGGATTGTTGGCTTGAATTATGCGCTAATGTTTGCAGTATTTGGTTTATTTATGAATTTAATTCCGTTTATCGGTCCTTGGTTGTCAGCAATACCTGCTGTTCTTGTTGGTTTCTTCCAAGATCCAATGGTTGGCGTTTGGACTGCTGTGATTATGATCGTCGCCCAACAAATAGAAAGCAGCCTAATTTCACCGAATATTATGGGTAAAGTGTTAAAACTTCATCCGTTAACGGTTATTACAGTGATCTTAGCTGCAGGTGCTATCGGTGGATTTTTAGGCATTTTATTTGCAGTCCCTGCTTACGCGGTTGCGAAGACAATCGTTATTCACTTTTACCGAATTTATACAAAACATCACCAGCTACAAGGTGAGTAAATGATTTAACTAATCAAATCTGAACATCTCCCATCGTTGGTGTGTGGACAAGTTCTCTTTCACACACCAACATTTTAGGGGGAAGTTTTTTACGAAAGGTGGTTAAAAATGCATTTAATCGATGCTCAAAAAATTTTACAAGATTACTTTGGTTATGCCGATTTCAGATCCGGGCAGAAAGCATTACTTTCACTCATATCTGAAGGAAAAAATACGCTTGGAATTATGCCGACGGGTGGCGGTAAGTCACTATGCTATCAAATACCTGGAATTTTATTAGATGGGACGGCAATCATTATTTCACCGTTAATTTCCTTAATGAAGGATCAGGTTGATAGTTTACATACGTTAGGTGTGAAGGCAACTTATATTAATAGTAGCTTAACGAACGAAGCATATAATGAACGGATGCATTTGTTAAGTGAAGGATATTATGATTTAGTCTACGTTGCTCCAGAACGATTTGATAGTCCCTTCTTTCTCACCACAATTAACAAACTTCAAATTTCCTTTATTGCCTTTGATGAGGCCCACTGTATCTCACAATGGGGTCATGATTTCAGACCGAGCTACCGCTCAATAATAGATACGATTAATCAACTAACACAGATTCCTTTTCGACTTGCCTTAACTGCGACAGCGACTCAGGAAGTCATCGAAGATATTCAGCGTCTACTGTCAATTGATGATCAATCAGTGGTGAATACTGGTTTTTACCGTGATAATCTACATTTTCATGTTGTAAAGGGACAAAACAAACAAGATTTTTTAATCAATTATATTTCACAGCATCGACAAGAGTCAGGGATTATTTATGCCCCAACACGTAAGCTCGTTGAGTCGATCCATGCTAAATTAATTAAGGAAGGTTTTCGTGCTGCTTATTATCATGCTGGTTTAGCTGAAGATGTACGGAGAAATGAGCAAAATCGGTTTATTAATGACCAAGTCGAGATCATGGTCGCAACAAATGCGTTTGGCATGGGGATTGATAAGTCAAACGTGCGCTATGTAATTCATTACAGTCTGCCAATGAATATTGAAGCCTACTATCAAGAAGCGGGCCGCGCTGGGCGTGATGGTGAGGTTAGTAACTGTATTCTATTATTCTCGGGTCAAGACAGTCACTTACAATCATTTCTAATCGAGCAATCAGAATTAGATGAAGAAATGAAATCACTCGAGTATAAAAAGTTACGAGCGATGATAAATTATTGTCATACAGATAAATGTCTACCTTGCTATATTCTAGATTACTTTGGTGAAAAAAATCCTTATCATGACTGTGGTCACTGCACAAATTGCACTGACCAAAGTGAAAAGGTTGATCGCACACGTGATGCTCAAATGGTATTATCATGTGTGATGCGAATGGAACAGCGATTTGGCGCTACTTTAACGGCCAAAGTACTGAAAGGTTCAAAAGATAAAAAAATAAAACAATTTGAGCTTGATCAATTATCTACTTATGGATTAATGAAGGAGCGAACCGTAAAGCAAATAACCGAATTTATCCATTTCCTCATCGCAGAAGGCTACTTATCGACAGGAAGTGATCGCTTTCCTATTTTACAACTTACACAAAAAGCAGCTGATGTTCTGAAAAACAAAGAACAGGTGTGGATGCGTCAGACAGAAATCCAACAAGTAGCAGAAACAGATTTTGATCCAGAGTTATTCGAACGATTTCGTGAGTTACGTAAACAAATTGCAACAGAGGAAAAGATTCCACCTTATGTTGTTTTTTCAGATGCAACATTAAAAGACCTTTGCCGTTACTTGCCTAAGAACAAGGAAGAAATGCTAATGATAAAAGGAATTGGTTTGAAGAAATACGATTCATATGGAAAAGCGTTTTTAGACACTATTAAAGTCCACACAAATAACTAGAAATTAAATATTTTTAATACAAAAAATAGTCACGCGTTTATCAAAACGTGTGACTTTTTTGTGCTTAATCAATGCTTTTTTATAAATTTCCCTAAAATAACCATCGATTTTATGTGAATTTACAGTATTACATCACACGGTTTTTCATGTTGGATAACCTAGAGATAGGATTTTAACAATTAAAGGGGAGGCTTCCAACATGACTGAATGGTTAATTGGTGGTTACTAGATTGTAGATAAAAATTAGGGATCATAATTAATTTTTGCTTAGCACATTTATTTTTTATCCATGAGCGTATTTTAATGGATAAAAAACGGTGTGCTTTTTTTTTGCATTGATCAGCTGACAGATTCATTATGGCATAACTATCAAAATGCAAATTATTTTACTGTAAATACGCAGTAAAGTAGATATATTTACTTCCATAACGGTGATATAATGGTAGAGTAATAGTTGAAACTTGTCGATTATTGATTATTAAACGCATTTATTTACTCTTATTAAGAGTAGACTAAATTGAAATAGACAGCTTGCTTATGAATTTATTAAGGGGGTGCATCTATGTCGTTAGGAGAAACAGTAAGAAGAATCCGAAAGATGAAAAGAATTAAGCTTAAGTATATTTGCGGAAATGAAATTGATAATGGGAATTACTGGCGTTTCGAGCAAGGGAAATCCTCAATATCAGCTGATACCTTTTATCAAATCATCCAAAACCTGAACGTTTCAATGGAAGAGTTCTCGTTATATCATAATAACTTCGCTCCTGATAAGCTTAGTCAATGGGGAAAACAAATGATAAAAGCGTTCCAGGTATTAGATCATGAGCAGCTTGAGATGATAGAAAAATTAACATTAGATGAATTTAATAAAACACAGCAAATTAAATATCAACATTTGTATTATCTATCCATGATTTATCTTTGCTCAATCAAAAAAGAACCCTTTGATCCTACATGGATTAGCCAATTAAAGGATTATTTAATGAATTGCGAGCAATGGGGATACTATGAAGTTTCGCTTTTTAATAATTCTCTATTTTGTTTGGGTGATCTTGATACGATTTTAACCTTATACAAGCGTATGTATAAGTCATACCTTCGATCTAAGTCAATTCATAAAACTCCAAATGAAGAAATTATGCTTGCCACTAACATCATTGCCATGTGTTTAATGCAAAAATCTTACTCTAAAGCACAAGAAATTAATAACCTGATTCAAAGTCAAGAGATTGAAGAACGTTCAATGTTTGCGCGTACGTTATTGCTCTGGTGCGATGGCCTGATTAATAAAATTGTTTATAAAAAAGATGAAGGTCTAGAGCAAATTAATATGACCATCAATATTATGGAAACACTGAGGATGGATTCAAGTGCAAAAATGTTTAAGCGGTGGAAAGAACGACTACTCGGGACTAATAAATAACAACTCTTACAAAATGAAAAAGCGTTTTTGATCATATCGTATCTTTGATCAAAAACGCATTTATTTTTATTAAAAATTAAATATCAAATGCCCATGCACCTTTACGGAATACTGGTTCTGTTGATCCGTCAGGTAGTATGCCGTCAATATCTAATTCAGCTGATCCAATCATAAAGTCAACGTGTGTTAAACTATCATTCACACCATGCTTGTCTAATTCTTCATCAGACATTTCTGAACCACCTTCAAGGTTTGTTGGATATGCTTTTCCTAATGCCACGTGACATGATGCATTCTCATCATATAATG
>FZPS01000059.1_pt263 | contig 30968 bp, 20 predicted proteins | sample 1817821 | NCBI WGS metagenome assembly FZPS01 (sample SAMEA104158645, study PRJEB21678) | metagenome | place: Germany | collected 2015-04-21
GCTATGAACTGGAAAATGAAAGAAAGTTGATTTTAGATAGGAATTATTTGCAAAAAGAATCGTTGGCGTACTTTTATCTTTTTAAGATAAGTTGTTGTCTTATTAAGAGAAAATTTGAAATAGGAAAATATATGATAGGCAAAAGAATATTTTATATTCTGATATTACTACTCAGTATATGTATTACTTCGTGCAGCTGGGTAAAAAACAAGAACATGAGTAATAATTATAAGTTATTGACAGGGTGGAGGATGCCAAAATTTGGAACCGTCCCATTTGATTCTTTAATCATGAATGATCCCTACATCTTGGCTGATGATGCTACACAGACGTACTATATGGTAGGCTCAGGCGGTGTATTATGGAAAAGTCCTGATCTGAAGATGTGGACTGGTCCATATCTTTATATAGAAGTGGATACCACCTCCTGGATGGGTCCTAATCCGTTAATTTGGGCTCCTGAACTTCATAAATACAAAGGTAAATACTATTGTTTTGTTACATTTACCAATACTCAAATGATAGTCGATACTATTCCAGGACGATACAATATTCAACGGCGTTCCACTCATATTCTTATTTCGGAGAAACCAGAAGGACCTTATCGTCCGATAAGCGAGCACATTTATTTACCAGAAAATTACTCTGTCCTCGATGGTACGCTTTGGGAAGAAAACGGCAAACCTTATCTTATATTTAGCCATGAGTGGATGCAAACTATTGATGGTATCATGAAATGTATAGAACTATCACCTGATTTATCCACATCCATAGGTAATCCTGCGTCTATGTTCAAGGCTTCGGATGCTTCCTGGGTAAGGGAAATGCGTTCAATAGGTGAGCTTACCTTTGGCATGTCACTGGATGGATACGTTACAGATGGTCCTTTTTTTTTCAGGACAGGAACAGGTAGATTAGGAATGCTTTGGTCGAGTTGGAGTGACAAGAGATATGCACAAGGTGTAGCTTATTCAAAATCAGGAAGCTTGATTGGACCATGGATCCAAATGGATACACCTTTGATTTCTAACAACTCCGGTCATGGAATGCTCTTCCGGACTTTTGAAGGGAAACAACTCATGGTATTACATCAGCAAGGACTAGAGGAAAACCCAGGCCCACGTAGACCGATTTTGCTTGAAGTTGACCTTTCGGGAAATGAAATTAAAATTCTGGGAAAGTATAATTATTAATCCGGTAAAAACAGTTCTAAATTTACACCAATACAATGAAGCCATTTTTTATAAATTAAGTCATATCATTGACTGTTATTTTAATATCTTTTATTTGTTTAGTTAGCTTTTTGATGGAGTAACCCCAATATTTTTATCCTATCAGATAACTGTATTGAGTTTTAGCTCCCTCCCATTAAACGCAAAAGGTATGGATACAGTGTCAGACAATAGCTTGCTAACATCACAGACATCATTAAGCATATACAAATCCGTCAGATATTACATTTCCACTTACAGCAAGCAGCATTCGCCAGAACTGAACGCAGGTTTTCACCGAAAACTCCCCATTCGTCTATGGATAAATACAAAGGTTCTTTTTTGAAATATAGTATTCTTGTAACCTCTAGCAGTGCCTTCGGAATAGTAATTTTTTCTTCAGAATCCATTGCACCCTTACCCATAGAATAATAATGGTCGGCTCTTCTTATTATGAAGCAACAAGCATCTGGTTGGAATGGAACCGTAAGGTAATTAAAGAATTTACTGGTATAGTCGATTATCTGTCTGTAATCGCTATTGAAATGATGCACTTGCCAAAACAAAACAAGCCGTTGGCTACTAATTTTATGGCAGAATCGACAGTTTTTAACACTTTGACTGTCTGCAACCCGGTTTTTACAATAATCGTCCATATCTTTATTACCCATAACTCAGGATACCATCGACTTCATTACCTAAGCACCAGTATTTTATGTTATATGGCTTGGGATTTTCGTATTTAGCACATAAATCAAAATAACAAGTACACTTTTTGTGTTCGGTATTTTCTATCCAATAGTAGGCATCATTGATGTTCCTCAATCCCAGGTTTATACATATATTACATTTTCATTGCCAATAGTTTTGTTTTACTTCATACATTCATCCGTTTCCACACGAGATGAATCACAACCACCACAAGTCTGGCCTTTCCGCATAGGGCGTTGTTCTTTAGAGCCAATAATATCTTGCCAATTGTATCGGGCACATAGTTATCACCTGGTCAACTCAACTCATATTGGTTATTTTAGGTTCTTTCATGACATCAATATAATCGATTTCAAATCCATCTTCTTTAGCTAATGAAGAAGTTACACAAAGATTCATAAAGAGAATTACGGACAGGTATCTCGGTAGACAGCTCAATTGGTTTCATAAAAACTCCATAAAGATTAGGGGTAATTTCTATCATTATGCGTTCGGTATCAACACGTATTTTTGTTACTTAAGCTACAAGCATAAACGAAAACACAAACAATATAATTGCCAATATTTTCTCATGATAAATCGTTTATCTATTAGATTATTATGTGCGCTCAGAGTCTATTATTCAAAACGAATCCAATCAATTTCTACATATCCATCCCCACTTAAGGATAGATAAATATCATGGATTCCAGAAGAAAGGTTTTCTACAGGTGTAGTAACTTCCATCCAATTACTATTCTGAGGAATACTCATTTCAGCAACAACTGGACTGCTCTGTCCATTGACTCTCAGCTGTACCATAGCCCCAGTAGGAGATAATACTCTGGCTTTCATCTTTTTCTGTTTTGCATCCCCGAAATCGACACTATTATACTGTACCCAAGCTTTATTTTCATTAAGAATGATTTTCCATCCTTCAAATTTATTCTCATTATCAAGGAAGTCAATAGCGGCTCCCTTATCGCTCAAAGTACTATAACGATCAATCTGAATTTCTTTCCCTGCATCAGTTATACCTACTCCACGAAAAGTTGGAATAACTTTCTGAATAGTCCCATCAGTATTAAAGAAAAGAGAATCAATACGCACCGATCTATTTTTATCGAACTCTGGCGAAAAATCGTTATGATGATAAAACAGATACCATTGACCTTTATATTCTACAATGGAATGATGATTCGTCCAGCATTCTGATAACCATGCATCCATAATGAGGCCTTTAAATTCAAACGGCCCCATCGGACTATCACCTATGGCATAAGCCAGTGTTTCGGTTTTCTCCTGTACCCAAGGGAAGGTATAGTAATACTTTCCCTGACGTTCAAAAACAAACGGACCTTCTTTAAATCCTTCGGGTAATCCACCTACTTGCTGTGGTTCGGATGCTAGTTCGAGCATATTGTCTTTCAGTTTAGCCATCCACATGCCCCGACCCGACCAATAGATATATGACTGCCCATCTTTGTCGATGAGTACGCATGGGTCAATACCTTGTATTCCTTTTATTGGCTCCTCCTGCGGGGTAAAAGGTCCATAAGGTTTATTACTAGTAGCAACACCAACAGTAAAACCATGGCCTTCAGTATTTACCTGTATCGATGGAAAATAGAAATAATATTTCCCATCTTTATACACACAATCTGGAGCCCACATAGAATACGATTCGGGTGCTACCCAGGGTACATTTTCCTGGCTCACAATTACTCCATGGTCTTTCCAGTCAACCATATTCTCAGAAGAGAACACATGATAGTCAGCCATACAGAACCATTCTTTCAAGCGGTCAATCGGACTGGGAATATCGTGGGAAGGATAAACATAGATTTTTCCTTCAAAGACACGTGCGGTAGGATCAGCGGTGAATTGATCGCAAATAATGGGGTTTTGCGCGTTTATAATGCCTATAGTACATAATAAAGCTTGTATACAGATTATTATTTTTTCCATAATTTTGAGGTATTAATTGTAAATATGAATTTATAAGGGCCACTTAAAAAGCTTTTGGGCGATTTCATTGAAATAAAACCGACAATTCATCCAGGTATGTCCACCCGATGTATACATCTTTTCATAAGATACACCCAATTCATCGAGTTTGTTGGTGAAGGCAAGTACGCCTTCGTAGAGAAAATCTTCTGTACCGCAACCCAACCATAGCAACTTTAAATTGATCTTCAAATCTTCGAGCGAAGAATAAGTGCCTTTTTTGAAACTCTCATCGATATGCTCTATATTCACAGCAGGAGCAAACAGACAAACGTAATTGAATAAGTCAGGATGACTAAGACCAACCTGTAAGGTCTGATAGCCACCACGAGAGAAACCTGCAACAGCACGATTGGCTGCATCGATCTTAATCAAATAATTCTGTTCCATATAAGGAAGCACTTCTTTCAATAACTCATCACTATAATCAAACGAACTGGTAATCTTTGGATTCGATTTGCCAGAAAATGTCATATACGGATTAGCATACGGCATCACAACAATCATGGGTTCTGCTTTACCTTGAGCTATCAGATTATCCAGAATAAAATTCACACGACCCACCTTAAACCATGTTTCGTGTGTATCTGTCGCACCATGTATCAAATAAAGTACTGGGTATTCCTTACTACCCTGCGGATTATATTCTGGAGGCGTGTAAACAACCAGTGGACGAGTATCATTCAATGTTTTGGATTTGTAAAACTGATAGGAGACTCTTCCATGAGGTACATCCTGAATATCATAAATGGACGGAATACTCCCTGGAACATCTACTAGGCTATTCTTAAAACGTTCGTTAGGAAAGATAAGCACATTATTGGGATCTGTTACGGAAATACTGTCGACAAAAAAGGAATAAGGGTATAAATCTGGCTTTATAGGGGGTGTAGTAACACACCACAATCCATTCTCATCTTTTGTCATGGGTAGATTTTCCTTCAGGAATTGAGCATTTAGTTCCACACTATCAGCCTGAGGAGCGTTGAAACGAAATGTAACAGTCCGGTCTTTATGCACCTCCGGCGATACAATTTGCATCTTCATCTGCGCATGAACGTTTATTATCAAGAAGAACTGTAATACGAAGAAGATCAATATGTAGTTTATTTTTTTCATATCATTCACTTTTTATTTTTGGAACAAAAGTTTTACCGATTCGGCTAAGTAAATCTTGGCATTCATCCAAGTATGTCCACCACCAGTTATCATGGTTGTAGTTTTAATACCGTTCTTTTCCAGTTTCTCCATAAAGAGCTTTGCTTTCTCATAAAGAAAATCCTCCGTTCCCACCCCAAGCCAAAATAGGTTAATGCACTGATTAGTCTGCTCTGGATTCTGAATAAAGTGCCTAAAAGTCTTTTCAAAATCGGTCACATTTCCAGCAAAAGAAGCATATGAGCAGAGGTAAGAAAACTTATCCAGATTATTCATACCCAACGTTAAACCTTGGTTCCCACCTCTCGAAAATCCACCAATGGCACGATTCTCTGCATTATTAATCGTGCGATAATTCTTCTCCACATAAGGCATCATCACATTTAGGATATCCTCACTCAAACGGTATCCTGTATCCATTCTACGTGAGTCACCTGCATCGAAATAGGCAGCAGGATTGCCATAAGGCATTACAATAATCATAGGTTTTGCCAACCCTTGCGCAATCAGATTATCGAGAATAAAATTCGCACGTCCTACTTTAAAATAAGTTTCGTCCGTATCTGTTGTACCACTAATTAGGTAAAATACAGGATACTCTTGAGTAGGATTTTCATTGTATCCTGGAGGAGTATAAACTAATATTCGACCAGTGGTATCTAGTACGTCAGACACATAATAATCATAGTTAACTGTCCCATGAGGCACATCTTGAATGGAATGAACAAGGGGTTCATCACCTTCAATATCTACAATACTAGCTTTAAAATATTCATTTTCAAAGTAGAAAGGATTATTATCATCCATTACAGTAATACCATCTACAATGAACCCATACGGATACATATCCGGCTTTATGGGACCTAAAGTCACACTCCATATTCCATTCTCATCCTTTACCATATCGACCTTACCTTCCATAAATTGAGGGTCGACTTCTACATTCTTTGCATAGGGAGCATAATAACGGAAAGTAACAGTATTATCTGCATGAACTTCCGGAGAAACAATAGCAGGACGTTGCAACCATTCATTATTGTCCTTCATTGCTCCACAACTAACCAGAAAAGTACAAAGTATGATACTAACCAATATTATTATTCTCATATCTTAATTGTTACAGGGGTAAAATTAGTCGTATTAGTCGTATTAGGGGATTCAGGTTATTAGCACAAATACTAATCATTACGAACCTGAATCCTGTGCCTCATTAACAAAAAGTAACGGAGCAAATTGATGTAAACTTTTGCGCCAGACAGGCCAAGTATGCCCTCCTGGTGTTTCATAATATGTGTATTTGATGCCTATTTCATCAAAACGTTTCATCATCACCTGACAGTTGTTATAAGCTATATCTTCCTTCCCCCCCATAGATATCCAAAACTGCTTAAACTGCTTGTTAAAATAATCTTTATTATTTTTGAGCTTAATATAATATTTCTCTGTAGCATCATTATTATTCATATCTTGAGGAGGTTTTGCCCACCAACCCGAACTAAATACACCTAAATAAGAAAAGAGTTCAGGATGGGTAATTCCAACATTCAAAGTTTGAATACCACCCATAGAGAGACCAGCCAATGCCCTACACTCTTTGGCCACCTTAACCCTAAAGTTTTTCTCTACAAAAGGAATGCAATCATTAAGTAGCTCGGAGGTGAAGTCGCGTGTATTACCATCGGTCATTACAATAACCATCGGTACAGCTTTATTTGCAGCAATCAGGTTATCCATGATAATATCAGTACGGCCTTGTTGAGACCAACCTCTTTCATCCTCCCCACCACCATGAAGTAAATAAAGAACGGGATATGATTTATTGCTTTTCTCATAACAAGGAGGGGTATAAACAAATAATCTTCTCCAATCATTTGCTGTTTTAGAGAAATAACGCTTCATACGAATTTCGCCGTGAGGTACATCGGCTATGTCAAAGTCTCTCACATCTTTTGGGTAAGGTATCTCTATTCCACTAGTCATCATACTACATCCATAGAATGATTCACTGGCTGGGTCGGCAACAGACACACCATCGATTATAAGAAAGTAATAATGAAAGCCGGGACTTAATGACTCGGTGATGCATATCCACTCCCCTAATTCATTCCGCTTCATATCATATTTCTTTCCTAAATCAATCTGCAACTTTTGAGCTTCAGGTGCTTTTATTTTGAACTCCACACGATTATCGGGTAATATGCGTGGATAAATAGCACTTCGCACATTGAGTACGGATCGTTTACCAGGCGGGGATATTTCATCTATCGCCTGTTGACCAGATTGTGCTTGTGTAATGCTCAGGCATAATATATTAACAACAAATACATAAAACAATTTATTCATAATTATTTATTTAATGTAAAAAATACAATTCATACTTTCATTATATCCCCAAAATACTGCCCATTAAACAACTACCACAAATATAAATAATGAATTATAGAGATGAGGAGACTTTTCTTTTTTTTAGGGGGATAAATCTTTCTGAAAGAAATTTCATCTCCAAAAGAATAATAATCCTTCATCACGTGCGAATACTCTACTTTTATATCAGTTATCGTAAAACTCTGTTTTAAGAAAACAATGGAATAAATAACATGGAAGTATATAACAAATTACACTCACGATATGAATGACGTGATGTATATTGACGTAACTATAGTTATATTTATGGTTTACAATACAACAACGAATTTAAAACCAGAAAGTTGCTGTAACCTTGAGGGAGTGAACTCTAAAGATGATATCAACTACTTGTGTATCAATACCAATAGGAATCTTTGGTGTGCTACTTTGCTGAGATCCTTATTAAATTTGACAAAAGAGCCCCCAAAGCGTGGATATGACAGCTATATGTGAAATGAAAGATGCTTCTATCTAGAACATGGTTCAATACGGGCATTACCTATAGTTGGTGAGCAATCAAAATTTACACGGTACAATCTGTTAACAGAGAGTAATTTCAAGAATTATACAGCTGATGAACAAATTTCCCTCTCTACTTTCAGACAAAAGGCGACATATATAGAGAAGAAAACTATTAATATAGAGGGTACGGTGGTCTTATATCCGTTCATCTGGAAATGATTTAGACAGTTACCCAAATCCCCATCCAGTACAAATCACTGATATAATCGTGAATAATAGCTCCTTATTTTTCAGTGCAAATACAAGCAATCAATAAGACTCAACCTCCCGGTGTGTATTCAATCCGGGTGACAAGAATATTGAGATTCAATTATCGGTATTACAATATGTCAGGAACAAATAGATAAAGTATACCTACCATAAGAAAAAAGTAGATAAAAGCTGGGGTTACATTGTTGGAGGAAAAAAATCTGCATTTTATAATAAATTTGGTAAAGGTGAATATCCTTTTCTAGTAAAAACTACCGACGGGATAAATAATTGGAACATTAAGATAACAACGTTGACTGTCATAAAAAAGCTTGTTTATTACGAAACGTGTATGTATGGGTGGCACACGTGCTGCTTGCTGTGGATATTATTCATCTGATCCTTCGTAGTTACTTAAACAGATAAAACTCAAAACTCGATGAAATTACATAAAGAATTGGCTCATAATAAATTGCGTTATTTTATAAGTATATTTCATGACTTATTACGCCTTTAACTATTATTTCTTCTGTCACGAATGATCTAAAGACTAATAATGATACTACAAACAAGCAGGAACAAACCCTTCGGATGAATGTTGACCGATTAAAAATACCTCTTAAAATACTTGATTTCAAGAAGATAAAAAAGACAAATGGTCTTAAAGGTAAGAAAAGGCAATATTTCCGAGCTTATTCAACATATGGGTATAGCAAACTTTCAATCGTTGATCCATTGATTTTAGATTGGAGATAGTAGATAAAAAAATCTTTGGATTACCTGTATTATAAGAAGATGGATCAGATTCTGTTTAACTTACATTCGAATGCAATTAAGTATACTCTAAAATAGAAGTATTTCGCTTCGTGCCGGTGTAAAGGAAGAGAAAAATCATACTTTACTTTGTATCGAGGTTAGTTAGCGATGAGGGAATTGGTATTCGAAAAAGAAAAAAATTGGAAAATATATTCACCAGGTCTTATAATAATAAGTACCAAACACAGGAATCGAATGGTATCGGATTGTCATTATACAAAGAATGAATAAAACTGCATCACGACACGATAAAAGTTGAAAGCAAAACAAGTTCTGATTCCTGCCTCACCGTAACAGCACCTATTAATAAACTCTCGTGCATGACAGAGAAACTCGCATACGAAAAAGAGGGTGAAACACAGGACAATACACCCATAAAAAAACAGGGAAGGATAAAATTATAGTATATTGATCTTTAGTGATAACGATGAACCTCTGGATTTAATGAAGAATCTTCTTATTGCTAAGTACCGAGAATAGATGGCGAAAAATGGAAAAGAAGCATTAGGATTCATCTCAATTTCTGCCTAAAATATTCTTTGCCCTTAATAAAACCTGGTAATCAATTAATAGAACACAAGAATGTCTGAGAGAGTAAGGGGTAAGAAAAAAGAAGTGACCATTTGATTTAGTACTTCTTTCAAATAAATAATGTCTCTTACTGGTCAAAAATGTTATTTTTTGATAGAAGCGTCTAAAAGGAACAAAGTCTGATAATCAGTAGATTATCAGACTTTGTTCCTTTTGTTTTCCGCTTGGTGGGTGTTGACGGATTCGAACCGCCGACCCTCTGCTTGTAAGGCAGATGCTCTGAACCAGCTGAGCTAAACACCCTTTTCTTAATAGAAACGATGCAAAGGTAAGGTTTATTTTAATACTCCCAAACTTTTATCTTATTTTCTTATTACTCATAAATAATTAAATCTCAGCTATAGAAACTATTTAAGCATAAAGATCAATAAATACTATTTTTTCAAGACTACATACCTCACCAATCATTGCATAATTCACTTCTTTACATATATCAGTTCTCTTACTAGATTAATCGATTTACTCCTTTCATTCTAATTATGAATGCAATAAAAAAGAAGGACTACCTGGAAGAGATTCCAAGTCAAAGGCAAAGCCTTCCCAATCAAAACCATAAATCTCCTCTTCTTTTTTCAATTTGTTCTGTATAATAAAGCGTGTCATAGCTCCTCTACACATTTTAGTATAGACTACTATCGTTTTTTTATGACCATCTTTTAACACTTGGAATGTGGGAGTTATCACCTTGACTTCACGTTCAATACGTTTCCAATCAAACATCTTTTTCATTTCTGCACTGGCCAAATTACATAACACCCCTCCAGCTGCTTGGATATCCTCTATAAATTGATCAGTTAAACGTTCTTTCCAAAAAGAATAAAGAGACTGCCCATGTAACTCCGGTATTTTCACACGCCCCTCTAAGCGATATGAATGAATTAAATCTAAAGGGCGAAGAAGACCATAACAAAAAGAGGTTAAACGTAAATGATCTTGTGCGTATTCCCAATCTTCAGCACTAAAAGAGTCAGCATTTAATTGTTGAAAAACAATACCGGAGTAACTTAAGAGAGCAGGTAACTTATGACTTTCGGGAGAATGAAAAGATTGATAACGCTTGAAATTTTCTACGGCAATCTCCTGATTAATACTTAACTCTTTTTCTAACTCTTCAACTGAATATTGAGTCATCGCCATAGCAATCTTATTAGCCTCTTTCTGATAACGTGGCTGAGTTATAATAGCAGAAACATCTGAAGATGTCTTTGTATTCATTATTTTAGCACAAGATAATAATACTAGCATATTTTTCTAAATGTTTTTTAGGACGTATATACACACACAAAGATAAAAAGTTTCACTCCCAAGTCAAGACATACTGTTTTTAAAAACAAATCGATTTTATAACGATTAAAATCATAAAGAAATTACCTAAGCTCCAAACAAAAAAATGGCAGCAAAGTGTTCTTTGCTGCCATTAGTAAATACAGAAATAGATCTATTTATATTCTTGCCAGCTCTTGATCTGAATATCTTCTATATCCATTTCACAAAAAGCTTCTATAAAAGCACTGGCTAATCTTGCATTCGTTATCAAAGGAATATTATGATCAATTGCAGCTCGACGAATCCGATATCCATTGGTAATCTCACGCTTCGATAAGTTCTTAGGAATATTCACAATTAAATCGAACTTATGTTTTGCAATCAGATTCATTACATTCTCTTCTGCATCCGGATTTTCATCTGGCCAATATACAGGTTCAGTATGTACCCCGTTAGCATTTAAGAAAGCAGACGTGCCTGCACTACCATACAACTTATAACCTTTTTCTTGAAGTAACCGACTAGGCTCCAATAAATCAACTTTAGATTTCATTGCACCCGATGAAAACATGACTGACTTTTTAGGAATCTCAAATCCAGTAGAAATCATTGCATTCAATAAAGCTTCAGAAAAGTCATCTCCTAAACATCCCACTTCTCCAGTAGAGGCCATGTCTACTCCTAATACAGGATCAGCCTTATGTAAACGAGAAAACGAAAATTGAGGCGCCTTAACTCCAATCCAATCAATATCAAAGGCTGAATGATCAGGCTTAGAATAAGGTGCGCCCAACATAATACGGGTAGCGGTTTCAATGAAATTTCTTTTAAGTACCTTAGAAACAAAAGGGAAACTACGTGAGGCACGTAAATTACACTCAATGACTTTCACCTCATTATTTCGAGCCAAAAACTGAATATTAAAAGGTCCCGAAATATTCAATTCTTTTGCTATTTTATTACACACTTTTTTTATGCGACGGGCTGTTTCAAAGTATATTTTCTGTGCAGGAAACACTAAAGTGGCATCTCCTGAATGAACTCCAGCAAACTCCACATGCTCAGAAATAGCATACTCAACTATTTCACCATTCTGAGCAACCGCATCAAACTCTATCTCTTTGGTGTTCAGTAAAAATTGAGAGATCACCACAGGATACTCCTTAGAAACATTAGCTGCCATTTTCAAGAAATTCACTAGTTCATCTTCATCATGACAAACATTCATTGCAGCTCCGGAAAGAACATAAGAAGGACGAACCAACACAGGATATCCCACTTGATCCACAAAAGTTTTAACATCATCTAAAGAAGTCAACTCCTGCCATGCCGGTTGATCAATACCTAATTGATCTAACATCGCAGAAAATTTATTCCTATTTTCAGCCCGGTCAATAGAAATAGGCGAAGTTCCCAATATAGGCACAGATTGACGATATAATTTCATCGCCAAATTATTTGGAATTTGACCACCAACAGAAAGAATCACTCCCCCGGGTTGTTCCAAGTCAATAATATCTAACACACGCTCAAAAGATAGCTCATCAAAGTAAAGGCGGTCACAAACATCATAATCGGTTGATACTGTTTCCGGATTATAATTTATCATTATGGACTTATAACCTAATTTTTTTGCGGTTTGAACTGCATTTACCGAACACCAATCAAATTCCACAGAACTCCCAATGCGATAAGCACCCGAGCCCAAAACAACTACCGATCGTTCATTTTTATAATAATTGACATCGTACCCCTTCTCACCATAAGTCATATAAAGATAATTAGTAAGATCCGAATGCTCTGATGCAATGGTATTAATACGTTTAACAGCAGGAAGTACCCCTAATTCCTTACGCAGAGCACGCACTTTAAGGTTCTCCTTTTCCATATTACCTTTAGGATTAAGCACAAAGCGGGCAATCTGAAAATCAGAGAATCCTAATTTTTTAGCCTTACGCAGAATATCCACAGGTAAGTCTTCTAACGTATTGAATTGCTCTAATTTCTTACTAAAGTCAACTATGTTTTTTAATTTCTCCAAGAACCAAGAATCAATATGCGTCAGTTCATTCAATCGCTCAACAGAATATCCTTTATCTAAAGCTTCAGAAATAGCAAAAATCCGTAAATCCGTAGGATTTGCCAATTCCTTATCCAAATCATCAAAAGAGATTCCATTATTGCCAACAAATCCATGCATGCCTTGACCTATCATTCGAAGTCCTTTTTGAATTACTTCTTCAAAAGAGTGACCTATTGACATGATTTCACCTACCGACTTCATACTAGATCCTATTTCCCGCGATACACCGGCAAATTTCACCAAATCCCAGCGAGGAATCTTACAAATAAGATAATCTAATTTTGGAGCTACATAAGCAGAGTTAGGAGTATCCATCTCTCCAATCTGGTCTAAAGTATAGCCTAATCCTATTTTAGCGGCAACAAAAGCTAAAGGATAACCCGTTGCTTTAGATGCCAATGCAGAAGAACGACTTAAACGTGCATTTACCTCAATTACTCGATAATCATTAGTTTCAGCATTAAAAGCGTACTGTATATTACACTCCCCAATAATATTCAAATGACGAATACATTTTACTGAAATATCGTTTAATAAAGTAAGCTGTTCATTATTCAGGGTACAAGTTGGAGCTAAAACAATAGATTCCCCGGTATGAATACCCAAAGGATCAAAATTCTCCATTCCTGTGACCGTAAAGCAATGATCATTAGCGTCACGAATCACCTCAAATTCAATTTCTTTCCAACCTTTGAGCGATTCCTCAACTAAGATTTGTCTTGAAAAAGCAAATGAACTCTCAGCCAATTCAACAAACTCTTTTTCATCCTTACAGATGCCACTACCAAGACCTCCTAATGCGTATGCAGAACGTATCATAACAGGAAAACCTATTTCCCGGGCAGCATCTAGCGCATCTTCTATATTTTCAACCGCTTTACTTATTGGAGTTTTTATCTCAATTTGATCTAATTTTTTCACAAATAGATCTCGATCCTCAGTTTCCATAATTGTAGAAACCGATGTACCAAGAACTTTTACATTATATTTATCTAGCGTGCCATTTTCATATAACTCTGCACCACAATTTAATGCCGTTTGTCCACCGAATGCAAGAAAAATCCCATCAGGTCGCTCTTTTTTTATGATTTCAGCTACAAAATAAGTAGTTACTGGAAGGAAATAAACTGTATCTGCCACTCCTTCAGAAGTTTGAATAGTTGCAATGTTAGGATTAACTAATACCGAATGAATCCCTTCTTCCTTCAATGCTTTTAATGCTTGTGAACCAGAATAATCAAACTCCCCGGCTTGTCCAATCTTTAGTGCTCCTGACCCCAGGACTAGAACTTTTTTAATTTCCTTGTTTACCATACTTTTTATAATAATAAGATGTGTTTGTTGAAAAAACAAAAAAAAAGCGTTATCCCAAGGGATTAACGCATAATATTTAAATCTAGATGAAAGTGTTCTGAAAGGGAAATGCTCCCTGCTTTATATAAAAAAAGATCAGAATAACACATACATCCAATTCCTATTTTCTGATGAATCATTGCTTATATCTAAGTTTTTGCAAAGTAACGACTTATTTCATAGATTACAAATAAAAATTCAATCTTTTTGTGTACTTTTGTGCAGAAATTTAATTAAGACTTTTAATGATGGAGACAGTTGTTAGTGGCATTCGCCCCACAGGAAATTTACACTTAGGGAACTATTTTGGAGCAGTAAAGAACTTTCTGCAAATGCAATATGATTACAATTGCTTTTTCTTCATTGCCGATTGGCATTCTTTAACTACAAATCCTAAACCCGAAGACATTATACTAAATACACGTACTATTTTAGCTGAATATTTAGCTTGTGGATTAGATCCCGATGCCTCCACCCTATATGTTCAAAGTGATGTCAAAGAAGTTCTAGAATTATATCTTTATTTAAATATGAATGCATATTTAGGTGAACTGGAACGAACCACAACATTTAAGGAAAAAGCACGCCAACAGCCAAACAATGTAAACGCAGGACTATTAACCTATCCAACTTTAATGGCAGCAGACATATTGATTCATAAAGCCATAAAAGTACCTGTTGGCAAGGATCAAGAACAAAATATGGAGATGGCCAGAAAGTTTGCTCGTCGTTTTAATCATCTGTACGAGGTAGATTATTTTCCTGAACCGGAATCTTTCTACTTTGGCAAAGAAGCTGTAAAAATTCCCGGGCTAGATGGTACAGGCAAGATGGGCAAGTCTGATGGCAATTGTATTTACTTAATGGATGATGAAAAAACAATTCATAAAAAAGTAATGAGAGCAGTTACAGATTCCGGACCAACAACACCAAACAGCAAAAAGCCCGAAGTGATAGAAAATCTATTTACTTTTTTAGATATTGTTTCCGATAAGGACACCTATGATTTCTTTGATGAGAAATGGAATGATTGCTCTATACGATATGGCGACTTAAAGAAACAACTAGCCAAAGACATCAATGATTTCAATGCCCCTATTCGCGAAAAAATAAAAGAATATGCTGCAAACACAAAGCTTTTAGATAAGATTGCTCTTCAAGGAGCAGAAAAAGCACACGAAAGTGTCGCAAAAACATTAAAAGAAGTTCGTCAAATCATAGGTTTCCGAGCTTAAAAACACTTTGTTGAAAATTAACTAGTTGGATACAAAGAAACAATACAATTTATAAAATCATTATACTTAAATAATCCGGAAGAGAGGAATCGCTTCTTCCGGATTATTTTTTTACAGTCTTATTTAATTACTCTCCTCCAAATCTTAAAAAACGATCGATATTAGCCCTTTACTTTTTTAGTCATTAACCAACTGAAAAAAAGGTCTACAACTACTATTTCTCCATAATTTGTTTTAAATAATCAGAGGGAGACACACCAAACTCTTCTTTAAAACATTGTCTAAAATACCCCACACTGTTAATTCCTACTTTATAAGCTATTTCTGAGATATTGTATTTTCCTTCAAGCAGCAATTCTTCAGCGTTTTTCATTTTTATTTTACGGATATATTCATTAGTCGAAAGTCCGGTAAGGGCCTTCACCTTTCGATAAAGTGTGGAATTGCTCATATGCATTTTATCGGATAAATAGGTAATATCAAACTTTTCTGAAGAAAGATTATCTTCTATTAATTGTGTAACTTTTTCAATGAATTCATTATCTAGCTTACTCAATGAATCCGTAATAATAGATTGTTTTTCTTTTATTTGGATTTTATCAGAATAAGTTAGCTGAAACTGTTCAGCCATTTTCTTTCTTGATTCTAATAAATTATTAATTCGACTATGCAATAGTGAAGCGCTAAAGGGTTTAGTCAAATAAGAGTCTGCTCCAACCTCATACCCTTCTTCTTTATCTTGTATTGCATTTTTAGCTGTTAGTAAAATAATTGGAATATGACTTGTTCTAACGTCCTTCTTTAGCTGGTGGCATAAAGTTATTCCATCCATCACCGGCATCATTATATCACTGACTATAATATCCGGAATATTATTCAAGGCTTGATTTTTCCCTTCTTCTCCATTATTCGCTGTAATTATTTCAAAGGAGTCTGAGAATGAATCTGCAATGTAATTTCGTATATCCTTGTTATCTTCAACAATTAATAGAATAGGCCTTTCATTATTTATTGTCATTACTTGATCTTTACTAAAATCTTCTTCCTTATATTCACCATTATTTTCTTCTTCACTAGCGTCTGAATGAAGAGAATTAGGATATACATTTTCTGTCAACAAACTAATATAAAAAGAACTGCCTTTGTTCACTTCACTCTCAACACGAATTTCACCTTCATGAAGTTCTACTAGATTCTTTACTAAAGCCAACCCTATACCTGTACCTGAGGCCTGATGCTTACCACTCTCTTGATAATATCGATTAAATATATTAGATAGAGCCTCTTCTTTTATACCATGCCCTGAATCACTAACTTTTATTTCCGTATAAGCTATCCTATTACGTATTGTTTGATATAAGCTTAACTCTATTGTTCCTTGTTCAGTATATTTAAAAGCATTCGAAATCAAGTTGTCTAAGATTATTGAGATTATCTCTTTATCAAAAAACAAAACCATTTCTTCTTTTTCAACTTGAATTTGAAAATCAATCTTATTATTCTGATTTAATTCTTTGTACTTTAATCCGACTTCATAAATAAGTGGAGTAATATTCTCTTTAGAAACACATAATTTTTTATTTTGTGTTTCCGTTTTCCTAAATTCAAGAATTTGGTTTATAAGATTCAGTAAGCGAAGAGCACTCTTATGAATAATAGATAACTTGTGATTCTGTTTTGGAGGAATAGTACCCTCTTTTAACATATCTTCCAATGGCCCTAAGATTAAAGTTAAAGGCGTTCGCAACTCATGTGTAATATTTGTAAAGAACCGAAGGCGTTCTTGATTCAAGATATGCTCTTGTTCATGATTTTTCTTTTCTATTACATAGAGGTTTTCTACATCAAGTTTCTTTTTATAAGCGTATAAAATGAAATAAACTATAGCAATGGAGACTAAGAAGTAAATTAGTTTTGCCCACCAAGTCAACCAAAGAGGTGGATTAATATGAATAGCTAATGTAGTTATTTCATCTGCCCACTCTTGATTCTTAATTCGTCCTTTAACATAAAACTCATATTTACCAGGAGGAATATTCCTAAAGGTAACACTATTACTTTCGTCAACAGTATACCACGAGTCTTCGAGCCCTTTCAGCATATATGCATACTCCATTTGATGAACATATGAGTAGTTTTGTATATTGAAGACTAAACTAAATGTGCTTTGTTTGTGTGTTAGCTCTATTTGTTCTTTTGTTAGAGGTATAATTGTTTCCCTTCTCTCTTGTCGATTTAATTGGTTAAATATTTTCATCTCAGTAATTAGCACCGGAGGAGTCTTAAACTCACTTTTAACTATATTAGGCATAAAGTAACAAACTCCATTGTTTGATCCAAAGTATATTTCCCCTTCCATATTTTGTGCCACACTACCACTCATGAAACCTCCTAATGGAACGTCGTAAGCATGATCATAATACAAGAAGTTCTTTTGCTCATTTACAAAACAACCAATACCATTATTGCTACTAAACCAGATATTACCTTCTTGATCTTCTGTAATAGCTTTAATATGGGTATTTATGAGTCCATCCTTTCGCCGATAGGTTTTATGAGATAAATCTTTCAATGAATCGAAACAAACTAAACCTTCACCGGTAGCGACCCATACTCTTTTTTGACTATCCTGATATATATGATTGACTGTGTTAGAACAAAATCCTTCACGTTGAATAAAATTTTTCACAAGCTTAAAATCCGGAGAATATATTGCTAATCCGTCACCAAATGTGCCAACCCAAAAACGCCCTTTTTCATCTTGGATTATACTTCGAATTAAATTTCCTTGTAGATCACTATTACCCGTATGATAATGACAAATAATCTCCATCTTATTCATATCGTATACATATATCCCTTTATTGCTACCCATCCAAATACGATGCTGATTATCTTCATAAAAGGCACGAACATCTAAGTTCGTAACCCCCATTGGAAATATCGATTGGAATCTTTTTGTTTGACCATTATAAAGGCTAACACTTCCAAAGAAAGTTCCAAACCATAAGTTATTCTTTGAATCGCGAAAAGCAGCTAAAACTGAATTTGCTTGTAATTCGCCAGAATCTTTTTTATAAACAGCAATACGCTCATTATCTTCAAAGACATTAATTCCTCCTCCATCTGTTCCAAACCATAAACACCCTTCCTTATCCGTGCAAATACTACTTACAACTTTATTGTTTAATTTATTTTTCGCATTGCGATAAGGAGAGTAATCAATAGTCGAAAATAAAGGAGGAGTACTACTGATGAAATTTATTCCTCCTCCCCAAGTTCCAATCCAGATATTTTTATAGGAATCTTCAAAAACACATCGAACACTCGCATTTGAAAGAGCTTGGCTATCATCTCCATCACGAATAAATTCAAAATTAAAATGCTCTGGGGATATAAATTGGCTTTTTTTCATATCCAATATAGCAATACCATTAAACTCTGATGTGATCCAAAGTTGATTATTGCTAGATTGTTTAATAGAAAAAATGCGACTAGATAATGTCCTCTGCTTATTATTCAAGCTTTGTCGAAAAGTTATAAAATCTTGTGTCACTGAATTATATAAAGCCAAGCCACCATCTGTACCAAGCCATATATTTCCATTGCTATCTTTTAAGATTGCACGTACTTCATTTCCGGGTAAACTAGTATCATCCTCCGGAATATTTTGAAAATTTATTATACTCCTATCTTGTAAAGAAAGAACACTAAATCCACTATTTACGTGCCCAATATATAAAAAGCCATCACCTCCATCGACTACTGTCCAAGTTTGTTCACTAACCAAATCAGGAATGGTTGTTTTGTTATAGTGCGTAAACTTCCCTGTAGAAATATCAAGATAATCAATTCCCCTATAATACGTACTTATCCATAATCCATCCGGACTCTCAGTAGAGGGAGAAAAATCAGTCACATCATTGGTTATTAGACTTTCTGGATTATCTGCTTCATTTTGATATACAGTAAATGTTTGAGATTGATAGTTGTAAGCATTAAGTCCATCTCGTTGTGTCGCAATCCAGATAAGAGGTCGATTCGGATCGGCCCAAACCTTATTCAATTCGTTTCCTGTAATTCCTTGCTTCTCAGGAGTTGCTTCAGCATCTTTGTAGAAAGAAATGAAACGAGTTCCGTCAAATTTATTTAGTCCCTCCTCAGTAGCAAACCATAAAAAGCCTTGTTGATCTTGCGTTATACTAACCACATGATTATTGGACAATCCATGTTCAACTCCTAACCGCCTTATGGTATAGGGTTGACTTATTAAAAAACTAGTTGATAAAAAAAAGACTAAAATTAAAGCAATATGTCTTTTCATACTTAATATTCATTTATTCCGTTAGTTGGCACTAAAATAAGAAATAAATCTTGCATATATGATATACAAATTAAGCAATAGACCATTTACATCTTCTTAATACAATATTTATTTCTTATTTTATATTAGAACTCATATATTTGTTAGGATTAAATAGTCTGAAATTAATTTGCCAACATATAAATAACTACAAAGAAAAGGCTTTTCCTTACGCTTACTGTAAATCCTATTAAAAACTTCGTGACTAATAAAAATAGATAACATAAATTTAAACGCAATGATAAAAACAATTAAACAAATTACTTTTATAATTAGCTTAATACTGTTACCCTCTTTATCAGTATTTTCTCAGCAGAATGAGAATAATGTTTTAGAAAAAGATTATGTAGCTTATTTATTCACCTATTTTACAGGAAACCACATCACACAAGAAGCTGTACATTATGCGCTAAGCATGGATGGATACACATACTGGGCTCTCAATGACAACCAACCTATACTTGACTCCAAAATCATTAGCTCTACGGGGGGTGTCCGTGATCCCCACATCTTACGCAGTCAAGATGGAAAAACATTCTATATGGTTTTAACAGATATGGTTTCCGACAATGGATGGGATTCTAATCGGGCATTGGTCATGTTGAAGTCCACCGATTTAGTAAATTGGTCACATTCAATTATTAATATGCAAAAACGATACTCTAAACAAGAACAACTAAAACGAGTATGGGCACCTCAGACAACTTATGATCCTGAGGCTGATAAATATATGGTATACTGGTCGATGAAGTATGGTGATGGACCCGATATAATTTATTATGCTTATGCCAATGATTCATTTACTGATTTAGAAGATGAACCAAAAGTATTGTTTCTACCCGAGAATCGTAAATCGTGTATTGATGGAGATATTGTCTATAAAGAGGGTGTATTTCATCTTTTCTATAAAACTGAAGGACATGGCAATGGCATAAAGCTGGCAACAACGACTTCATTGACTTCCGGAAAATGGAAAGAGGAACCCGATTATAAACAACAAACAAACGACGCTGTGGAAGGTGCAGGAACTTTCAAATTAATTGGTCAAGACAAATACATTTTAATGTATGATGTATACATGAAAGGTAAGTATCAATTCACAGAAACTACAGATTTAAAGAATTTCAAGATAATTGACAACGAGGTAAAAATGAATTTTCATCCTCGTCATGGCACAATTATTCCTATAACCCGAGATGAATTATTAAATATCACTGACAAATGGGGAAAACCGGAAGAACTAGGTGAATTACCGAATAATCCTGTTTTACCCGGTTTTCATGCTGATCCGGAGATACTCTATTCACACAAAACAAACAAATATTACATCTATTCCACAACAGATGGACAACCAGGATGGGGTGGTTGGTATTTTACCGTTTTTTCATCATCTGATTTAAAGAGATGGGAATATGAAGGAGTTATGTTAGACCTAAAGTCTGAACAAGTACCTTGGGCTAATGGAAATGCATGGGCTCCTTGTATTGAAGAAAAACTAATTGATGGAGAATATAAGTACTTCTTCTACTATAGTGGCAACCCCCAAACAGGAGGTGGCAAACAAATTGGAGTAGCAACCAGTAATTATCCTACCGGACCATTTACAGATTTAGGTTATCCCATTATCACAGATTCACCCACAGGCGGTGGACAACAGATTGATGTGGATGTTTTTACCGATCCGGTTTCGGGTAAATCCTATCTATATTGGGGTAATGGCTATATGGCAGGTGCGGAGCTGAATGATGATATGGTTTCTATAAAAAAAGAAACTCTTACTGTTATGACTCCTAAAGGAGGTACATTACAAGACTATGCATTTCGCGAAGCCCCTTATGTGTTTTTCCGCAACGGACTTTACTATTTCACCTGGTCGGTCGACGATACTGGTTCTCCTAATTACCATGTAGCTTATGGCACATCAAAATCCCCTCTAGGTCAAATCAAGGTGGCTAAAAAGCCTGTCATACTAATACAGGATCCTACTCAAGAAATATATGGAACAGCCCATAATTCCATTCTGCAAAAACCTAACACAGACGAGTGGTACATTGTGTATCATCGCATCAATAAGAATTATTTAAACAACAGCCCAGGTACTCATAGAGAAGTATGCATTGATCGCATGGAATTTAATAAAAATGGTACTATTAAACCAGTGATACCTACCCGATAAACCATTATTTATAGCAATAATATAGACGAGGAATAAAGTATTTTTTTATTGATTGCCTTTTCCCAATATCCAACAAGTACTAGCAATCATATAACAAGAAGCCTGGAAAATAACTTTATGCTGTCAAAAAGCTTTTTTTCTTACAACTTAAATAAGGATAAAATTAGAACCCAGACCGAAGAGCAATCAGTCTGGGTTCTTTGTCTGTTCTCTCTGGGTTAAACCCTCCTTCTCTCAGGGACCGATGAACATCCACCTAAATAAGGAATAGAATAGATAAAAAACACTAAGAAGCAAGGTTTAATTCATACCTTCACTGATTGATTCATTATTTTTTACAACCTCTTTCCATCTAACACCACCACACTCAAGCTTTATCACTTCCTTGATAGAAAATCTTATATTTGACTTTAACGGATTTCCATAAACCACTCAATATATAAAACTATAAGTAAACTCTTAATTTGAAGATTTTAAAAAGTTCTTAATTACAAATAATTGCCACTCATAAACAATTAAAGTAACTTTGTGCCTAAATATGAATAGAGAGATACTTCGCCTTGCAATCCCCAATATAATATCTAACATTACCGTTCCTCTTTTAGGAATGATAGATTTGTTTATTGTTGGGCACCTTGAACATAGTGAATACATTGGAGCAATTGCACTTGCAAACATCATATTCAATGTTATTTATATGGGATTTTCATTTTTACGGATGGGTACAAGTGGTTTTACTGCTCAAGCATATGGAGCTGCAGACAAAAATGAACAAGCAACTATTTTGTTTAGGTCTATTTTTGTTGCTTTCTCCTTTGGACTATTAATAATCATTTTACAGAGCGTAATAAGTGGTATTGGATTTTACTTATTAGATGCAGGAATAGATGTAAAGAATTTCGCCAAAGAATATTTTTCCATATACATTTGGGCTGCTCCTGCTGTTCTGGGTCTATCTGCCATGAATGGCTGGTATGTGGGAATGCAGAATGCCAAAATACCAATGTACACAGCAATCATTGTGAATATTATAAATATTGGTCTATCTTTTACTTTTGTGTATGGCTTTAAGATGCAAATTAAAGGAGTTGCATTAGGCACTGCTATCGCTCAATATGCTGGTTTATTACTTTCAATTATTATATGGTTCATTAAATACGAGTGGGTGAGGTCTTACTTTAATTTACAGGTACTAAAAAAATGGAAAGAGTACATCCCTTTCTTCAAGGTAAACGCAGATATCTTTATTCGTACAATAGCTCTAATCTCAGTTACCACTTTTTTTATGTCCAGATCTGCAAAAATGGGTGATGACATCCTTGCTGTAAATGCTCTCTTAATGCAATTATTCTTATTGTTTTCTTACGTTATGGATGGTTTTGCTTATGCTGCCGAAGCTCTCACAGGCAGATTTATCGGTTCAAAAGCAATAGATACCCTTAGATTCTTTGTTAAGCGTTTATTTGTTTGGGGAGTATTTTTATCTCTTACATTTACTTTAATCTATGCCCTATTCACCGATGAGATACTTAATCTGTTAACAGATAAGCCGACCATTATATCCATTAGTCAGAGATTTCAATTTTGGGCGTTATTAATGCCAATTGCTGGTTTTTCAGCTTTTCTATGGGATGGAATTTTCATTGGGGCCACTGCATCAAAACAAATGCGGAATTCAATGTTGATAGCTGTAACAATCTTTTTTATGATTTCATTAGTTTTTAAATCCAGTCTAAACAACCATATCCTTTGGTTTGCCTTCATTGTCTATCTCTCTTTAAGAGGAATCATACAAGCTTTTATGGCTTCAACTATTTTCAACAAGCATAAGGATTAGCAGGTGTATAGCAAAAAGTCTTTATAAAACGAATTTGACAAAGAAATCTTCTATTTAGATTAAAGCAGAAATTTCATTAAATAGTCAGCAGGTAACTTCAATAGAATTAGACAATAAAAGAAAAGCATTAACAGCATAAGCCTGTTAAAAGGGCTCTAAACAAACTATATTCGCGTTTACGTCCTACTTACTTTTTAAATATGGAGTTAAAATCAATAAGCTCGAACACCTTTTTAAATAGATTTAAGGCATCAATATATGTTGAATTAACTTCATCCTGCTTAATATCAAAAAGGTTACAGCTATTAGCTTTCATATCGTGATTAGTTTCTATAGTATATTCCTTTGTCATAATTTTGGTGTTAATTAAAACGTTAAAAAAACGAGATATAAAACTCATTAATAGACTCTTTCTGCCATTTCTCTAATTCTATTTTAAAATATAGAAAAAGATACTCTAAAAGACAACTAAAAAAACACAAAAAGCATCACTTCTTTTATCAAACCCATACTAAACTGATTAACAAGTAATTACCATTAAAATTCTCTTCATCTAATGCATTAACAATTATCATTATTAGCTAACCAGCACATCATATTAAAACTCTAAACTTACACACCGAAACTTTATTCGTAACCCATAAATCTTATTGTTGATAAGATATTTATTTGAGGGCTCTAGCCAATATAGAAATTGGGTGCTCACAGAGTTTAGTAGTAGACATTTCTATTTGCCATTTACAAGTTTCACAGTCTGTAACTACTAGATCTATATCCGCTTCTTCAATTTGCTGGAACAAAGAATCCCCTACATCTTGTGATGTTATATAATTTTCTTTTTTGAATCCATAAGTTCCTGCAATTCCACAACATTGAGAATCTAAAACTTTCAATTTAACATTAGGCAACAACTTCAGAAGCTCAATTGAATAATAGGCCCATCCTAGTTTCTCCATATGACACGGAGTATGATAAGCCACCTTAATTTCCTTGTCACTAAAGTCCAGCTTAATATCTTCCTTACTAAGTAATCTGTAGATATATCGTGTAGCCAATTCTACCTGATCTCTAATATCACTAGTATCTATATCCAGCAAGTGGGGATATTCATCTCTAATTGTAAAAGTACAAGTTGACGAAGTGGCAACAACAGGGATTTTGTTATCCAGAACAGACTCTCTGATGGAAGCCACATTTACCTTAGCCTGTTTTCTTGCTTGGTTAATAAAACCATTAGAGATTAAAGCCACTCCACAGCATTTTTCTTTCTTAAGTAATTGTACACCTATTCCTAATGCATTAAATACCTTTACAAGATCTTTTCCGAGTTGGGGGTTATTGTAATTGGCATAGCAACCATGAAAATAAGCTACTTGTTTCTTAAACTTTTTCTGTTTATCTGCCTGTTTTTTATACCAACTTTCGAATGTACCAAAAGAATATTTCGGAAACGTTCTTCTACTATCAATCTTAAACACACCATCTAATATAGCTTTTACAGGTTTAAGCCCTAAAGTTGAGTTCACAATAGGAGCAAAAGGAGTAGCTAACGTTCCAACCAAATCTGTATTTGCTAAAATAAAATCTCTGACACTAGGTTTTTTCTTGGCATGTTTTATCCGGGCAGATTGTATGATGTCACCAATCTTCACATTTGAAGGGCATGACACTTCACAACGTTTACAGTTTAAACAATATTTTAACGCTTCATCGTAAAATCCCGGATCTTTTAATCGTAACCTTTCTCCATCTGGCCCTGCTTGTTTTGGACCCGGGAAATCAGGATTAACTGCCGAAACCGGGCAGTAAACCGTACAAATTGTACACTTGATACATTGCTCAAAATTATTGTCACTTATATTTTGCTCTTGTAGGTTCATTATTCCTTCCTCCTCTTATTTATTAAAAATTGTTTCGGCTATAGCTAACGCACTTAGAATTGAAACTCCTGCGCCTGACCCCTCTTTGATGGGATTAAAACCCTCTAGAACAGCTCCTGCGACATAGAGATTATCAATAGGACTTCCATTAAGCTTTCCTCTAAAATGATTATCTGTTTTTACTCCATAATGCTGATAATTCTGTGAACTAAACATCTCAGGTGTATACCATTCTGTTCTATTGTCGGAATACTCAACATCCAAATTAAACACAGGCTCGTAGATACGAGTAGGTGTAGCTATCAAGCCCTGACTAAAATAACTACCTGTAGCAAGTACAAAGTTTTGGGCTGAGAAAGGAATATCCCCATGATTAAAGGAATAAATTCGCTTTATCCTTTTACCCTCCATATCTGATTTCAACACATTATCACCCAGCATGTAAACTCCTCCATGTTGTAAAAAATAATCGTGCAAATATTGTTGTGTGTGAATTCCAACTATTGAAGGAGGCATAGTAGCAATTAAAAAAACAGGTTTTCTTACTAACTCCCTAAGCTTTTCTATAACTTCATAATCAAGTCCAATACAAGCCGGAAAAATGATAGCATCACTATCATCACTCGTTTCTCTATTAATTACATCACTCAAATCTATAATGTACTGATCTAATACTCGAGCAATGTTTGTAGATCGCATTTCACTAGGATTGCGTCTTAAATGGTGTAAATGATCAAGGTCAAAAAGCTTAATCTCACTTTCTGTTCCAAGTTTTGCAAATTCATCCGCAATGAATCGTGGATAAAAATCCATGAAACCAATTATATTAAAAATTGAAACTTTTTTCCAGGGAAGTTTATCTTTTTCTTTTCCTGTTGCATAACCTTCTATCGAGAGCCAAGTTGGTTTCAATACTCCCATAGGCGTAATACGATAATGATTTTTCTGAACCTCTCCAATGATGGGTATTTTTATCTCTTTGAAGAAATCAACTGCTTCAGTTGCCAATGCTGTAAACTTTTCTTTTCCCAATTTGGCATATGGATGGCTAGGACATAACTGAATAAGATCGTCTATAGCAGTTAAAGGATTTGTCACTTCTTCACCATTAGGAAGACTATTCAGAAGATCGAAAGAACCAGATGAAAAATGTAACGCACTCTGCCCCGATGAAACAATAGCACAGCGTTGTCCTTTATTTAACAGACGAATGCCACAAACTAATCCGGATAAACCTCCTCCTATAATAACTGTATCAAAATTCATGGTAAATTATTCCAAATGTTTATAATAGTATATCTAACTGTAATAGAGTTTAATCTTATTCCGGCGTTTTATCTTCGTCGGAATTCAGCCCACACACCCCCTCATATACCCAAGAGGTGTATTCTCCTTCACGCAGTGTGTCACCCCAGGCAATAGGGTAGACTCCTTTCCATCGCTCATTTAAAAATGAAACTAGATCTTCCTTAGCTCTCCTTGTGCAAAAATGCCCACTAGACTCCAATAAACCTGCCGCTCTACAAGCACATAACTCTCCTTGACAAGTCCCCATCCCTACACGAGTCCTTCGCCGAAGATCTACAAGACTTTTAACATTTAGCTCATCTAACGCAAACTTCACCTCTCCAACAGAAACCCCTTCACATTCACAAACCAGACTAGTATCATAAATTTCATTCTTAGAGAGTTTTTCCGCCATATCTCCGTGTCTATATATTGCAGAGTTTCGTTGCGTTAAAGGGATTGATATGATTTTTTTAGTTATATCTTCTATCTTTTCGCGTGAACCCGGAAGTTTTTCTTCTGCAGTAGTGCATTTAGCAGATACATTGAGTTTTTTACAGATTAAATCTGTAGCCCATTCAGCCATTAGACGATAAGTCATAAGCTTCCCTCCCGTAATAGTTATATAACCCTCCATTCCATCTCTTTCCGCATGATCAAGCAATATAATACCTCTACTTGCACTGCGCCCAGAAGAATCAGCATCGGAAGCAACTAAGGGCCTAACTCCTGCATATGCTCGCAATATACGTGTTTGAGCCAATTTAGGTGAGAGTTTCACTCCTTCTCTAATTAAAAGATCCACTTCATCTGGTGTAACCATCATATTATCAATTTGATCATAAGGAATATTTGTTGAAGTAGTACCGATTAATGATATGGTGTCACCAGGCACAAGAATATCAGCATCAGCCGGCTTACGGCATCTATTTAGAACCATATTATTCACCCTATGCCCAAAAATCAACAAAGAACCTTTTGAAGGTACCATGCGTACAGTGATCCCTGCCATTTCCGAGATGTGCTGCCCCCATATTCCAGAAGCATTAACAATAATAGATCCATAAATTTTTTCGGTCTCTCTCCTCTTATGGCAGTAGCATTCAACTCCTATAACTCTATCTTGATCAATAATCAAAGATATGACCTCATGATAAGTAAGTGTTTCTGCCCCATGAGCTTTCGCATCAATTATATTTGACGCGGTCAATCTAAAAGGGTCAACAGATCCATCTGGTACTTTTACTGCACCTATAAGAGTAGGGTTTATTGAAGGCTCTAGCCGTAAAGCCTCTTTTGGATCTATCACTTCAGTCTTGATTCCTGCACTATTACAGGCCTCTATGAATTTGGACTGAAAATTAATGTCATCTTCAGGCAAGCTTAAAAACAAACCATTAGTTTCTTCAATACAATGACTCGCTATGCGTTTAAGAATTATATTCTCTTTTATACATTCTTCTGCAGATTCTTTATCTGTCACTGCATAACGAGCACCACTGTGCAATAGACCATGGTTCCGCCCCGTAGCTCCTGTAGCGATATCAAAACGCTCCAATAAAACCGAAGACAATCCTCTTCTGGCACAGTCTCTAGCCACACCTGCTCCGGTTGCTCCACCTCCAATAATTATAACATCGAATGTTTTGTTGATACTAGTTGAACTCATAGACACAAATTAGATAGGGGTTACACTTTATTATACCAATTCAAATATACAACTATTCGAAATAAAAACAAAATCAAAACGAAGCTTTTTTGCTCCAATTCGAAACTTTAACTTTTAAAAAAGGAATAAAACACTACAAAAGAAGAAATATTGTAATCTTAATCTTGAAAAACTACAGCCACACAACTTAAATACATAGCAAATGACTAAATTCAAACTACGCCCTCAAAAAGAAGTAATGAACCCTAATCGATTTTCCGGCACTTAGCTTAAATATTCTCAATTAACAACCTATCCAACTAAGAGAGCGACCAACAGCATCTCTCCATTTTCTTTTACATTCATCAACCTCCTTGTTGATAGTCGGAACAAATCTATTGTCGATATACCATTGTTGCTTAATCTCCTCTAAATCACTCCAATACCCGACGGCCAAACCAGCAAGATAGGCAGCGCCAAGAGCAGTTGTTTCTGAAGTCTGGGGACGAACCACCTCTTTTTTCAATACATCAGCCTGGAATTGCATTAACAAATCATTATTTGAAGCCCCACCATCTACACGCAATTCTTTTAACTCCACAGCTGAATCAAGGGCCATAGCATTGACTACATCCATTGTTTGAAAAGCAATTCCCTCCAAGGCAGCTCGAGCGATATGCCCCATTTTTGTGCCACGAGAAATTCCAACAATTGTTCCTCGGGCATATTGATCCCAATAAGGAGCCCCAAGCCCTGTAAGAGCAGGAACAAAATACACATCTCCATTATCAGGAACTGAAAGAGCCAACTTCTCAACCTCAGAAGAAGAGTTAATAGCATGAATTCCATCGCGAAGCCACTGAACGATAGCTCCCCCAACAAATATACTCCCCTCTAAAGCATAAGTCACTTCTCCATTTATCTTCCAACCAATAGTAGTAATTAAATTATTTTTAGAAATAACAGGAGTAGTCCCAGTATTCATCAAGATAAAGCATCCCGTACCATAAGTATTCTTTGTCATCCCCGGCTCCGTGCACATTTGCCCAAATAGGGCCGCTTGCTGATCTCCGGCAATACCCGAAATAGGAACTTTAGTCGCAAAAATGGTAGTTTTCGTGTGTCCGTAAATTTCACTGGACGCACACACTTCCGGCATCATACTTTCAGGGATATCAAACAACTTGAGCAAATCCTTATCCCACTCCAAGGTGTTGATGTTGTATAACATCGTACGAGAAGCATTGGAAACATCAGTAATATGTTTTTCCCCTCGTGTTAGCTGCCAAACAAGCCAAGAATCAACTGTTCCAAAGGCAAGTTCTCCTTTTTCAGCTCTTTTACGTGCACCTTCTACATTTTCAAGTATCCACCGTATTTTAGTTGCACTAAAATAAGCATCAATCATTAAGCCAGTTTTCTCTTGTATATAAGGCAATAATCCCTCTTCCTTAAGCGTATCACAAAATTCTGAAGTTCTTCTATCCTGCCAAACGATAGCATTATATACAGGCTCACCCGTCTTTTTATCCCAGACAATGGTTGTTTCACGTTGATTTGTAATTCCTATTGCTGCAATATTTTTGCCATTTATACCTATTTGAGCTATCGCCTCTGCAGCTACGGCAGCCTGAGAAGACCAAATCTCATTAGGGCATTGCTCAACCCAACCACTTTGAGGGAAATATTGGTTAAATTCTTTTTGAGCTACAGATCGAATAGCTCCTTTTTTGTCAAAAACTATTGCTCTGGAACTGGTAGTCCCTGCATCAAACGCTAAAATATACTTTTCTTCCATGGTATTAAAAGATAATTATTTATTAAGGTTTATGTGTTTTAATAAACTCTGCGTTAAGAGTTTAATTATATATTCTTTTCAGTTAGATTAACCAGAAGAAACTTCAACAAAAAAACAATTCACTTGACGGAATATTCTCATCCCCAAATCACAACACTATTCGTATAAATCCTTTGTACAATGAGCAATGAATCACCCCCCATAATAATCTCACATCGGCTAGAACCTAATTCATTTACTATTACAAGTTTGTCAAAAATCATTCTTTTTACAAATGTATTATTATTTTCGAGAAAAAAGAACAAATACGAAACTTTTTTATTTCGATTGAAATCATATAAACAAAAAAACAAGCAGAATACCGAAATATCAGATTTAGAATCTGATTAAAAGATCATACTATTTTTCAGAATATATAAAAAGATACAGAAGTGCAATGCAAGGAGTAAAAT
>FZPS01000197.1_pt61 | contig 30963 bp, 23 predicted proteins | sample 1817821 | NCBI WGS metagenome assembly FZPS01 (sample SAMEA104158645, study PRJEB21678) | metagenome | place: Germany | collected 2015-04-21
AGGATTTTGCCTCCAGCTTCCTTCAGATTCCACGTCGCCGTGGACACCCTTGCTCTTGGCTAACGGTTCCTACTACCAAGCCCGTAGTGGACTTTCACCACCAAGTTGTTGCCCATGCTGGGCACACGCATAAAATAAAGGAGGATAATTCCTCCTTTATTTTATTAATATTATTTAAATAAGATATTAAATTTATTTCCTTGTTATATTTTAAGTATTTTTTCTACCTCAGCCATCATATCAGATTTATCGCAAAAATTATTGTGAAGTATCCTTTTTTTGTCTAAATCTTTAAGACCCTTAGGAATCCTTAAAGAACACTCTTTAGATAAAACCTGCAAAAGTTCAAATTCATTTTTTCCTTTTATTTTATCATCACCTAAAATTGCTTTGGCTACACTTTCATTAAATTTAAAAGGACTTGCTGTAGAGGCAATAACAGTTTTGGTCATATCCCCTGTTGAAATCACATATTTATCGTATACATCTATTGCAACAGCAGTATGAGTATCAACAACATATTTATACTCATCATATATACATTCAATGGTCTTTAAAGTTTCCTCTTCATTTGAGTAATCTGCCCAAAATAATTCAGAAATCTTTTTGCCAGTTGTAATATCTATATTGTATACACCATCATCTGCAAGTTCTTTCATCCATTTGTTCAAAACATCAGAATCATGTTCTGTCAATTCATATAATAACCTTTCTAAATTGCTGGAAATTAATATATCCATTGATGGAGATATTGTTTTTACAAATTTTCTATTTTTATTATATATACGTGTATTTATAAACTCTGTAAGAACATTGTTTTCATTTGATGCACATATAAGTTTGTTAACAGGTAGCCCCATTTCCTTTGCATAATACGCAGCAAGAATATTCCCAAAATTCCCAGTAGGCACTACAAAATTAACTTTGTCCCCTATTTTTATTTCCCCTTCTTTCACAAGGTCTGCATAAGAAGAAAAATAATATACAATTTGAGGTACCAACCTTCCCCAGTTTATTGAATTTGCTGAGGAAAATTTATAATTGCTCTTTTCCATTTTATCTATTAAATCTTTATTTGTAAAAATAGCTTTTACACCACTTTGTGCATCGTCAAAATTACCTTCAACACCTACTGAATAAACATTGTTGCCTTCTTGAGTAATCATCTGCATTTTTTGAACTTCACTTACACCATCTTGAGGATAAAATACAATTATTTTTGTCCCCTCAACATCTTTAAATCCCTCTAAAGCTGCCTTGCCTGTGTCCCCTGATGTAGCAACTAAAATCACTATCTCACTATCATCTTCAGTTTTTCTAACTGCCTTTGTCAAAAACCATGGTAAAATTTGAAGTGCCATGTCCTTAAATGCACATGTAGGACCATGCCACAACTCTAAAATACTAACATTTTCATTAAGTTTTACCACTGGCGCAATTTTAGGATCCTCAAATTTATCACTTGAATATGCATTATTAACACACTCAACAATCTCATCATGGGAATAATCCGTCAAGTACTCTTTTAATATATAAACAGCCCTTTTTTTATAATCTAGTTCAACTAAACTATTAATTTCATCTAAAGAAAATTTCACCAACTTCTCAGGTACAAATAATCCTCCATCTGGTGCAATCCCCATCTTTATTGCCTCAGCAGACGATACTGAATTTAATCCCCCTCTTGTACTCCTATAGTACATTTTGTTTCCTCCTAAACTCTTATTAACATAGTAACTTTTTTCTTTATAAAATTATATATTTAGTCCTTTTTAAGTGCATAAAAAAATCATATGCATAATGACAATTATTTTTAATCAATATTTTATCTTATGCACATAACACTATGTTTAGAATGCCTATTCTAATAATATAATAAATCTGGCTAAAAATAAAGATAATTTTAAAAAGTATTCTCTATTTCTCTTATTCTATCTTGTGAAAGATTTGCACCATGACTTCCAGGATATTTTTCAACAGCCTTGTTATAATATTCTAAAGCCTTTTGAATATTGTTTAAATTTTCATAGCATACTCCCATATAAAAGAAATTGTAATGAAGGTGCTCCCAATCATCTACATATGACTCCACTTTATTAAAATTCTCTAAAGCATCTTCATATATTTTAACCTCCAAAGAGTCCCTTCCTTCTTTAAATGCAATCCAGGCTGCTTTATCAATAACTTCATGGTATAGCATATTAAATTTTTCATTTTCTTTTTCAGTAAAGTCAAAATTTTTTAAAGGAACAAGCTTATCTGCTGCTTCCACATATTTCTCATTTTCTAATAATTCTTCTGCTTCTGCCAATCTATAAAAATTTAAATAGTACTCACTTTCTGTTCTTAGCTGTTCTAATTGGCTGTTTAGAACAGAGTACTCCTCACTTAATTGGTTAAATTTTTCTTTATAAATTTCATCTTCATTATTTGTTTGAGGTGGTAAGTTTGCATCTTTTTCAATTTTGCCACCATTTCTCCCGTTAGGGTAAATAACCATAGTTACTAGAAAAGCTAAAATAGCCCCAAGTACAAAACCTGCACCAATTTTAATAAAATCATTTGTTCTATTCTTTTTCAATTCTGCTACTTTGAATTCCACTGCTTTGTTTGTAGAAATGTATTTTTTTCCCTTTGGTTTTTTCTCTGACTTCTTACTTTTCTTTTTCCCTTTGCTGTCTTTAGCATCTTCTTTACTTTCAAATGGAACTTCATAGTTAGGATCAACTTCTTTTAAATATTCTATAGCTTTTACACAGTTTTTTTCTTTATCTATTACTTTTTTAAATGTGTGGGCGGCATTTTCATAATCTTCTATATAAGTATAAAAAATACCTAAAAGATTTATTGCTTCATGAAATTCGGGATTTAATGAAATAGCCTTCTTAAGCTGTATTATAGCAATATCCTCACTTTTAGCCTTAAAATCCTCCAAAGCTTTATTATAAAGGACAATGGAATTTCTAACATTATCAGGCATATCTTTGTTGTTCTCTAACAGTTTATCCAAATCCAATGGAGGATAGTTTAAAAGCTCTTTCTTAAAATCCATCATGCCACCTCCTAGTTTTGCACTGTAACTGACAAAAGTTTGGAAGGCTTTAACTTCCATCACTTCCGTAAGTTCTACCTTTTTCTAAAGTTTTAAACAAGCCCCTCATAGTTCCTACAAAACTTAAAGAGCCATAAGCACAAACAATACCATCTTCCCATGCATCATTAATACTCATTCTTACTGCATATTCTATTGTATCACTAACTACAACATTATTACAATAGTGCCTTGCTATTTTTGCTAATTCTTTTGCCTCCACTCCCCTTTTATTTTCTAAATTTATAATTATAAATTTAGAAGCTATATAAGAACACTCTTTTATCATTGAAATATAATCTTTATCTGCAAAAATCCCTGTAATAAATATAATTTTTTTATTAGGAAAATATGTTTCTAAATTTTCCCTTAAAATCTTTGCTCCACTCAGATTATGAGCTCCATCTATAATAAATACAGGGTTTCTTTTCAAAACTTCAAATCTGCCCGGCCATTTTGCCAAAAAAAGTCCTCTTTTTATGGCAGTCTCACTTATGTTATAACCCTTTTTTATCAGTACATCTATAGTATCCATGGCCAATGCAGCATTATTTATTTGATGTCTGCCTAATAAATTTATTTTAATAGACTCTCTCTTAGCATAATCAAATTCTTGTCCATTTATAGAAGACTTTTTAATATTTATTTTGCTAATATCTGTTTTTATTAAAGTAGCATTCTTTTTTTTGCAAACATCTTCAATAACTTTTTCCACTTCTTCTTTTTGAGGATATAATATAACACAAGATTTTTCTTTTATAATACCGGCTTTTTCATAAGCAATTTCAGATAAGGTGTTTCCTAATTTGCTGGTATGGTCATAACTAATATTAGATATTACCGAAACTAAAGAGCTTTTTATTACGTTGGTAGAATCAAGACGCCCTCCAAGACCAACTTCTAAAAGGACAATATCACAATTTATACTATAAAAATACCAAAATGCAGTAGCAGTTAATATTTCAAACTCTGTAGGCTCAATGCTTTCTTTTTTTTTGGACATCAACTGAACTTTTTCTTTTACATATTGAAGACTATTGGCAAAATCTTCTTTTGAAATTATTTTGCCATTTGCCCAAATACAGTCCTCAAGGCTTTCAATGCAGGGAGAAGTAAATCTCCCCACACTATACCCTGATTTATTTAATATGCTGCTTATCATAGCTATAGTAGAACCTTTTCCATTGGTGCCAGCAACATGTATGCACTTTAACTTTTCTTGAGGATTACCCATTAAATCTAATAATTTTTTTATCCTTTCAAGCCCAAGATTAATGCCTAGTAGCGACCTTTCATTTACATAATCAACAGCCTCTTGGTAATTCATTTAATCCACCTCATGCAAAACCAGCATTATTCATCTATTCCGCAGCATTTTTTGTACTTCTTTCCACTTCCACATGGACAACTGTCATTTCGACCCACTTTTTTACTGCTTCTTACAACAGGTTTTCTTCCCTGTTCTCCATGAGATGCAGATATTGGCTGTGCAACTTTTTGACGCTCAGGTATACGGTTTTTATCAACACGAGTATTTAAAATAACTTTCACAGCATCATCCTGGATATTCCGAACCATCTCTTCAAACATTTCAAATCCTTCAAATTTATACTCAATTACAGGATCTTTTTGTCCAAATGCTCTAAGCCTTATACCCTGCTGCAATTGATCCATTGCATCTATGTGATCCATCCATTTTTGGTCTACAACCCTTAAAAGAATCACTCTCTCCAGCTCTCTCATAAGTTCAGAACCAATTTCTTCTTCTTTTTTCTCGTATTTATCAACCATAATTTTAAATATTTTTTCCTTAAGGGTTTCCTGTGTCATGCTTTCCATATCATCTTTGCTAAATTCAAGGGCACCTTCATAAAGATAAGGAAGTTCAGCATATGTCTTTAATCCTTTCCAATCCCAAAAGTCAGGATAGGGACTTTCGCTGCAGTAAAGTGTAACTAATCTATCGGCAATTTCTTTCATCATCTTAATAAAACTATCTTTAATGTTTTTGCCGTCCAACACTTCCTTTCTTTGGGCATAAATAACTTCTCTTTGTTTATTCATAACATCATCATACTGAAGTACATTTTTTCTAATTGAAAAGTTCTTTCCTTCCACTCTCTTTTGTGCGTTTTCAATGGCATTAGACAACATTCTGTTTTCAATAGCTTGATCCTCTTCAAGTCCTAGCGTATCAACAACCTTAGTTAACCTATCTGAACCAAAAAGTCTCATTAAGTCATCTTCTAAGGAAATATAAAATCTTGATAACCCCGGGTCACCCTGACGTCCTGCACGTCCTCTAAGCTGGTTATCTATACGCCTTGACTCATGTCTTTCAGTACCAATTATATAAAGCCCACCAGCTTCTATCACCTTTTCACGTTCAGCATCTGTTATTTTTTTGTATTCAGCATTTAGCTGTCTAAAAACTTTTCTAGCTTCAATTACTTCTTCATTGTCAGTATCATTAAAGCCGGTAGCTTCATTAATTAGATTTTCATCATAACCTCTTTTTTTCATTTCCTGTTTTGCCATATATTCTGCATTACCACCAAGGACAATGTCGGTACCACGACCAGCCATGTTAGTGGCAATTGTAACTGCTCCCAATTTACCTGCCTGTGCAATTATAGCAGCCTCTTTTTCATGATATTTAGCATTCAAAACCTGATGAGGTACTCCTCTTTTTTTAAGCATAAGGCTTAAAATTTCTGACTTTTCAATTGATATTGTACCAATTAGTACAGGCTGACCTCTTTTATGACATTCAACTATGTCGTCTATAACTGCATTAAACTTGCCAACCTCAGTTTTGTAAACGCAGTCAGGCATATCAGCTCTGGCAACTGGAACATTTGTAGGAATAATAATTACGTCCAAATTATAAGTGGTTCTAAATTCCTGCTCTTCTGTCTGAGCTGTTCCTGTCATACCTGCTAACTTTTTATACATTCTAAAATAATTCTGGAATGTAATAGTGGCAAGTGTTTTACTCTCTCTTTCCACCTTCACCCCTTCTTTAGCTTCAATTGCCTGGTGAAGACCATTGCTGTAACGTCTTCCATACATCAAACGTCCAGTAAATTCATCTACAATAATTATCTGACCGTCTTTTACCACATAATCTCTATCTCTATGCATAAGCCCATGTGCCCTTAACGCTTGATTTAAATGATGGGATATTGTCATATTGTCAGGATCAGATAAGTTTTCAATTCCAAAAAACTCTTCTGCTTTTTTTATCCCGTCATCTGTAAGTGTGGCGGTATGAGCTTTTTCATCCACAATATAATCTGCTTCTACATCATCCATATGCTGTTTATCATCTGTCTCTTTAAACACCTTTGCTTTAAGTCTTCTCACAAAAGTATCTGCTACAGTATAAAGCTCTGTAGATTTATCTCCTGCACCTGATATAATAAGGGGGGTTCTTGCTTCATCCACTAAAATACTGTCAACTTCGTCCACTATTGCATAATGTAATTCCCTCTGAACCATATCTTCTTTGTAGATTACCATATTATCCCTTAAATAATCAAATCCAAACTCATTATTTGTACCATAAGTTATATCACATGAATAAGCCTTTCTTCTTGTTGCATTGTCAAGTCCGTGAATAATAAGTCCTACACTAAGACCTAAAAAATTGTACACCTTTCCCATCCACTCGCTGTCACGCTTTGCAAGATAATCGTTTACAGTAACCACATGAACGCCCTTTCCCTCAAGAGCATTTAAATAAACTGGAAGGGTTGCAACCAATGTTTTTCCCTCTCCTGTTTTCATCTCTGCAATTCTTCCCTGATGAAGAACAATTCCACCTATCAATTGAACTTTAAAATGCCTCATTCCCAATACTCTTTTTGAAGCTTCCCTTACAACTGCAAAAGCTTCTGGCAAAATATCATCTAATGTTTCTCCTTCTTTAAGTCTCTTTTTAAAATGAGGAGTCATTGCTTTTAGCTCATCATCGGTCATAGCCTGCATTTTTTTCTCTAGGCTTTCTATCTTTTCAACAATAGGCATTATTCTTTTTAACTCTCTATCACTATAACTTCCTATAATTTTTTCAATTAGTTTTAACATATCAAAACCTCCAACTTAAATTTTTATGTCCGCCTCACATGTTTTTTTATATGAACTATTGATCATCTCAAGTACAAATACAAATAATCCAACTGCTACAATATAATCACCAATGCTTAAAACATACGCACCTTTGCCTAAAAAACCAGGGATATAAAATATATCTGCCAAAAAATTCAGCTTTGTTAATTCACTCATAACAATATGTTTGTTATCTGCACCACTTTTCAATAATTCTATAAACTCTGGCATATCCACCTTTTCTAATTTTTCTAAAGATACCGGCATCCTTCCTCCGTTTACCATCATAACCAATGCATTTAATGAGGCACCCAATGCTATTATCCACAAACCCAAATGCTTCCTGTTATACCATAAGACAATAAACAACAGTGTAAAAACCACTCCTTGGGTTATCTGGCTGTATTTTGCAATAAAAACTAATCCCTTCATTGAAAGAATCCTTGTAACAGTCTGTATTCCAAAGGCAATAAATGCCAGCCATACTTTTTCCAGTGTGATACATGATATATCAAACTTTCTTTTTTTAACAGTTCCAACAAGCACTCCAAGGATAATTGCCAAAAGGATAACAAGCAAATACAGCATGTCTTCACCTCACTTTTTCATAAAAAGGACACAGCACTTCCGCAAGAATTAATGGCAATGCAATATTTTAGAAAAATATAATATTTTACATTATCGGAGGGGATAAATCAGATGAATTCAGCACTATTTTTTTGTCTTTTTTAAAAGACAACGGTCTAAAGGAAATTTTTGAATGGTAACCAATATATATGTTTTGCTGCAATATATAATTAAAACCAATCCAAAATTTACTTAAATTGTTTTTTGTCTTTATAATATAAGAACTGCCATAAGCAGTACTAAATGAAGATTCATTATTATTTTCCTCATCTATGCACATATTTCTTTTTTCAGACACAGCTAAAAACCCTGTATCTACATATAAACCAGAGCTGAACAAATATTCTGCTAGATTTACCGTTCCATCTGAGGTTAATGCTGATAAAATCAGCAAACTAACAAAAATTCTGCTTAACATTAATACCTTCCTTATTTTAAATCTAAATATCACCATTAATTGAAATATTATTACTGTAATAATATCTTATTTTCAAAATATAATCAATATATAAAATATATAATAAAAAAGCGTTTTACTTATCAGCTAGCCTGTCCAAAATAATTTTATATCCATCGGCACCATAAAGTAGGGCCTTATTTACTCTGCTTATTGTCGCCGTACTTGCACCAGTTTTTTCACTTATATCAGTATATGTTTTGCCTTCTCTTAGCATTTTTGCAACTTCAAGCCTTTGAGCCAATGCCTTTATCTCAGATATAGTGCAAATATCTTCAAAAAAACTATAACACTCATCTATATTTTTAAGAAGTAATATTGCTTCAAATAACTTATCTGTCATTTCATCTTTTATCTTTTTATTCATTGCCTAGCTTACGCTCCCACATCTTTAAGTTTACAAAATTTTTTCTCTTCCTTCTGAAATTACAATATCAGCTTTTTTATAAAAGGTCAAGAGTTTAGCTGTGGCTACTTTACACCCTTTAGCATTTTGATATTTAGAAATATGTACTGCTTTTGAAAAATTATACTGAAAATTTAAATAAACTTTTAGATTTACAACATCAACAAGGCAACAACTTTTACAGTTCCTTCTAACGCTACTCCAACCTCTACTCTAACTTCTCATCCTACTCCAACTTCTATCCTCACTCTAACTTCTCATCCTACTCCAACTTCTATCCTCACTCTAACTTCTAACCCCACTCTAACTTCTAACCCCACTCTAACTTCTAAAAATTTCATTAAAAAAAAGAGAATGTCAGTTAAAATTTAGGAAGATTCAAATCCCTCATATAGTTTTTTAGTAAGTGTTCCGTTGCTTTTATTAAATTTTTTTGTCGAATTTTAAGAAGTTTCAGCATTATGTTACATAATATGATTTTTTGTTGTATTATCATATTAGTGATTCTTAAGTAAGTAATTCTTAAAAGTTACTCCCCTAAATCCCGTGGCATTCTCCCGTCTCTTCTTGGAATGCGCGGGACATTTTTTTATCAATAGTTTTCCATAATATTCCTTTAAAACATTTTTCTTTTTGATAATAATATTATTATACATTATAATTATTTATAATTATATATTAAAAACAAAGGACAGTTGTTATGTGGAAAAAAAACACTTTAAATCTACACCATGATATTTTATACATTATTAATGTGCTAAACAGCAATAATTATGAAGCATACTTAGTTGGTGGATGTGTGAGAGATTTTTTATTGGAAAGAAAACCGACAGATTGGGACATTGCCACCAATGCAAAGCCTTCTGATATAAAAAAACTATTTGAAAAAACAATTGATACTGGTTTAAAGCATGGAACATTTACAGTGGTGTTAAATAAAAAAAATTATGAAATAACTACCTATAGAAAAAAACAAAACTTAAAAAGTGATTTGTCAGTACGGGACTTTACAATTAATGCAATAGCTTATCACCCAAAAGAAGGATTTATAGATCCTTTCTTTGGTGTTGAAGATATAAAAAATTCAATAGTACGCTGTGTTGGAAAAGCAAAAGAGCGTTTTTTAGAAGACCCTCTTAGGATGCTAAGAGCCATTCGTTTTTCTTCAACTTTAAAATTTGAAATTGATGAAAATATTATAAATGCTATAAAGGAAAACTGCCATCTTATAGACCAGGTAAGTTTTGAACGAATCAGGGATGAGATTTCAAAAATATTGTGCTCTGACAATCCTTTTAACATGGTAATATTAAAAGATACAGGACTTTTAAAAAATATAATGCCGGAATTTGACATATGTTTTGAAACTTCCCAAAACCATCCTTACCATTTATACAATGTGGCAATTCACTCTCTGCACACCGTGAAAAAAATTGAAAATAAAAAACATTTAAGATGGACTATGCTTCTTCACGACACTGGAAAAGCTGTAACTAAAACCACCGATTCTAAAGGAATTGACCACTTTTACAACCACGGTGAACAAAGCGTTTTTATTGCAAAAAAAGTGCTTGAACGGTTTAAATTTGATAATAAAACAATATACAAAGTATTAACCCTTATAAAACATCATGACAGGACAATATCACCCACTTATAAATCTGTAAAAAAAGCTATAAATGCTGTGGGAGAAGATATTTTTTTAGACCTTTTAAAAGTGCAAGAAGCAGATAGAAGGGGGCAGAATTTAAAGTACTCAAATAAGGGAATTGAAAAATTACAAAAAATTAAAGAAATTTATTTTGATGTTATTAAAAATAATCACTGCTTTAAATTAGGTGATTTAGCTGTAAATGGTAATGATTTAATTGGGCTAGGTTTTAAAGAAGGAAAAGAAATAGGCAATATTTTAAATGCTTTATTAGGCATGGTTATTGAAAATCCTCAGTTAAATGAAAAAGAAAAACTTTTAAAAATTGTCCTTGAAAATTTTACTCCTTCTTTTTGACCATATCTTCTATATGTTTTCTTGCCTTTGGAGACAGTGAATCCATAAAATAATTACGATCCATACCCTTTTTTTCTTCATACTCTTCTTGTATTCTTTTATTAGCTTGTATAATCTCAGCCTTAAGCTCCCTTGCTGAAAGCAGGGCACAGCCTTCACCTCTTACAATAATTTGCTGCAGGTTATCTGATGTGGCAACTGTTATATCATATTTTTTCTTGTTATCATAGGCAAATTTCTCTATATACTCATCTGCAGTCTGGGCTTCTTTTGTGTATACCACATGAATGTTGTAATAATCTATTATCTCCTCACGATGCCCTTCAACACGGTATGCATCAAACACCACAATAATTTCACAATTTCGAATCCACTGATAATTACTTAATAAATCAAGTAATTTTGTTTTTGCAGCATCCATATTTTCATCTGCAAGCTCTTTTAATTCTGACCATGCGTATATAATATTATACCCATCCACCAAGAGGTACTCATCCTTCTTTTCTTCCTTTTTACTTGCATAATCATGTGGTCTATAATAGCTTTCAATAGCGGATTTTCTTTTTTTCCAGGAAGACTTTTTGCCCTGATTTGCATAAAAGGTTTTATCAATAATCTTATCAATTTCTTCTAAACTGATTGTTCTTTCTTCTTTAAATACAGGTTTTTCTCTCTCATCTATTTCTAAATTTATTTCCTTTTTGAGATAACTTTCCACATGCATGTATTCTTTCACTCTATCCCACTCTACAAAAAAACCTGCACCCTGGGCACAAAATATAGAACCTGTTGGATTTTCCACATCTCTTTCTGAATCATATCCTATAGATTCTATCACTTCTTCTTGATTATGACATGGCTCATACCCTTTTAAGTTACAAAATAGCCTACCTAAACCTTTTGAATAAGCCAGCACTTCTTTTTGATAATTTCTCATTGTACTAACAGGAGCACTGCCCACAAGAACTGCCATATCACCATTTGATTGGGATATTTCAAAAGTACCATGCATTTTTTCAATATCAGTCATAGCTCTTCCTACTATTTTTTCAGGCAATTCCAAATAAAATTCATAATAAGGTTCTAATAATATACTCTCTGCTTCTTTTAATCCTTGGCGTACCGCCCGGTAGGTAGCTTCCCTAAAGTCACCGCCTTCTGTATGTTTATTATGTGCTTTTCCTGAAACCAAGGCAATTTTCATATCTGTAATTGGCGCCCCTGTTAAAACGCCTTTATGTTCTTTTTCTTTTAAGTGAGTTAAAATAAGCCTCTGCCAGCTTTTAGACAATATATCTTCGCTGCATTTTGTTTCAAATTTTAAACCACTTCCCCTTTTCCCTGGTTCTAATAGCAGGTGAACTTCTGCATAATGCCTAAGTGGTTCAAAATGCCCTACACCTTCAACTGTATTTAAAATGGTTTCTTTATAAACAATTTTTCCATCTCCAAATTCTACATCAACATTAAAGCGTTTTTTTATAAGGCTTTGTAAAATTTCAATCTGCACTTCCCCCATAACCTTTGCTTGAATTTCCTGCAAATTTTCATCCCATACAATATAAAGTTCAGGCTGTTCTTCCTCAATCTCATAAAGTTTAGGAAGCATCGCCCTTGGATCACACCCTTTTGGCAGTATAATTTGATAGCGGAGTATAGGTTCTAATACAGGGGAATTTGAAGCCTCCTCCACCCCCAATCCTTCTCCCGGTCTAGCCTTAGTAAGTCCTGTTACCGCAAATACATCTCCTGCTTCCACTTCATTTACTGCCTCAAATTTTTCTCCTGAATAAATACGGATTTGATTTACTTTTTCTTCCCATACACCATTTGTTAAAACATCCCTGACTTTAAGTTTCCCACCTGTAAGTTTCATGTGAGTAAGACGATTTCCTTGCTCATCTCTGGTTATTTTAAATATTTTAGCTCCAAATTCATCAGGATAATCAGGAAAAATAGAATACTTTACAATACCTTTTATAAATTGTTCAACACCCTCTAGCTTTAAAGCTGAACCAAAAAAGCAGGGAAACACTTTTCTTTTTACAAAAGCAGTGCTAATATGAGTAGTTTCAACTTTCCCCCCCTCCAGATAGGCTTCCATAATTTTTTCATCACACATAGACAATTGTTCATAAAATTCCTCTGTGTTATTCTGTCCAAAATCAATACATCCATCATCCAGCTGCTCTTTTATTTCCTTTATCAATTTATTTTTATCCACACTATCCCTGTCCATTTTATTTATAAATAAAAAAACAGGTATATTATATATCTCAAGAAGTCTCCATAATGTCTTAGTATGTCCCTGAACCCCATCTGCAGCACTTATTACCAAAATGGCATAGTCCAAAACCTGAAGTGTCCTTTCCATTTCTGCTGAAAAGTCCACATGCCCCGGGGTGTCCAATAAAATAACCTGCCTTCCGTCTATTTCAAATACAGCCTGTTTAGAAAAAATAGTAATACCTCTAGCTCTTTCTAGTTCATAGTTATCTAAATAAGCATCTTTATTGTCTACCCTTCCTATTTTTCTTATTTTTCCACTTAAATAAAGCAGGCTTTCTGATAATGTAGTTTTACCTGCATCCACATGTGCTAATATTCCAATTACAAACTTTTTCATATTCTATCTCAAATCCTTAAATTTAATATGATTATAATTAAAAATTCAATATATAAAATTATAATTAGTGTAATAAAAATAGCTTATTATGCTCTTATTATACATGCTTATTAGAATTAATCCAATATTCCCGTTTGTATATTAATAGATAAAAAAATCTGTGTATTACAGCTTATTTAACTGCTATACACAGATTTTTTGGTGCGGATGAAGGGAGTCGAACCCCCACGCCGTGAGACACTAGATCCTAAGTCTAGCGCGTCTGCCAATTCCGCCACATCCGCATATGAAATTTAACAACAAAAACAATTATACTCGGCTTCTTGTTATTTGTCAATAGTAAAATCATAATAATTTAAAAATTTTTTATATTATTTAATATACCCTAGAACTGCTACTATGCCTAGTATCAAAAGCGTTAAAATATAAAAAAAGTATCTTAGAAATTTTTTTAAAAAAGTTGATTCACTTTTTTTGTAGCCTCTGATTGAATAACTTATCGGAACTAAATCATAGTCATCATTAAAATTAAAAAACATAATAAACACCCCCTATAAAGAATTATACATTTTTGTTCATCCAAAATCTAGAGGATATTGTTGGTAATACCAATTCATGCAATAAAAACTGAACTTTAGTACTGCATAAAAATATCAGGTAAGAGTTTTCTCCCACCTGATATATATTTTAATAATATTGTTTTATTATTTTTGAAGACGGGCTTCAAGTTTTTCTTTTTCTTCTTCAAATCCTGGTTTTCCAAGTAGTGCAAACATATTTTTCTTGTATGCTTCAACACCTGGCTGGTCAAAAGGATTTACCCCTAAAATATATCCACTAATACCACATGCCTTTTCAAAAAAGTAAACCAGGCTTCCAAAGTAATACTCATTAAGTTCAGGTACAGTAATTAAAAGATTAGGAACGCCACCGTCATTGTGAGCAAGCATTGTTCCCTCTAGTGCTTTTTTGTTAACAAAATCTATATCTTTACCTGCTATAAAGTTAAGTCCATCAAGGTTTTCCTTATCTTCTTTTATTACAATGTTCTTTCTTGGTTTTTCCACCTTTATAACAGTTTCAAATATATTTCTCAAACCGTCCTGTACATATTGTCCCATTGAGTGAAGATCTGTTGTGAAATCAACACCTGCTGGGAAAATACCCTTTTGGTCTTTTCCTTCACTTTCCCCATAAAGCTGTTTCCACCATTCGGTGAAAAAATGTAATGAAGGTTCGTAATTCACCATTATTTCAATTGTTTTATTTTTTCTATATAATGCATTTCTCACAGCTGCATATTTATAACAATCATTCTCTTCTAGGTTTGGATTGTTGTATAGTTTATAAGCATCAGCTGCACCTTTCATCATGCTATCAATATCTGCTCCTGACGCAGCTATTGGTAGTAATCCTACAGCTGTTAAAACAGAAAATCTTCCACCTACATCATCAGGTACTACAAAAGTCTCATAACCTTCTTCATTAGATAGCTTTTTCAAAGCACCTTTTTCTTTGTCAGTGGTAACATATATTCTCTTTCTAGCCTCTTCTTTTCCATATTTGTTTTCTATATACTCTTTAAAAATTCTAAAAGCTATAGCTGGCTCAGTTGTAGTTCCAGACTTGGATATAACATTTACAGATATCTCTTTTCCTTCAATAACTTCTAATAAGTCTGCAATATATGTTGAACTGATATTATTTCCTACAAAATAAATTTTAGGTGTATTTCTCTTTTCTTTTGGCAGCTCATTGTAAAATGTGTGCGAAAGCATATCTATTGCTGCCTTAGCCCCTAGATATGAGCCTCCAATTCCTATTACAATCAAAACTTCTGAATCAGATCTTATTTTTTGAGCTGCTGCCTTTATTCTTGCAAATTCTTCCTTGTCATAGTTTAAAGGAAGGTCCAGCCAGCCTAAAAAATCATTTCCTGCTCCTGTTTTGTTGTGAAGCATATCATGGGATATCTTTACAGCGTCTTTAAGATATGCTATCTCATTATCATTAACAAACTCCCCTGCTTTTGAATAATCAAATTTTATTTTTTCCATACAACAAAACCTCCAATATATTTTTCTCTAACCATATTTTGTAACATGTTTATAGATTAAATTTGTTTTTATTTTAACAAATCATACCTACAAGTGCAATAGAATTCTTTTAAGAAGTCCAATTCTCTAATCCTCTTTAATACTTTTTCATGGGAAACCGTTCCAATATTATTTGTTCTGCATAAAGATCTCGCTTCCTACACAGTATAAATTTTAGACAAAATTATTAAATATATTCTTGTAAGGTGTATATTTCTATGTGTTTTATTTTGTTTTTTGTTAAAAATAATGTTGAAACACAAAATAAAACATTTTATTTAAAAAGGTTGGTGAATGATATGGCTAAAAGAAATACGCCATTAGTACCAGAAAGCAGAGATGCTCTTGCTAAATTTAAAATGCAATGTGCTGAAGAAATCGGACGTTTAGAATTTGTAAAAGAAAATAATGACCACTACAAAGGTGACCTGCCATCTAGAGTTAATGGTGAACAAGGCGGTCCTATAGGTGGACAAATGGTTAAAAGAATGATTGAAATGGCTGAAAAACAATTGGCTCAACAATAAATACTATATAGGAATTTAATAAAAACATAGAAAAACAGCCTTAAGAAATATCATAAAAGACCACATTAGGTAATATTTTCAATGTGGTCTTTTGATTTTATAAGCTTTCTAATATTTATCTTAGTTCTGCATCAATGTTCTTTTTCAAACCATCAAGGATTTTTTTCATTGTCTTGTTTACATCTTCATCGGTAAGGGTTTTATCAGCTGCTCTAAATGTTAAAGAATAAGCAACACTTTTCATTCCCTCTGGAACCTGTTTACCCTTATAGACATCAAAAAGTTTAATGTCTTCTAAAATCTTACCACCTCTTTGTTTTAATATATCCTCTATCTCTTTTACTAAAACCTCATCTTTTACAACCATTGCAATATCCCTTGTCACTGCTGGATACTTAGGAAGTGGCTTGTATTCAGATTTTAAAGATGCATTTTCAACAAGTTTATCAATTTCAATTACACCTATATATGTTCTTTGAGGACATTCAAATTCATCTGCCACATCAGGGTGAATTTCTCCTATTGTACCTACATACTCACCATTTATTTTTACAATTGCTGTTCTTCCAGGATGAAATGTAACATTTTCTTTTTCAGGCACAAAATCATATTTTGCTATTCCAAGTACCGAAAATAATTCTTCTATAACCCCTTTAAGTGAATAAAAATCTACATCTCCGTACATCCCTAATGTTAATACAGGTTTTTCTGTGGGAAGTTCTTCAATTGGCTGTCCCTTTGGAATATACACAAATGATTTTTCAAAAAATGCCGCCTCTTCCACTCTTCTATTGTAATTAGTGCTAATCACTTGGAGCATTTCTGGAATTGTTGTTGTCCTCATAATGCTAAAATCTTCTCCAAGTGGATTTTGAATTACAACGGTATTGCGAAGTTCACTTTCTTTTGGCAGCTTGATTTTATCAAACACCTTTGGACTTGTAAAAGAATATGTGTATGTTTCAAATAGTCCACATGAAACCATTGTATTTATAATAATATCTTCTACTTTTTGCTTAAAAGTTTTCTTTCCTAATGTAGAGGATTTACCAGATAATAAAGTCGGTTCTATGTTATTGTATCCATAAAATCTAGCTACTTCCTCAGCTAAATCAGCTTCCCTTTCTACATCTTGTCTAAAACTTGGCACCTTTACAGTTAAATCACTCTCATTAACTTCAAATTCCAGTGATTTAAATATTTTTATCATTTCCTCCGTTGGAATATTTGTACCTAAAAGTTTATTTATATTTTCAGGGTTAAATTTAAGTGCTCTCTCCTGTTGCTTCTTTTCATAGCAGTCAATTACACCTTTGCACACAACACCTGCATTAAGCTCTTCTACTAGCTGTGCAGCCCTATCAATAGCCAACAAAGCATTTTGAGCATCCAAACCCTTTTCAAACCTTGCTGATGCTTCAGTTCTAAGACCAAGTTTTTTTGCAGTAGTCCTGACGGAAGAACCTTTAAAATTAGCAGACTCAAATAAAATTGTCCTGGTATCTTCTCTGATTTCTGAATTTTCAGCACCCATAACACCTGCTACCGCCACAGCTCTCTTTTCATCTGCAATTACAAGCATGGAAGAATCAAGTTTTCTGTCTATATCATCTAAAGTTGTTATCTCTTCACCATCCTCGGCTCTTCTTACAATAATTTTTTTTCCTTCTAAATAAGTAAGGTCAAAGGCATGCATAGGTTGACCATATTCTAACATTACATAGTTTGTTATATCAACAATATTATTGATAGGTCTTACTCCTGCCGCTTTAAGCCTATCTCTCATCCATTTTGGAGAAGGCTCTATTTTTACATCCTTTACTATTCTTGCAACATATCTTGGACAAAGGTCAGCATCTTTTATTTCCACTTTAGCATATTTATCTGCTTCATCTCCCTTTTCTTCAAGCTTTACATCTGGTTTTTTAAATTCTTTGCCCAAAGTTACAGCAGCTTCTCTTGCAAGACCAACAATACTAAGGCAATCAGGTCTGTTGGATGTTATTTCAAATTCTACAACGGTATCATTTAATCCTAAAACCTCTTTTATATCCGTTCCTAATGGATAACTCTCATTTATTATATAAATCCCATCCTCAGGAGCATCTGGATAGTCTTCTTTGGTAAATCCCAACTCCCCTATGGAACACATCATTCCTTCCGATACCACTCCTCTTAGTTTGCCCTTGGATATTTTTATGCCTCCTGCTAAGGTTGCACCAGTAAGAGCAACTGGAATAATATCTTGTTCTTTTATGTTGTCTGCTCCTGTTACAACTTGAATAACCTCATTTCCCACATCCACTTTACAAACTTGAAGTTTGTCTGCATCAGGATGCTTTTCTATTGATAAAATTTTACCAACTACAACTTTGCTGATTTCTTCTCCCTGTACCTCAAGTCCCTCAACTTTAGAACCAGACATAGTCATTTTATCTGCAAATTCTTTAACTTCTACATCTATATCAACATAATCTTTAAGCCAACTTATCGGTGCTTTCATATTAATACTACTCCTTTCAAAATATATTCTATATTCTTGTATATTTTACTAAAACTGTTTTAAAAATCTTATATCATTTTCATATAACAGTCTTAAATCATCAATATTAAATCTTCCCATTGCTGTTCTTTCAGCACCAAGCCCAAAGGCAAAACCGCTATACACTGTAGAGTCTATACCACACACTTCTAAAACTTTAGGATGTACCATTCCTGCACCTAAAATTTCAATCCAGCCTTCGTCTTTACAAACTCTACATCCTTTTCCTCCGCAAGCCCAACATGAAACATCAACCTCTGCGCTAGGTTCAGTGAAAGGAAAGTGATGTGGTCTAAGCCTTATATCAGTTTTCTCTCCAAACATGCTTTTTGCAAATACCTTTAATGTTCCAATTAAATCTCCCATTGTAACACCTTTATCTACTACAAGACCCTCTACCTGATGAAATATAGGAGAATGAGTTGCATCTACTGCATCAGAACGATAAACTCTTCCTGGACAAATTATCTTAATTGGAGGCTTTTTGTTCTCCATCACTCTTATCTGAACAGGTGAAGTTTGAGTTCTTAAAAGTATATCTCCATTTATATAAAATGTATCCTGAACATCTTTTGCAGGATGATTTTCAGGGATATTTAGTGCTTCAAAGTTATAGTAATCCTTTTCAACTTCAGGACCTTCTGCAATTTCATAACCCATTCCAATAAAAACTTCAGTAATTTCATCTATAACATTGGTAAGGGGATGTTTTTTACCCAAAACTTTTCTCTTGCCAGGCATGGTTACATCTATAACTTCCTCTTGAAGCTTTAATTCTCTCTCTTTGTTTGCAAGTTCTTTTTTAACTTCCACCAACCTATTTTCCAGAAAACTTCTTATTTCATTTGCCATCTGACCTACCACAGGTCTTTCTTCTGGCGTCAGTGAACCCATACCCCTTAGTACAGAAGTGAGTTCCCCTTTTTTTCCTAAGTATTTGACTCTTACATTTTCTAAACTCGTAATATCCGCAACATTAGCTATCTCCGCTTCTGCTTTATTTCTAATGTTGTTTAACTGTTCTTTCATGCTTTTACTCCTCCTTATAATCTTAATGATATCATCCGTCAAAAAAAAATTTGAAATTTTTGTATATGCAAAATATACATATTTTTTAATGAAACATATAAAAAACCTTCCTTCCCATATGGGACGAAGGTCATCTCGCGGTACCACCCAACTTTTTATACATGAAAAATGTATAAACACTCAATGCAAATAACGGTTTGCCCCCGGTATCTCCTACTTATATCAATGTTCAGGATACAGCTCCAGAGTGAACTTCAACAGCCAGCCTTTTAAAAATACTTTCAGCCTATGGTATTTTTTCTCTTTAAATAGCCAAAAGCTGTCTACTCTCTCTATCATTGCTTTTACATTAATAGTTTCCATAAATTATAGCACAAATAATGCCTGCATACAAGAGGTCAATTTTTAGCTAGGTATATATACTTCTTGATATAATTTACACAGATATTTTAATTATATGTATAAAATATGTTTAATTCTTCCGATAATTATTTTGCTGCTCCCCCCCTTGTCTTTCACTTATACTTTAAATATAATGTGTGATAAGACAATTACAATGTATAATTAAGAACATTTTATAAAACTTTTTTTAAATTAAAATATTATAAGGATGTGAAAAAATGTCTAAAATTACATTTCCAAAAGATTTTATATGGGGTAGTGCAACATCGTCTTATCAAATTGAAGGTGCTTTTGACCAAGACGGAAAAGGCGAATCTATATGGGATCGCTTCTGCCATACACCTGGAACCATTATAAATGGTGACACTGGTGACGTGGCTTGTGATCATTATCATAGATATAAAGAAGACATTGCCTTAATGAAGGAAATTGGACTTCAATCCTATAGATATTCTATTTCCTGGCCTAGAATTTTTCCTGAAGGGAAGGGACAGTACAATGAAAAAGGACTGGACTTTTATAAAAGGCTTACTTATGAACTGTTAGAAAATGACATTAAGCCTTCTATAACCCTTTACCACTGGGACCTCCCTCAAAAACTCCAGGATATAGGAGGATGGGCTAACAGGGATGTAACTGATTATTTTGTTGACTATGTCGGACTCTTATTCGAAAAATTAGGAGATATTGTCCCCTTTTGGGTTACTCAAAACGAACCTTGGATAGTTGCCTTTTTAGGTAACATGAGAGGAGTTCATGCCCCTGGAATTAAAAATTTAAAAACTACTTTAGAAGTGTTTCATAATCTTTTGCTATCACACGGGAAAGCTGTTAGTGCTTACAGACAACTTAACCTTCCAGGTAAAATTGGTATAGCACCAAACTTTGCAACAAAATATCCTGCATCAGATAAAATAGAAGATATAAAGGCTTGCGAATTAGCAGACGGGGTTTTAAATAAATGGTTTATACATCCTGTTTTTAAAGGTGAATATCCTCAGGATATAGTTAAGTTTTATTCAGATAGAGGAGTTGAATTTAATTATCTTCCAGAAGATATGAAAATAATTAGTGCTGCTATAGACTTTTTGGCAATAAATTATTACTCATCAGAATTTGTAAAACACCATCCTGTTGATGGTTTTGTAGACATAAATAATGAACTTTCCCAGTTTGAAAGAACTGAAATGGATTGGATTATATACCCAAAAGGCTTATATGACCTTCTTTTACGTCTTGATAATGACTGCAATAAAATAGATATAATTATAAGTGAAAATGGTGCTGCCTTTGATGATAAAATAGATGAAAACGGCAATATTAACGATGTTGAAAGAATGGAGTATATTAAAGAACACTTAATTCATGCACATAAAGCTATTGAAAAAGGTGTAAATTTAAAAGGCTATTATTTGTGGTCTTTATTGGATAATTTTGAATGGAGTTATGGATATTCCAAAAGATTTGGTATTATACATGTAGACCATAAAAGCCAGAAAAGAACAATAAAAAATAGTGGTTATCTATATAAGGACATCATAAAAAATAACGGCTTATAATAAAATACTTTTTATAACTAGCCGTACAAAAATAGTAAATAAAATTTCCTTAACGCAACGGGTGGGGCAAAGTCTCCACCTTATTTAATCAAGGAGCTTGAAACTATAAATTTTACTTATATTAATATATTCCAACTTCTTATTCCTTTTTATCTCTACCCATCCACCTTTACAATCACTTATCACTCCCCTTGTACCCAATCTTAAAATTTTTGACCAAAGGGAAAGATACAAAACAACCCTTCTTCCCACATACTGTTTTAAATAATTATTATTCATAATACAAACGACCGCCCTTCATACTTTCTTAAAAATAATAATTTAAAAATTAAATAATAACATTGGCAGCAGTCAGCAATGTACCTTGTAGCTATTAATAATTATAACTATAGCTTTATTTTAACTTATTTGAATTTAACAGCAGTTCCATACACTAAGATTTCTGCTGCTCCCTGCATTATACTGCATGTAGAATACCTAATATTAATAACTGCATCTGCTCCTAATTGTTCTGCCTCTTCAACCATTCTCTTTGTTGCTAGCGCTCTTGCATGGTTAACCATTTCAACATATGCCTTTAACTCACCCCCTACTATGTTTTTAAGTCCGCTCATAATATCTTTTCCCACATGCCTTGTCTGAATTGTAGATCCTTTAACAATACTTAAAACTTCAAATTCTTTTCCTGGTATAAAATCAGTATTTACTAAGATCATCTTTATCTTCCTCCTTTATTTCCAATAATCTTTCAACTAATACTCTAATAATAAACACTAGAATAGTAATGGCTATTATAGCTGTAATGATCCTTCCCGTAATTGGAAGTGTACTTTCTGCAACTATGGGCAAACTGAATAATAATACAAATGTAATCAAGAATATAGTTATTATTAAAGTCACAATAATTTTTTTCACTTATTTGACCTCTTCCTTTATTAATTTATTTCTTCATTTCCTTTATTAAGTTCTAGAAAGTATTGTTAAAAAATATAGTCAAATTATTGTCTTAAGATAATTATATCATGTATTTATTATAGAGTTAATAGTAAATTTATATTTAGAAAAAATATCATTTTAAATATTCTTTAAATTTCTCCTTATCCATATTTAATATAAAATCCTTGTATGCGTTTTTTTCTAAAAGAGCATTTTTTAAGCTTTTTTCTACAAAAACAATATTTGTATTTTTTCCTTCTCCTCTTCCTTGAAATACAAATACTTTGCTATGGTCCTCACTTAAAATATAATTAATGATACCTTTTGCCCTAAGATATTTAAGGCTAGCTTTAATAACTCCTTCCTCAACACAAAGCTTTTTGGAAAAAACCTCAATGTATTCTCTGCCACCCTTGTTCTTTATAGTATATTTTATTATTCCTAGAAAATTCATTAAAAATCCTTTAAATGAATAATCCGGCGGCAGGGTAAAGTTGATAATTATATTTTCTGGATTAGCTAAAGCTACAACTTCTCTAAATATTGCTGTGTTTGCAGGAGGTGAAAGAAAAACAACATCTTTTTTAGGTTTTATATTAAATCTATCTACACTACCGTCTATGGGACATAGGGATTTTAACCCTTCATAAAAAATTTGTGCATCTTTGTATTTTAATAAAAGAGTATTTAAACCGGTCTTTCTCTCGTCAATAATATTTCCTTCAAAAAGTAGCTTTCTAACACCCGGACTTTCAACCATATGGCCTATTGTTAACTGAATATTATTACTGCCTCTATAGGTATTTATTCCCACTTTGTAGGTGATGTCAAAAACCTTTCCCTCTAAAGACTCATCTTCCCCAAACCATTTTACAGCTGAAATTCTTATATTGTTTTCGTCTTCTACAACCATTATATGATGATTTTTTTCAGTCTTCCTATCACTTACAACTCTTATATTTGAAGAATAAAACTCAGGAGGAGAAAACCCCTCTCCGTAAGGTCCGGCACTTTGAAGCCTTGTAAGAAGTTCTTCTGATATCTCTTCAAAGAAAAGCTCTGCATCCACATTTGCTATTATTGTATCTTTTATAAAGTACCTTTTTTCTGCTGCTATTTCAATTTCCCTAACAAAATCCTCAAGGTTTTCTTTTTTTAACGAAAGACCTGCTGCCTGTGAGTGACCGCCAAATTTTAAAAGCTTTCCGCTGCATTCTTTTATAAGCTCATATATATTTATTTCTTCTATTGATCTGGCTGAACCCACTATTGTACTTCCATCGTCTTTAATTGAAAGGAGTATTGCAGGTTTTTTATACAGCTCACAAATTCTCCCTGCTGCTATTCCTACTATTCCATGATGCCAAAACTCTCCATACAGCACCAAAACCGTCTTGTTTTTTTTCTGTGTCTCCACCATTTCTATAGCTTCATCAATTATTTTTTGTTGAATTCTTTTTCTTTCACTGTTAAGAATATCAATTTTTTCTGCCATTTCTTTAGCTAAATCCTTATTTTTACATAAAAGCAGCTCAACTGGCAATTTTGCCGTTTCCATTCTTCCTGCTGCATTTATTCTTGGTGCAATTTGAAATGCAATATCCTCTTCATTATCTATACTCCCGCTTTTGCTGGCTATTTCAAAAAGTTCACTAAGGCCAACCCTTTTTGTATTAATCAAAGCTGGCAGTGACTTTTTTAAAAGATATCTGTTTTCACCATTAAGGCTTACCACATCTGCAATTAGTGACATTGCCAAAAGGTCTAAGAACCTGTCCCCAATATATTCTTCTCCCTTTTCTTTTAAAACAGCTAAGCACAAAAAATATGCCATGGCACAGCCTGAAATATTTCTTGCCCTGTGCCCTTCTTCTAAAAGTTTGGGATTTAATATAACATATGCATCTGGAGTTTCATCAGGAATACTGTGGTGGTCAGTTAGTATTACATCCATTTTAAGCTCTTTTGCAAGATTTATCTCATTTACATTGGATATACCACAATCACAGGTTATTATAAGGGATACCCCTTTTTCATAAAGACTTTTAACAACTTCTTCATTCATTCCATATCCTTCTGTAAACCGATCCGGAACATGATAAATTACAGACTCTGTATAGTTTTTAAGACATTCTACAAGGGTAACTGTACTTGTTACACCGTCCACATCATAGTCCCCATAGATACATATTAATTCTTTAGAATCTATTGCCTTCAAAATCCTTTTTACCGCCCTTTCCATACCTGGAAACTCACTTGGCAGGGTAGGCTTATAGTATTCATCATTTAGCATGATTTTAACGGTTTCAGGGTCTTTATATCCCCTGTTGTAAAATATCCTTGCAATAAGCTCATCCCCCCCACAGGCTTCTATAAGCTCTATGGGAATTTTTACTCTTTCATTAAATATATTTATTCTTACATCCACTTTTCTAAATCAGCTCCTCAATATCATCCCACTCTAATTGGTCTAAAAAATCTTCATCTTCTTCCATTTTTTTATAGTCTATTTTCTCATTATTGCAAAACCAATTAAATTCACAGTATGTACAGCTTTTTTTGTACAAAGTTTTATCAAAGTTTGAGTAATCGTACCCTAGTATCCTTTCAATTTTGTCCTTTAACTGTTTCTCAAAGTTTGAGTGCATTTCATCACTATATTTTATTTCTGCCAACACTTTTTTAGGCTCAGGTCGCCAGTAATACATACTTATATTTTCACATGGTATTTCTTTTTCTGTTAAAAGCTTCATTCCTTCCTTTAGAACATAGAGATAAACCAGCGTTTGAAGGCTTCTTTTAAGCCTTATTCTCTGAAGATTTTCATCTTTTTTAGGGTTTTCTTTATCTTTAACATGTGTTTTCCAGTCCCAAATTTCAACATTGTTCCCATCTATAATAATCAAATCATAATTTGCCTCAAGCCTTAAAACTCCTTTAGACATTCTAAGCTTATACTCTGGAAGATACCTTTTTTTCTCCTCCTTTTTAAAATTTCTCATAAGAGAAGAAACCCACCTGTCTAGTTCTTCATATCCTTCCACATCCTCTGTAATCCCCGGGTCTATTCCTTGAAAATACCTATATGCCATAAGATGAAAGTTGTTTCCCATCTCAAGCCTTTTTCTAATTTCCTCTCCTAAATAATTGTCCCATTTTAAATTTTCCAAATACCTTTTTTTAAATTTTAAAGGGCATTTTTCAAATGTTGAAAGAGAATGCTGGGTAAACAAAAAATAATGTACAAATCTTAAATCCTTCATTCTTTACTTCCCTCCTCTTCAATATATTTTTTTAGTTCTAAAATATATTTTGAAGGAAGTGCTTCATTTTTTTTCCCTACATTGTATTGATGTGATGTCAAAAACAAATACTTTTTTGCCCGAGTAATACCCACATACAAAAGTCTTGCCCTTTCTGAAATTGCCTCAAGCTTTGACTTTAGTACCTGTTCTTTCCCATCCCCTTCATTTAAAACCTTTTCCATTTCTGATTTTAATATTGCCTGGGGATTTTTAAATTTCTCTTTTAAAAACCAGTGTTCACCTACAAATTTATCTTCTAATGTAACAGGAAATTCCCAACTATTAATGCTTGTTAAAAAGACAATATCCCACTCAAGCCCCTTTGATTTATGGTAAGTTGCCAGGGTAATCTGTCCCGGCGTTGGTTCATAGCCTTTTAATTCCCATACCACCCCTGAAAAAAAGTTAAACCTATTTTTAGGACTTAAAAGTTCTAATGCAAGGTCACTAAGTTTCCAGTGAATATCCTGGTTCATAAGATATCTTACATCCCCTGCAACCTTTTGTGCTATTGCTCTCTCTTCTCTTTCAAACTTTAATTTTTCAGATATAAATAAAATAAGCTTTTCTACAATAGCATTTGGAAATTCTAAAAATTCCCTCATTGTTTCCATATTCTTTGTAAAATCTGACCATATATCACTTTTTAAAAGTTCTTCTGGTATTTCTGAAATTTCAATCTCCCCTGCCACTGGATAAAGAAGCTTTTCCACAGGATAGTTTTTTAAAAAACTTTTAAGCAGTTTCTTTTGGTCATTTGTTTTTTCTTCCTCTTTATTCTCAACTTCTCCATTTTCTTCTTCATAGGAATCTGGTAAAAAGCACTCATCTAACATATAGAAAAGCTTTTCACCGCTTTCAGGCAAGGCAATAAAATCTATAACCCGTCCAAGTTTTCTAACTGTCTTGTTTTTTTCATTTGATGTATTTTCAAGATGCTCATAAGGTATTTTTTCATCATCTAGCATGTTTAAAACCACTCTCATTCTCCAGCTACTGGGAACTAAAATTGCAATGGTCTTGTCTGGATGCTTTTTTAACATGTAAGAAGCTCTATTTACAACTGCCCTGGCCTCATCTACCCAGGAATCAAATACAGCAACCTTTATCCCATATTCGTCTATTTTAGGATTTGGCATATCATCTTTTTCATCAACTGGTTCTATGTACTGGGGAAGAAGGCTTTCCCGGCACTCTAAAACAGGATGGCTTTCTCTTACATACCTTACAAAATAGTTTGCCAAATCAATTATTTCTTTTGTATTTCTGCTGGATTGGGTAATCCTATATACAGTTGTGGAAGGGTCTTCACAAAAACTTTTAAAAAGAGTGAAATCACTGTTGCTAAAGCTGCCACATATAGCCTGATTACTATCCCCCACCCTTAAAAGATTGCCGTTTGCTATCATTTTTAATATTTCACTTTGAATGTAATTAGAATCCTGAGCTTCATCTTCACATACAAATGAATATGTTCTTTGGTATTTTTCTAAAAGATGTTCATCTTCTAGAAGCATTTTTCTTGCATTGTAAAGCATATCATCAAAATCTAAATATCCTCTTATTTTAAGCTGCCTGTCATAGATTTCATATATTTGACATGCCCAGTTTAGTATAGAGTCTTTATGAATGTTTTTACAAAGCTTTTTTGCATCCCCGGAAGTTATTCCACGCACTTTAAAATCACCTATGGCAGAAAGCATAATATTGCAAAGCCTGTCATGCCAATTTTTATAAATTTCCTGGGCTTTTCCTGCAGATATATTATCTATATCTAAATACAATCTAAATTCTCTTTCATTATGCCTTTTCCATTCATCAATTGCATTTGAAATCAAATGTATTTTTTCAACACCGTCAATTACATCAAATTCCTCATTGGTAATGACAAGATCAGGTTTTTCTTTTATTATCTGAAGGCAAAGACCATGTATTGTGGATACAAAATAATCTTTTGTACCTAGAATATCTCTTTTTTGAAGTTCTGATGCAATTCTTTGCTTAAAATTATTAACAGCACTATTCATATATGTAACAATAAGTATCTTTCCCGGTCTGTGTAAGCCCTTGCTTATCATTTCAACCGCCCACTGGGTAAGGGAATAAGTTTTCCCCCCTCCGGGGATGGCAGGTATTGCACAATATCCGCCCCGGTACTGCTCCACCAGCTCTTTTTGCCCTTTTCTAAGTCCCATAGTCCCCCTCCAAAGCCCTGTTTTAAAATACATGCATTCACCTGTATACATTATAACATGAAAATAACATGAAATATTTTACAACATTCATGAAGTTTTTTAAAAAAATTTACAAATTATTAATATATTGTGTATAATATTTGTAAAGCTACATTTATAAGAAAAACAGTATTTAAAATTTCATAATTACTTTTAAGATGTTTTACCAATTTGATAATTTGCAGAAAAGGAAAAGAGGTCGTAAAAATGAAAAGGTGGATTTTTAATGCAACTTATTTTTGAAATATTATATTTAAAATTCCTACAACAATGCAAAGAACGCCACCTATATATGTTATTATTGCTTTAGATTTAGACGGTTCTTCAAATTTATAATTCTCCATCTTTTCAGAAGCCTTAGACAAAACTTTAGGAAGAAATATCATAACAAATCCAAATAGTATAAGTAAAATTCCCAATAACACTATATCACCCTCTCTTTATCATCCTTAATTTTTTCATCATACGCTATTATAACATTATAACACTTCATTTAAAACTATTCTCTTCCTGATACAATAAGCTCATCAAAATATTCTGACAATATACCGTCATTTTCATAACCATTAGCTGACAGCATAGATTCAAAAGTTATAACCTTTTCCCCGCATCTTTTTAAAATTGACCTCATTAAAACTGCCACATAGCGTTTTTGATTTTCCTCTTCAATATCTTCTGTATAAATATCTTTTGGATTCCAAGTCTTTGTAAGAACATGTAAATTTGTTATTTCCTTTACACTCCTTGGTGTCCAGTGACTGCTGCTAAGACTTGTAATAATAGTCACTTTGCTTTCTAAAGAACTTGCAAGATAAGCCACTGGAGTTGATAAAAGAACAAAATTCCCGCTAAGCTTTTCTTCTAACTCAAATATGCTCTCTGCTGACTTTATTCCCTTTCTCACCACATCCAGAAAATCCCTACTGGCATTTCTGTTAAATCTTGAAACCACATCTACAAAAGACTGAGCACTATCAATAAGTTTTTTTGCTTCAAGAATATCATTTTGGGACATTTCATCTGAAATAAGTATCTCCAAAAAAACCCTTTGAAAAAATTCATGTATCTTAAGTGGTTCTTCCCTCTCTCTGTATTCTTTTATCCATTCTCTAATATATTCATATTTTTCAACATTATAATAGCCCACCCTCTCTACAAGCCCTGGAAACTCTATATCAGGAAACTGGGCAAAGGGTCTTTGGCTTAATACCTCTCCTGCAAGCATAGAACTTCTTATAGGATCAATTTTTAAAACCACCCTTATAAGAGATTTAACATCATCCCTTCCTGGCATAAAGCCGTATGTGGGATGGCACAGCTGTGCTAAAGTTATTAAGCCTTGTGAAAAAGGATTATCTATAACCCTATTCTTTCTAGTAAGGTTTTTAATTTCATATCCTCTGTTTTCTAAAGCTCTTGCTATAACAAACTCTGTAACTGGATCTGCATAATTGGAAATTACAACTATATCTGATGGCTCATAGCCCTCTTTCTCAATAAGATTTATTATTCTCTCACCTATATTTTCAAGCATTTCACTTCTAAGTTCAAAAGGAGGTACCCTTTCAATTTCAGGTCTTGATTTAAATTTATAAGTTTTCCCATTCCTTATATTGTCAAACAACATATCTGAAAACTCAGTCATAAACTCCTTGCATGTATAACATTCCTGCATTTCAACGGTTTTTAATTTATCTATCAACTGTCTTTTTGTATATTCATGATTGCTGCCAAAAGCCTCCCCATAGCCACCTTCATGATTGTATGCTAAAAGACATGTTTTAAGATTTGGCATCAGCATATTTATAAAATCAACTTCCGTTGGAACACATTCTTCTATATTATCTACAATAAGGTGCTGAATTCTTTTAAATAATTGCTCTTTATATGTAGAATCTTTTAAAAGATAATTATTATAAAGTTCCACAGCCATTCCGAAATCAAATATTCCAAGCTCTATACAGCGTTTTCTATATCTTTTTAAAATGTCATCTGCTTCAACATATATGTTCTTTTTTAACTCATCCTTTTTTTCTAAAGCAGAATACAGCCTCTTTCCTATTTCATCATATGGAATATCTGAAATGGCAGCCCTTACCAGGTTTGAAGTAAGGTCAATTGCAAGACGGTCTGTAAAGGAGGTAACCCCTTCAAAAGCCCCTTTATTTTGTCTTCTCCACTCAATAACTACAGACACTAAAAACTGGGCTGCCTCAAAGGTCAAAAACACCGGTTTTACATTTTTATTTTTTATTTCATGGCAATTTTTTAATAAAATAGGGTAATATGTCTTTATTTCTTCCTGTATAAATCCATAATAGGAAGTCCTTAAAATAGCCCCAGAATGGTCAAGTATTGTTTTAGTTCTCCACTCTAATGATTGGGTTCTGTTTAATAGGAGAATAAGTATTTTTTCGCTGGGTATTTTAAGTTCTGACACCATATATTTGTATCTTTCCAATAACAAAGTGGATTTACCACTTCCAGTAGGACCTTTTAAAATCAGTTTAGAATTGTCTTTAGGCAAACTTATCACCTTTTTTGCTAAATGACTAAATATAATGGTATATCCCTCCATAAATCTTAAGTCTTTCGTATATTATACCATTATAGAAATATTAATGAAAGGAAAAAAATAAATGCCCAAGCATTACACCAAGGCATTTATTAGGGGGTTAAAATGTATTTTGTGAGGTCAATTTAAGTATTAACCTTTTATTATTTTTTTATTCAAATAATTTAAAATTTTTTTAAAATTATTTTTTGCATTAAATTCTATTTTAAAATTTATATGAATAAGTATTATAAAATGATTTATTCTAAATACTAAAAGGAAGGTTTTTTATATGAAATCTGTCTATTTTATAACTGTTCAAAAAAAACATATTATACGTTCAATTATTTTTCTTTTTCTTACAATCTTATTTATATTATTAATTAGTAACTTTGCATCAATGAGAAGAGTTCCCTCTTTTTCTCCTATATTAGATACTGAAGTAATTGCACAC
>FZPS01000048.1_pt469 | contig 30930 bp, 25 predicted proteins | sample 1817821 | NCBI WGS metagenome assembly FZPS01 (sample SAMEA104158645, study PRJEB21678) | metagenome | place: Germany | collected 2015-04-21
CTATTAGGGATGTGGCTAAAAAAGCAAACGTTTCCATTTCAACTGTTTCTCGGGTTCTCAATGGACACAAGATGATAAGCGATGAAACAAGGCAGAAAGTATTAAAGACTGTCGAGGAGCTTAACTACACTCCAAAACCAAGGGGTAGGGCATCTCATAAGTCGAACCGAAAGTCACTCCTTGTGCTGACCCCGAGTCCTGTTCCACAGATTACAAACGGGATATTCGAAGGTGCTAGAGACCATGGCTATGATGCAATGATAACAATAGCCCAGTCCAACAATGATGGCGCATACGTCAAATATGTAGAGGAAGGTCTCTTTAGTGGAATCGTACTGCTAAACATCCGCCTCTCTTCCAACATCTCGGAATTTTTACTCTCAAAATGTCCGATCGTTCAGTGTAACGAATATGATGTATTCCCTAAAGCCAACCTAGTAACGATAGATAACAGCGGTGCCACCCGAGATATCACAAATCACCTAATCGAGACCGGAAAAAGACGGCTTGCTTTCATCTCCCCGCAGTATATTTACGGATATCAGGTTAAGTTCGCTCTGGACAGAGAGTACGGGTTTAGGCGCGCCCTTGATGAGAGCAATATAGATTTGAATCCTGAGTTCATTGTCCGCACGGACTTTGAGCTGGGAATCGAGAATTACAGAGAGTATGTCGAAAAGATACATTCCATCGTCAGGAATCTACTCTCCTACCCCGAGGATGAACGTCCGAACGGCATTGTCTGCAGTAACGATCAGATAGCGGCATCTTGCATAAACGCTGCAAAAGCAATGGGCTTAAGAATACCGGAGGATCTTGCTGTAACGACCTTTGACAATACCTTTACATGCTTTATGACGGACCCGTTCATTACTTCCATCAAGCAGCCAAACTTCGAGCTGGGGTATGAATCTGCAAACCTCCTGGTTTCTGTAATTAATGAAAAGCCCACTGTTTCAAAGCAAGTTTTACTGGGGCACAGCATTATAAAGCGCGGTTCTTCAGTTATAACAAAGTAGAATATCAGAAAACATATAACAAACCCCTCCGCTCTAAGTCTGAACCGGAGGGGTTGATTGATTATCTCTACATCTTTACGCTCTTCGCATCCTCTATCTTTACCTCAATGTACTCCCCCTTCTCAAGGCTAATATGTCCCGAAGTGTAGAGTTCACCGTCAATCGTAATATACACACGCTCCACATTATAGTATCCGCCGAACGTGTTAGCTATGCATTGAAGCATGGCGGACTCATAGCCCGCCCCGGCATTCATCTCTGTTAAGTAGTCCCCGCTCAGGTCAATATACACCATGCCGTCTTCATTCAGGTACAAGCTGTTTATCTTTGTATTCTCGCTAAAAACTGTACTGATTTTTTCTCCTCCCTGATCATAAGCATCTCTATATTCTGTTTCTAATTTGATTCTTGTTATATCATTTGTATAGTAAGGAACCTCTCTTGAGACATAATATATTGCATCACTGTCATCAACACTCGGGAAGTAGAAGTTAACCAGCTGTACAAACGGGACACCCTCCTCTATCTGACTGAGCGTTGAACTAACTTCGCTACCTTCGGTCCGATAGATGGTCTTGACAAGCCCGATACCTTCTGAGTAATAATCCAATGTTGTGCCGTGCTTACCTACAGTTGTTACTTCCACTGCTTTGCGGTTTCCATGTAGTGTCTCGACTTCGGCGTCAACATTCGTTATACTTCTGGTTGATCCATCGGCTAGCGTCCACTGGTTTCCGACCTTAATCGGCACCTTCAACAGAATATCTGCTTTGGTACCATCATCAGCAACACTTATACCGCCAGCTGTACTGGCTAATCTCAGCAAATTTTCACGATAATAGACCTCTCCACGAAACAACTTCTGCACAATCGCGTTGTCATCTATCTCTATCACCCTTACAGTCTGGGTGCCTCCGTTGTCGATCCGCTGTTGGACAAGACTCTCCGATGCGTAGTCAGTATACACATTGAAGTATGCATACTCGTTCCCCTTGCCTTCGTACACAAGACGTGTATCCATGTATATGGGGAAGTATTCTTTAACGGAATCCGAGTTTGGGGAATCCTCAGTATTATCCCGCTCATCATCGGGCGTGGCACTTCCATCATCGGAGTTTTCCTTTATGTTATCGGTATTTTGATCCATCTGATTGTCAGACTCGTCTAACAACTCAACAGAAGGACTGGGCTGCGGATTCCGCGGGGACATAATTTCGCATGCCGAAAATGCAAACAAGCAAGCTACTGACAAAACCACAGCGATCATTCTTTTCAGATTAAGCATCATTTTGTTAGAGCACCACCTTAGAGTTTTCTACAGGTATTATACCCTGTTTTACTATATATTTTGGTATCATATATTTAGATTACGATTTTGGAGGAAAGTTCCATGAGTGAGTATTCGGAGATTTATCTTGCAGGCGGATGTTTCTGGGGTGTGCAAAAATATCTAGCCTCAATTAAGGGCGTTATCTCAACAGAGGCTGGTTATGCAAACGGCAAAACACTAAATCCGACATATGAAGAAGTGTGTAGAAATAATACAGGACATGCCGAAACTGTGCAAGTTGTGTATAACGATGAGTATATTTCTCTAGATGAATTGCTAAACGTATACTTCCGAGCTATCGATCCTACTTCGTTAAACAGACAGGGCGGGGATGTAGGTACACAATATCGCACAGGTATCTACTACGTAAATAATGCAGACCGCCCCATCATCGATAGTGCAATAGCTAAACTGGCAGAACAACACGATAAACCTATTGCAATAGAGGTAAAGCCCCTCGAGAACTATAGCCCTGCAGAGGAGTATCATCAGAACTATCTCGATAAGAATCCTGGCGGTTATTGCCACATCGGTGAGCACCTTTTTCAAGACCTTGACGAATAAAAAACCCAGCGGCTGTTTACAAAACAGTCGACATTCTGTATAATACCTTTTGTACGATTTCCTGTGCCTACCTTGTTAGACCCAAATCAGCACGAAGTTGTACCTCCCATATTCTTTTTGCGCCCGTAGCTCAGTTGGATAGAGTGTCAGACTCCGACTCTGAAGGTCGCAGGTTCGACTCCTGTCGGGCGCACCAATATGTTGGACTGCAGTTTTTCTGCAGTCCAATTTTCTTTTCCGTGTTACTGGTTATGTACAAATGCTTGTACATCTACAAAATGCGAGTATATTGAATTACATTCCCATAGGTGCTACAATTTTCTTAAAGGCCGAATTTGCTTTTATGCTATAAGTAACGCTCGAAAAGATAAGATAAAAAAGTAGCAACAACCGCCGTTTTTGTAATAGTATGACGGAATATTACATTTCGTATAGCGAGAGGTGTCAAAATGAAGCTGTTCCATCTGTCAGATCTCCACATCGGGCGTCGCATCGGTGAGCTAAGCCTCATAGAAGACCAGCGACACATTCTAGGCGAGGTGCTTTCGGCATGCGATGAGGAGATGCCCGATGGGGTACTGATCGCTGGCGACGTATACGATAGGACCCTACCCTCAGTCGAAGCGGTAGACCTGCTTGACGATTTTCTTAACGATCTTATAGACCGCGGCCTTTCCATCTTTATCATAAGTGGAAATCATGATTCACCGCAGCGTCTCGGCTTTGGGAACAAAATCTTCGAAAAGTCAGGCATACATATACAAGGCACATTTGACGGGACATTGGCAAAGAAAACCCTACAGGATGAGTTCGGTGAAGTAAATATCTATCTCATGCCTTACATAAAGCCTCCTATGGTCCGCCCTTTTTTTGAGTTTGACATCGAATCCTACGAAGATGCGGTTGCTGCAGTATTTTGTACTGCGCAAATTGAAGAGAGTAGCAGAAACATCATCGTTGCGCATCAATTCGTCACACATGGGTCTGCTCAGCCCGAGATCAGCGACTCCGAAAACATATCAGTCGGAGGCCTCGACAACATTGACACATCACTCTTCTCTGTGTTCGATTATGTAGCTCTTGGACATCTACACAAACCTCAGTACATAGGCCATGAGCACATCAGATACACCGGTTCTCCACTAAAATACTCTTTTTCTGAATCCTTACACAAGAAATCCCTGACTGTGGTTGAACTACGGGCGAAAGGAAATCTTGAAATAAGGACCATTCCCCTTAAGCCCCTTCGCGATATGCGTGAGATCAAAGGGCCGCTTAAAGACCTCCTAGATGCTGGATTGGAAAATCCCGAAGGCAGGAATGACTTGATTCACGCCACCGTCACAGATGAAGAGGAGTTATTTGACGTACTGGGGCAGCTTAGAAATGTGTATCCAAACATCCTCAGGCTCGATTTCGAGAACTCTAGAACAGCGCTCCCTGTCACTAACAGCTCAGCAGGCCACGATGTCGAGAACAGGAGTCCCCTCGAGCTCTTCACCGATTTCTACATGAGCTGTAATAATGTTGAAATGACGGAAAGACAGATTCTTCTGATGAAAAAGGTTTTCGATGATACGGGAGAACTGCTACTATGAAGGGGGATTGCTGAGATGAAACCAGTAAAAATAACTATGAGTGCCTTCTGTCCCTTTCGCAACCTCGTTGAGATAGATCTCTCCAAATTTGGGGGACGTGGCCTCTTCCTTATATCCGGAAACACCGGTTCCGGCAAGACAACTATTTTCGACGCTATCTCTTTCGCTCTGTTCGGTGAAGCCAGCGGCAATGACAGAACGACCGATACTCTTCGCAGCGACTTTGCCCGACCAGATACCGAGACATACGTTGAGCTATTATTCACACATAAAGGCAAGAGCTATAGCGTAAGGAGGAACCCAAGGTACGAGCGCCCTAAGAAAACTGGTAACGGAACAACTTGGGAAAACGCCGACGCCACACTGGAGCTACCCGACGGCACTTTCATTTCCGGGTATCGCGAAGTAACGGGATACATCACCGACCTGCTCGGAATAACATACTCACAGTTTAAGCTCATCGCTATGATTGCACAGGGTGAGTTCAGGAAGGTCCTTTTTGCTGACAGTAAAGAGAGGGCCGAAATATTTAGGCGCCTTTTTGGAACTGACCTGTTGAACACCACCCAAAAGGTTCTAAAAGATCGCGAGAAAGAGGCAAAAGCGAAACTTGATGGCAGCATAAAAAGCATCCTACAATATATTAGCGGAATACAGTACGCAGACGATAATGTTCCGGATACCAATATGCAAGAGCTATCCAGAGAGCCGAACATACACAATGTCGAAGAAATCCTCGAACTTCTCAAAGAGCAGAATGAAAACGATATGAGGCTTGAAGATGAGCTGAAAAAGCAGCTTAAAGCAATAGAAGTCGAATTGGAGAAAGTAATAGCAGATATTACAACCTGTGAACATATTAATAAGCTCTTCTCCGACCTTGAGCAGGCAAAAGCAGTAAAGGATGACCTCGACTCCCGAAAAGAAGAGATGAGCAAAACCGAGCGCGTACTCGCTGATGCAGAAAAAGCTCTATACTCTGTCAGGCCACTCGAAAGGGATTATCTTAGGGAGAAAAGCGAAAGAACTCAGCTTAAAGAGGATTTGAACGTACTTAGTGCCAGGTTGGTAGAGCTCGAAGAAACCAAAAAAAATAAGTTTTCCACACTTGAAGCGGAACGCAGCAAGGAATCCTTAAGAAGTGAGGTTTCGTCCACAATCGCAAAGCTTCAATCTGAACTCCCCGAATATGTCAAGATACAGGAGCTACAGGAGCAAAAAAACTTACTAGAGGGTGAGCTTGAAGCCACCGAAAGAAGTATTCAAAGTCTTCTAAAGCAGAAGGAAGAAATAGCGTCTGAGAAAGCGGATCTCCATGAGAACCTTTTCAATACCGAGTTTTATGAAGCACGGCTCATCGAATATAGAAACAGTGCTACGAAACTAAGAGAAACCGAAGGTAATCTAAAGAAGTTGCGTAGCGAGGTTCTTAGAGTTAAGAAGCTCAGACAAGATTTCGAGCATGCAGAAAAGAGGTCTCACACCTCTGAAAATGAATACCGGAGAGCGTTCAAGAAGTATGCCGAAAGTGAAATTGCTTTTCATCGTGAGCAAGCAGGATTATTGGCGCAGACCCTAAAAAGTGGTGAACCCTGCCCTGTCTGTGGTTCAACAGAGCACCCATGTAAAGCTGTTATAACTCCCGGCGCTCCAAGCAGTGCAGATATGGAAGAACAAAAGAACTCCCTTGAAGTTTCCAGACAAAAGATGCAGGTTGAAGCACAAGCAGCGGGCAGATACTCAGCAGAGCTCGAGTCGGTCTCGAAGTATATGTCCAATCAGTATGAAGACATTTTTGGTCAATCACCTACTACAGATGATCCAGAAACACTGTTGAATAGCATATCTTCGCTCAACTCGGAAATCGCAGCTAAACTTGACAAACTATCGTCAGACATTGAATCAATTGAAAAGGGAATCAATAAGAGAGATAAGTGGAGAGAAAGGCAAAGCGAGCTGGAACTTGCACTTACTGAGGTGGAAAAATCTCATATCCAAGCAATCGAAAGAATGAACGACCTTTCAGGTGAGCTTAAGTCGTTAACGGGCAAAATCGAAACGCGGAGGTCCACGTTATCCTTTGAATCTCCATCTGATGCACAGGAAAAACTAGAGGAGCTTGAGGGCAAACTTAAGACTCTCAAGGACTCACTGCGGACAGCGGAGGAAGACTACACCTCAATTACAGGAGAGGTGGAATCGGCAAATGCTCTGCTGAGAGATCTTCAAAACCGTATTGAGAATGTACTAAAGAGGGAGGAAACTGCCCGCGAGAAATATTACGATATTATCGAGGCGAGCGGTTTCAGAAGTGATGATGATTATCGTTCGTCACTGCTTGATGAGTCAGATATCGAGAGCAAAAAGCAAGAGTTACAAAAGTACCGCAACTCAGTACACAGCGTGATCTCCGACCTTCAGCGCCTTGAAAAGGAGACAGCGGACAAGTCCCCTGGAGATCTGGAAGCGCTTATAGAAAGAAAGCGGAGCCTTGATGAGAAAAGAGAAGTTACAGATAATGCTCTTAGAGCCGTGGCGGCAAGATACTCGTCTAACGAGCGTATAGAAGAAAGAATTCTAGATGAAAACGCGAAGAGAATTGAGCTTGAAGCTGATTATGTTCTGATAAGGACGCTATCGAAAACAGCTAACGGTGAGCTTGAAGGAAAACAGAAACTAACCTTTGAACAATATGTCCAGGCGTACTATTTTAATCGGATCCTAGATGTAGCAAACAGACGTCTGGCACTGATGTCCGGCAACCGTTATCTCCTTATACGGAGAGAAGTCGCAGACAACCTACGCTCACAGTCTGGACTGGACATCGATGTTGTGGATAACTACACTGGAAAAGCCCGAACAGTAAAATCACTTTCTGGGGGGGAAAGCTTTCTAGCTTCACTGTCGCTTGCACTCGGTCTCTCAGACGTTATCGAGAGTCATGCAGGTGGCGTTGAGATCGAGATGATGTTCATTGATGAGGGCTTCGGCTCTCTGGACCCACAGGCCACGGAAAATGCTGTGCGCACATTGAACTCTTTGGCAAGCGGTGACCGCATTATCGGCGTAATATCGCATGTACCAGAGCTTAAAGAGCGCATTGAAAACCATATAGTTCTCACAAAAGGCATCAATGGGAGTACCGTTAGCGTAGGAGACAGCTCGCTGTCCTATTGAGAATCCAGCGAAAATATTGTATAATTTGGGTATACCTATCGAAACATATCGGAGGTCAATTTATGTTTACACGTAATGCGCTAATCGCTCTTTTGCTTGCGGTGATTGCAGGGTTTTCAACTATGCTCGGCACTGTGCTTCTTTTCTTCACTAAGGGTAAAAATGAAAGGCTCGTCTCCGCTTCTCTTGCCTTCGCTGCAGGTGTGATGCTCAGCGTCTCCTTCCTTGACCTGTACCCACAATCCGCTACGTTTCTCAAAGATTTCGCCGGTGATATTTGGGGTCTGGTCCTTTCGGTGCTTTTTCTATCAGTCGGTGTGATCTTCGCGGGGCTGTTGGACAAGCTAGTACCACACGAAGATACAGAACATGATACTGGAGACCGTGAACATAAGGACCTCTACAGGGTAGGGTTTGTATCCATGCTTGCAATAGGTCTTCACAACTTCCCTGAAGGTATCGCAACCTTCATGGCTGGATACACCGACGTGTCTCTCGGCATTCAGGTGACAGTGGCAATAGCGATGCACAACATACCCGAAGGTATTTCGGTCGCAATGCCGATTTACTTTGCGACTGGAAGCAAGCGGAAAGCAGCAAAATACACCTTCCTATCGGGAATGGCAGAACCGCTCGGTGCATTTATTGCTTTCCTGTTATTAAGGCCGATTATCAATGATCTTGTTATGGGCATCATTTTCGCGATGGTAACAGGCATTATGCTATATATCGCAATAGAGGAGTTGCTTCCTTCCTCCCGGCAGTACGGCCACAAGAGGCTCGCACTCATATCCACCTTTGCTGGAATCGTGATAATGCCCTTGGCTAATCTGTTTGGCATGTAGCTACTCAGTATATTTGCAAGGTACTTTACTATATGTTCAAGACGTTTATGAATAGGGGAGTTTTGTGAACAAGAATAAGCAGACTATTATAGCAGTCATAGACGGACAGGGAGGCGGTATCGGTCGAAGCCTCGTTGAAAAGCTCCGTGCAGAGTTTCCAAAGGGCTCGGGTGTCAGGATCTGTGCACTTGGCACCAATGCCTCTGCGACAAACCGGATGCTGCGGGAGGGCGCCGACGAAGGAGCTACCGGTGAAAACGCCATAATTTTTAATGCGGCAAGGGCAGATATCATAACTGGTCCCCTCGCCATCATTGCTGCAAACTCCATGTTAGGCGAACTCACTCCTTCTATGTCCTGCGCTATTACATCAAGTAACGCGACCAAGGTCCTAATCCCTTTAGATGGGTGCAATATCAAGATCGCTACAGGTGAAGCTTTTTCAATAGAAAGCAGCATTGAGCGGTGCGTAAGCATCATTAAGGATGCTGTTAATGAGCTTACTGTAAGTTGGATATAGGTACTATGCAAAGCTGCTTTTGCAGCTTTTTGCTTATTATATTGCAAAACTCAAACACATCGGTTTTCTCCGTTTTACCTCAACTTCTAAGACCTGCTGGCAACAGCGGCAAACTGTTTTGTGCAGTATATATAAATCTATTACCCTCAATTGCCAAACTAGGAGTTATGACGGTTTTTTCACTTCCATTTTACCCCATTGTTCTGCAAGCCCTTATGTCTATTAATTTCATGTTATTTACACTATAATAAGAAGTGTTCGTGTGTTTGTCTGACCTTGAAGAATATTGGAGGATATATGGGAGTAATTGAAATAGTATCCCTTTTGGGCGGTCTCGCACTGTTCTTATACGGAATGGCTGTAATGAGCAGTGGACTTGAGAAGCTGTCTGGCGGAAAACTCGAAAAGATTCTGGAAAAGCTAACTAACAACCTATTAAAAGGTGTATTCGTCGGAGCATTAGTCACCGGTCTTATTCAAAGTTCATCGGCAACAACTGTTATGGTTGTGGGGTTTGTCAACTCGGGAGTAATGAAACTCGGACAAGCTATTGGCGTCATTTTTGGTGCTAATGTTGGAACAACTATCACTTCCTTTCTGCTTTCCCTTGGTGATATAAGCGGAGACAACATCCTGTTGAAGCTCCTCAAACCTACCTCACTGGCCCCTATCGTCTGTACAATAGGCATTGCTTTATTTATCACACAAAGAGTTGGTCGTAAGCGTGATATCAGCCAAATGCTTATTGGTTTCGGTATTTTGTTCTTCGGTATGAGTACAATGGAGTCAGCGGTATATTCCCTTAGGGACAGTGATGTTTTTTTGAGAGTGGTAGCTGCAGTCTCTAATCCTTTTATTGGTGTAACTGTTGGTGCAATATTCACTGCAATCATTCAGAGTTCCTCTGCGTCTGTCGGAATACTCCAAGCACTAACATCTACCGGCGCTATCCGCTTCTCTTCAGCAGCACCTATTATACTCGGCCAAAACATAGGAACCTGTATTACTGCAGTATTATCGAGCATTGGCACAAGCAAGAACGCAAAGCGCGCAGCAATGATCCATCTCTACTTCAACTTAATTGGTACATTCATCTTTATCGCACTCCTATACGGGCTAAACCCCTTACTGAAATTCACGTTTTGGGATGCCGTAATGAGCCGTTCGTCAATCGCTGTTTTCCACCTTATCTTTAACCTCACCTCAACAGCAATCCTTTTGCCACTAAATAAGGTTATTGAGAAACTTGCTTACTTTACAATCAAGGACAAGCCCTCAGCATTTGATACCGAAGTAAGCCTACTTGATGAGCGTTTCCTTCAATCACCATCCCTTGCACTCGATAAATCCTACGATGTCGTAAGGCAGATGGGCAAAATCGCCATCGATAACTACAGAATAGCTTCGGAACTGATAGACTCATATAACACTAAGAAGGCGGACATTCTCCGCGAGCAGGAGGACATCCTGGACCAGCACGAGGTTCGCCTTGACAGCTACCTCATAAAGTTGACAAACCGCAGTCTTACGTCAACAGACAGTGCAAGAGTTAGCCACTTGTTACATGTGAATAACGACTTTGAGCGTATAGGGGATTACACCGTTAACATTTTGGAAATGGTTGAACAGATGGTTGATGAAGCAGTCTCCTTCACCCCTAGGGCTAAAATGGAAGCTAATTATATCATATCTGCTGTCGGCGAAATCCTCGAGCTCGCATATAAGAGTTTCGAAAGTATGGATTTGCAGACCGCCGTGAAGGTCGAGCCGCTAGAGCAAATTATTGACATGATGCAGGAGTTCCTGAAAAACTCTCACATTGAGAGGCTAAAAGAGGGCATCTGCTCAATAGAATCCAGCATGCATTTTGTCGATTTGATAACCAATCTTGAACGGATAGCGGACCACTGTTCTAATATTGCTGTAATCGTGATCCAGCAAGCGAGTAGAACTAGGAGGGAGTTTGACTTCCATAGCTATCTGAAGACGGTACATGAAGGAAAAACGCCAGAGTATGATAGCAGCTTTAAGCACTTCCATGAGAAGTACATGGAGAGCTTATTGGCTCATGAGAAGGCAGCTGACCTGATGGATGAAACCGCATTCACGCCTGAGCTACCGTAAAATTAAGTAATTCAAATTCGACATTTTATTGACTCTATCTACTAAAGCAGCAAAAAATAGGCCTTTGCCGATTGATCCGTTTTGGTGCACACGTGCGCACCTCACAACGGTATTGTTCATTCGGCATAGGCCTTTCTTTTTTCCAGTATGATAACTTCTCTATTAGCTCACGCGCCTACTCGATACTTCTAACTTGGGTTTTCGCAAAAACCCTATATAAATGATTAGACCGGCCATCCCCCAGAAGTACGCATTCATATAGGGGACCTCAAATATATTCTCGGTCAGGCAATGTGTCATAACCCCAAGCATTCCGGCAAAGAGGCCCTGAGCTATGGTAGACATACTGTCATCTCTCGTTCTGTATATCGACCTCATGGCATTGAAGGAAAAACTGGCGAGAAGGAACAGATATCCCCCAAGTCCGATATAACCCATCTCAATAAGAGTCTTTAGATAGTAGTTGTCCATGTAGAAATAACTGAGATTTGCATTGATCTGGTTTTGCATGGCCACAGCACCACCGAAACGGCCGAGCCCATAACCAAAAAGCACGTTTACCGTTCTGAGCAAGTTCATACCTTCGCGCCTACGACCTCCTCGTCCGCCAAACATATTCGCAAAGTCGAACTCGGATGTAAACAAAAATGTGATACGGTTGGCCACCTGTGGGATGAATACTGCAACCCCGACAGCAAGTGCCATTAATGCAATCAGCTTGCGGTCGCGGTAGAGAGCGAACACAAAGACAGCAACTGCCATGCCAAGCCACGCGCCGCGCGAGAACGTTACCAGACAGGCAAGGCACATTACAATTGTACAGCACCACATCAGTACTTTCAGCGCGAGGTTCTCAAACTTATATGCGAATGAAGCGGTTAACGGAGCAAACATCACCAGAAACGATCCCATTATATTCGGGCTACCAATGATTGAAAACACACGTGTACGTACACCCACCTCAGCTTGAGAAACCCAGGTTGAGGGAATTGGTACTCCGATAATATACTGATAAATTCCATGGAGTGCAATTAGGGTTGCCGTTACGATTATTGTACCGCAGAAAGCATATATATCTCCATCATTTTCGATTATGCGTGTAATTACATAGAACCACAGCATGTACTGTACCACAGCGCGAAGCCCTGCTATTGCAATACCTAAATAGGGTGACACTACACAAAGAAGCATAAACCCTATGCCTAAGAACAGTAATAACTGAGTATCGAACGGCGTTACGCTGGCCGGAAGTGCTTTCTTTGTATAGATGCGGCGAAAGACAACATAGGCTATCCCGAAAATCAGAAAAGCCTCATCCCAGGCCGATGAGATTGCTGCAATAGGTGACAACGTTCTTAGTACATAGTCAATAGGCAGATAGAGCGCAAAAATGATAATGATGATCCGGTTGGTGCCACGGCTGAAGAGTATACGGTAAAATAAGCTATTTTGCACAGCTTGCGATTTCCAAATTCGCACCGGAACACTTCGTTCTGCTATATGTGAAGTCAGACGCCCAAACCTCGCTAGTGCTGAATTACATCTGGTTAAGAACGCCCCCAACCCCGAGTTGGATGTGGAAGAATCGGAACATCCGAAAACTCTATCCCAGACTCTCTGGGTTGTGGAATGGCCATATGAGTCGGACACCGCTTTTGCGATTCTCGCTATTATGCTGAAAGGATAGAATAGAGCTATCCTCTCGAGTAGACGATATATAAAGCTGCCTTCTAACAGCTTTTGCATGAAATCACTCTCCTTGATACGGAGTTTGCCTTTGGCCAGCTGGTTCGCATCGGCCAAGGCTCTAGATCAAATACAGAGCGAACACTGCAACTGCACTCTGCACTACTCATTTCCTAAAGACACACTTTCAATCGTTCCGATCATCTCAAAATGTTTAGTCTTAACAAAGTGGTCCTTACCTGCCCGAACTTCCTGGGTTCCCACCTTAATGACAGCTGTGTTATTGATTTTCGCTTCGATAGTGCAGACAATGTCGATTCTGGTCGGATCTATCGCATCAACGATCTTACCGTCAGCCGTCGAAACCTGTGAAACGCAAGGCTCCTTCGTCGCTGTGACAATATATGCGTTTTCAATCAGAGAGTCTCCCGCGGCAAGCTGATGCGGAAACTCGCGTGATGTCAACTCGTCATAAAACCTGGGGTTAACGGCCTTGATCCTAACCGTATAAGTGAGCTCAGTAGTATCTGCAACAAGCTCCTGAACCTGTCCTCCAAAAATCTTCCATATAACACCGCCGGCAACCAACAGTATGAATAGCAGAACAAGCATATCCACTAGGTTGATTAAACCGAACAGTTTACCCTTCTCATCAATAATTTTCATGGGTTTATCAAATTCTCCTTCCTATAGCTTGCTTGACCCTATTACCGGTATATTGTATAATAAATCCTGCTTGTCTACAAGCCATTTCACTAACTTTTGAAATTAGGTGGGTGCCATGAAAATACTTCATCTGATAGGCGGAGGCGACATCGGGGGTGCAAAAACCCACGTGCTTTCGTTGCTTGCCGGCCTTCAGAAGGAGGAAGATGTTGAGGTTTTGCTTGTGAGTTTCCGCGAGGGCTCCTTTGCCGAGGAGGCTATCTCCATGTCAATACCCACCGAAGTCATTTCCTCCGGAAACATAATCAATGACCTAGTAACAATTCGCCGCCTGTATGACAGCGGCAAATTTGATATTGTACACTGCCATGGAGCAAAGGCTAATATGGTCGGGGCACTGTTGAAAGTTTTCAGTGGAGCCACTGTCGTCACCACAGTCCATTCAGACTATCGACTTGATTATCTTGGCCGGCCCTTGGGCAATCTAATTAACGGTAACATTAACAAAATCGCACTGCGAATCATAAAAAATCGTATCTGTGTATCCGACCCGGTAGCGGAGCTTCTGTTGAGTCGCGGCTTTTCGCCGTACGGACTCTTTTCAATTTATAACGGACTCGATTTTAACATCGCACCAAGAGAACTGGATAGGTCTACTTTTCTGGAGTCCTTAGGCCTAAAAGTTTCTAAAGACGATGTGGTCTGCGGAATTGCTGCACGTCTTGACCCTGTTAAAGACATTCCTACACTGTTACGAGCATTTGCAGACACACCGGACCACATGAAGCTCGTTGTGGCCGGAGATGGAGAGCAAAAGGCGGAGCTCATTCAGATTGCAGAAAACCTCGGCATCTCAGATCGCGTTTGCTTTGCCGGTTGGATAGATGATATCGAGGCATTCTACAAATCCATCGATATCAATCTCCTCACCTCCCTTTCGGAGACCTTCCCATATGCTGTCACTGAAGGTGCTCGCTGCAAAGTCGCAACCATCAGCACCAGGGTTGGCGGCATCCCTTTACTGATAGACCATGGTGTAAACGGATTTCTTTTTGATCCAGGTGATGAAAACACCCTTTCCGAGCTACTTTCCAAACTTGGCTGCGATGAGGACTTGCGCAAATCCTTTGGGGAGCGTATATTCCAGAAAGCCGCCGAGAACTTCTCAATAGATGTGACAATAGCAAAGCAGATTGAGATATATAAGATATTACTTCGCCGCAAGGAGCGTGTGGTTAAGCGCAACGGGGTAACTATCTGCGGCTCCTACGGCAAAAACAATGCTGGGGACGACGCAATACTGGAAGCAATAGTTTCAGAAATAACTAGTATCGACCCCGATCTCCGGATCCGTGTCCTCTCACGTACTCCCAAAAGGACAAGGCTCAGTTATAGGGTTGACTCCTACTATACATTCAACCCGTTTATGATAGTCAAAGCTTTCTTAAGTAGTAAGTTATATATCAACGGAGGCGGAAACCTAATTCAAGATATAACATCAACCAGGTCGCTGCTTTTCTATCTCTTTACCATCTGGCTGGGTAAACGCACTGGATGCAGTGTGATGATGTATGGCTGCGGAATAGGGCCTGTCTCGCGTCCGTTGAACCGAAAGCTCGCAGCACGGATTATGAACAGGAACGTTGATGCTATCTCACTGCGCGAACCGGAATCCGGCGAAGAGCTCAAGCGACTTGGGGTTTCCAACCCTGACATAATTCTCTCAGCCGACCCCGCATTGATACTCGACCCTTCGCCACCAAGCGAAGTCCAGAGCGCAATGCTCTCAAGCGGCCTTTCACCGCAGGACAGATATATTGCATTTATCCCACGCGACTGGGTCTCGTATCCTGAGAAAGCAGACATAATCGGGAGGGCAGCTGAGTACGCGTTTGAGAAGCACAACCTAACACCTGTCTTCATACCTCTAGAACGCGGTAAGGACGAACACGCTGTAAGTCTCGCTATCAAGAACATTAAACACGTAAAGCCCATAGTCATTCCCACACCCGAGAAGACCAGTACACTTATTGGGATACTTGCCCGAATGGAGGCAGTTGTCTCAATGCGCCTGCACGGACTCATCTTCGCTGCTGGTCAGGGAGTCCCTTTAGTTGGCATTGCCTACGACACGAAAGTTGGTTCATTTCTTAGCTACATGGAGCAGGATCTCTGTTTGCCACTGGAAGATGTTAATGAAGAGGTGCTATTCTCCCTAATAGACAGAGCACTTCAAAAGGATAGGACAAAACTGGCTTCTGCAGTAGAAGGGCTACGTGCCATTGAATATAAAAATCGCGAAACAGCACGTGAGCTGTTGTCAAATAAATAATCAGGGGGTACGTTAATGCAACAAATAGTATGTCTATCCACATCAAATTGGTACGGGATCCCAACCCGCAAACAGCAGGTGATGGGCCGCTTAAAGGACGCAGAAATCCTCTATTTTGAACCCTCGGTTACTTATATTGCACCTCTCAAAGATAAGACGGCATCCGAACGGATTTCTGCCTATAAAGAAGAAGGCAAAAAACCGATGGAGAATATCACTGTATACTCTCTACCCGCCGTTTTGCCCTTCTATAATAAAAACAGAACAGTAAACAGAATAAACCAGAGGAGAATCGCATCGTTTATCCGCTCAAAAATGCGTGAACATGGATTCAACAACCCAATTCTGTGGGTTTACCACCCCTCGAGTGTTGACGCTGTCGACCGAATCCCTCACAGCTCCCTTGTCTATGACTGTGTTGACCGTCACGCTGGGTACCCCGGCCTTATTAACCCCGAAGTCGTTAACAGGATGGAAGCAGAACTTGCTGAGAAATGTGACGTAGTCTTTGCGACTGCTAAGGGACTCTACGACACACTGAGCAAAATAAACAGTAACACATACCTAATCCCCAACGGAGCAAATTATGAGCTTTTCAGCAGAGTAGATGATCCTGCTCTTCCCATCCCGGACGACCTCTTCAATGTTCTCAAACCTGTATTGGGCTTTTCGGGAGCACTGCAGGAGTGTATCAATTACGATTACGTCGCATATGCCGCAAAACAGAAACCCGACTGGTCATTTGTGTTTATCGGCGCCCCCCTGCCCGGTGTAGATTTGAGTGCAATTGAGGGCCTTCCGAACGTACACCTCCTCGGAAGAAAAGAATACAAGGATGTGGTAAACTACCTTGCATACTTTGATGTCTGCCTAAATATCTTTAGGTCAGGATATCTATCAAAAGATGTAAGTCCCCTCAAGTTCTACGAGTACCTTTCAACCGGCAAGCCCATTGTCTCCACACCGGAGCCAGAACAAGTTCTAGACTATTCCGATGTTATCTATATTGCTTCTACTCCAGAAGAATTTGTTGAAAAGTGTGCTACTGCTATTAAGGAAAAGAGCAATTGGCATACAATGCGAAGACGGGAGTTGGGCAAGATGAGCTCATGGGATTCCCGTATAGTGGAGATGCGCTCAGCGCTGGAAAAAGCCGGCATCAGCTGATCATCCCGATGTCTCCATGTTTACTCGTCAGTTTTTATAGAAAGAGGTAGCTCTTAGCATTACCCCCTTGTCAGACTCGCCAATCTTTTTTTATGGCTACTTAATCGGTTGATAATATGTTTTTTTCGGTGTAGTATTGTCATGTAGATGCACTCGATCAACGTGTTCCTGAATACTATAAACCCTGGCGTACGAAAGGAATTCGACATGAAAAAAGTTGCTATTGTTATGGGTTCTGACAGTGATCTTGGCGTAATGCGCCCTGCTGCCAAGCGCCTTGAATACTTTGGTATCCCATATGAGATGCGCATAATATCAGCTCACCGAACCCCAGATGCCTGTGCGGCATTTTCAAAAGCTGCACAAAACAGCGGGTTCGGTGTTATTATTGCCGCTGCAGGAAAAGCAGCTCACCTCGCTGGTGTCATAGCATCCGGTACTACACTGCCGGTGATTGGCGTCCCTATTAAATCGTCAACACTTGATGGCATGGACAGCCTTCTGTCCACAGTGCAGATGCCAAAAGGCATCCCAGTTGCAACCGTTGCGATAGACGGAGCTGAAAATGCTGCAATACTTGCAGCTCAAATTCTGGCTCTGTCCGATAGAGAAATTGCGAATAAGCTGGAGGAGTTTCGGGAAGAGATGACAAGAGAGGTCGCCGCAAAAGATGCTTTACTCTGCAGAAACTTGGCAGATGAAGGAATTCTTCAATCCGATGTCCCGATTCCGAACGATAAACCAAAGGAAGAGTGTGGCGTATTCGGAATCTCACTTTCCCCCTCCGACTCCTACAGAACCGCAGATGAGACCTATCTGGCTCTCTTTGCGCTGCAGCATAGAGGCCAGGAATCCTGTGGCATCGCAACCTCACATGAGGGGGTAATCCATGTAGTCAAAAGAAGTGGTCTTGTCTCTGAGGTATTTGATGAGCAGACGCTGCATTCTCTTCAGGGCAAAATGGCTATTGGCCACGTGCGGTATGCCAGCTCCTCTGAAGCAAGTGCTATAAACGCACAGCCCATTGCAGTAACTCACATAAACGGAAGCATGGCAATTGCCTGCAACGGCTCCCTTGTAAACGGAGCTCAGCTCCGTCATCAAGCGGAGATGAGCGGCGCAATATTCCAGACAACGAACGACACAGAGGTTATCGCATATATGCTCGTTCGGGAACGTCTCAAGACCCCCGTTATGGAAGACGCTATCTGCAATATCATGGATTATGTTGACGGTGCCTATTCGATGGTCATTTTGAGTGGCAATAAGCTGATTGCAGCCCGTGACCCATTCGGATTCAGGCCACTCTGTATGGGCAAGCTTGGATCATCTGTTGTCTTCGCTTCAGAGTCTTGCGCTTTCGATGCAATCGGTGCTGAGTTTGTAAGAGATATTGAGCCGGGTGAAATTGTGGTAACCGAAGATGGCAGGGTAACAAAAACTCTCTGTGCGAGGAGAACCGAAAAGCCTTCGCTCTGTGTATTTGAGTTTGTGTACTTCGCCCGACCGGATACAGTAATTGGCTCACTTACAGTTGAGCATGTGCGCCAGAACTTTGGCAAGGCACTAGCCAAACGCGATACTACTGAGGCTGACATTGTTATCGGAGTTCCCGATTCAGGTTTATCATCGGCTCTCGGTTATTCTAAAGAGTCCGGCATACCCTATGGCGTAGGGCTTGTAAAAAACCAGTATATCGGAAGAACCTTCATTAGAAACACACGGTCGGAACGCGAGAAAGCTGTAAGCATTAAGCTCAGTGCACTCAAATCCGTTGTTAAGGGTAAGCGTGTAATAATGGTGGACGACTCTATCGTAAGGGGCACGACTTGCAGTCACATTGTATCTCTACTCAGGGCAGCTGGTGCTCTGGAGGTGCATGTAAGAATATCTTGTCCTCCCTTCCTGCATCGTTGCTATTATGGCACACATGTCCCGCATGAAAGTGATCTGGCGGCCCACAACCGCACAGTCGAACAGATATCTGACATGATTGGAGCCGACTCCTTGATGTTTCTCGAGCTAGAAGACCTGTCTGATGCTCTCTCCCACCTACGGAGCGGATATTGCGACTCTTGTTTTACCGGGATCTATCCTGTCTCTGCCGATCCGGGATCAGAGCAGCAGTTTGAAAGGAGAATTCAAGTTTGACTTATAGCAGAAACGACGCATACGCAGAGGCCGGCGTAGATTTAGCCGCCGGTTATGAGGGTGTTGAAAGGATAAAAAAGCATGTTGAAAGTACACTAATCCCCGGTGTTATGGGGAGTGTCGGTGGATTTGGGGGTATGTTCATTCCCGACCTAAACGATATGGACGAACCCGTTCTCGTATCAGGCACCGACGGTGTCGGTACAAAACTAAAAATCGCTTTTTTGATGGACAAGCATGACACAATTGGAATCGACTGCGTCGCCATGTGCGCAAATGATATAGTTTGTTCTGGAGCAAAGCCCCTGTTCTTCTTAGATTACCTGGCACTGGGCAAGAATTCTCCCGAACTAGTGGAGAGCATCGTGTCCGGAGTTGCAGACGGCTGTCGCAGCTCGGGCTGCGCATTGATAGGTGGCGAAACCGCAGAGATGCCTGGTTTTTACAAACCCGGCGAGTACGACATTGCGGGATTCTGTGTCGGCATCGTCGACAAAAAGAACATTATCGATGGCAGCAGCGTAAAACCCGGTGATGCGATCATTGGGCTTGCATCATCAGGTGTCCATTCCAACGGTTTTTCACTGATCAGAAGGATTTTCGACATAGGTGACAAAGGCAGCAAAGCGCTATCTGTACGCTATGATGAGCTCTCATGCACACTCGGAGAAGAGCTTCTAAAGCCCACCAGAATTTATGTGTCAGCAGTTATGAATCTGTCAAGTAGTGTCAGAATCAAGGCAATCAGTCATATAACTGGTGGAGGATTCTATGAGAATATTCCCAGAATGCTCCCAGACGGTATTCGAGCCAGGATCGATATTCACTCATTTCCCAGCCTCCCAATATTTGAGATCTTAAAAAAGAAGGGAAATCTGAGTTCGCATGATATGTTTAATACCTTTAACATGGGATTAGGGCTCGTCATGGTGGTTGATAGCTCGGATGTGGGCGCCGCAATGTGCAGATTAACAAACCTAGGTGAGCATCCGTACCTTATCGGTACATGTATAGAAGGCGAGTCCGGAGTGGACCTATGACAAAGATAGCAGTACTAGTCTCAGGCAGCGGAACCAATCTCCAAGCCCTAATCGATGCAAAATCCAACGGTCTGATTCCAAGCGGAGACATCTCACTTGTGCTCTCCTCTGCCCCAGATGCATATGCACTTACCCGTGCTAAAGAGCATAACATTTTGACTGCAGTTATCGAGCGAAAAGAGTATTGCGACCGAGAAGCATTTACCGAAGCAATCCTCAATGAACTGCAGAGGCACAAGATTGACCTTGTTGTACTTGCCGGATTTCTATATATATTATCCCCTGTCTTTACCCGACATTTCGAAAACAGGGTGATCAATGTTCATCCATCACTTATTCCCTCGTTTTGCGGTGACGGTTATTATGGTCTCCGCGTACACGAAAAAGTACTGGAGTACGGTGTAAAGCTAACCGGCGCAACTGTCCATTTTGTTAATGAGGAGACCGACGCAGGTCCGATAATTCTTCAAAAGGCGGTGCCTGTTAACAGCGATGATACACCACAGACGCTCCAACAGCGTGTCATGGAGCAGGCCGAGTGGGTCATTCTGCCTCAGGCAGTAAACCTTTTTTGTGAAGGGTGCCTCCGCGTGGAAGGCCGCCATGTCTTTATTGAATAATATAAACTGGTGCCACAACCTCTCTTGATGGTTGAGTGACTTTGTATTTTGATAAGAAACATATGATAGATAGATAGAAGAAGGAGGATATGATGAAAGAGCATCTTATACGTGAATCTACGCTCCCCGAGGCGTACCACCGTGCCCTCACAGTATTGCACTACGAAGGTGACCATGTCCCCTGTCCCGACTACGATACCAATCAAAAAGAGCTCTCAATGACGATGACAATAGATAATCCCCTTGGAGAGCCAATGATAAGCCGCCTATTCATCGGCGGATTCAGTGAACTCGAACAGTACAGACAGGAAATCATTGACGGCATATTGGACTTTGAAATTGAGCGCGGCAACTGGGAATATACCTATCACAGCAGGATTGCTGAGCAGATGCCGTTTATTATCTCCGAACTTAAGCGAAATCCCTCCTCCCGTAGAGCTGTCATCGATGTCCGTGATTGGAAGCACGATACACGTGAAGGCAACACCTCACCTGCATGCCTGCAACACATCCAATACTTCGTCCGTGATGAGAAACTGCACTGCAAGGTGCTCTTCCGCTCAAACGATGCCGCAAAAGCGACCTACATGAATGCATTCGCACTTATCTTCCTGCAGAAGAAAGTAGCCGACGAGCTTGGCTATGAGGTGGGTTCGTATACCCACAGGGCTAATAGCTTCCACGCCTATGAGAAGGACTATGACCTCCTAAAAGGATATGTTGAGAGAATCGAGAAAGGCCTTCCAACAACCTTTTACTATGAGGGCGAGTGGGAAGAGCTTATGGAGGAAGCGAGACCTCAAATCGCCAAAACCGTAGAAAGACTGAAGGCCCAGAATCACGAATAGATACTACCGCAGACTGGCATATTGTGCTGTCTGCGGTTTGTTTTATTGATATCTTAGCTTTATTCGGGTCTTCAGCTAATAGCTTATCTACAAAATACTTGTCGAGTTTCAAGCAATCAACATTTAGTATTCTTTCTCTCTGCACAGAGAGGAATAACCTGTTCCAAAGTCATCTATGGCTATGCTGAGTCCTGCTCTCCCTCCTCCGGTATACTTAGGTATAATATCTTGGACTATTGAATCACAGCAAAAAAGAAACACCGAATCAATACAATGTATCGACTCAGTGTTCCTATTTTCTTGGTCCGAGTGACAGGAGTTGAACCTGCGGCCTCTTGAACCCCATTCAAGCGCGCTACCAATCTGCGCCACACCCGGATCTCAGCTTTAGAATGATAACATAATTAGACCGCACTGTCAAGCAGAACCCGCTTTTCGCGCCTTCGAATTATGATCTCTCAAATGATAAATGTTCTATGTTAAAGAATAAAATGGTAATATTTTACATTTTTCTCTTGCTTATTGGGGCATCCCTTGCTATAATACTACCCATAGTACTCAGCAAGCACGATCTGTACTTAAAAAACATATAATCAGGATCTATATTCGGGAAGAAAGGTGCAAAATATTGAAATCACTCGACAATCTCCTCATGACAGTTATTTCTGAGGCCAAGGCTCTAAATATCCCCGTGTCCGATGAAATTGATTCTAAAGTCGCTGTCAATAGTAGAGCAGTACGCAGATTTGGCTGCTGCATTGTGAAGGATAATAAGTTCTACATAGAAATATCCAGTAAGTTACTAGATGCGCCGGAACAGATGCGCAAACAGACACTTGCCCACGAAATTCTCCACACATGCCCGGGATGCAAGAATCACGGAAATAGGTGGAAACAGTATGCCCAAAAAATGAACAGCGCTTACGGCTATAATATCTCACGAGCAACTACCCACGAACAGTTAGGCATTGACGACACAGTATCGTACCGCTATTTGCTGAAGTGCCAGAACTGCGGTGCAGAGATTAAGAGGATGCGACGTTCAAAACTGACCGATCACCCAGAACTGTATCGCTGCAAATGCGGAGGAAAGCTTAATCTGACAGACCCTCAAATAGCATTTTAGAGATTTTGACTGTATCTACGAGTGAGTAATAATTACACCCCCTAGAGGACTATATTATACTGTGTGTAACTGGCTATCAACATCCGACTTCACAGCAATCAGCTTAGGGGCGTTTTTACATGACACTAAAACGAATACAAGTAGGGGTGCCCGTTAAGTATGAGGTACTTATTGGGGATGGTATACTCACCGATACGGGGAAATACATAAGACAATTCGTTAATCCCTGCAAAGCACTGATCATTACAGATGATAATGTTGATCCGTTATATTCTGAAACTGTTTCTAACTCGCTTTCGAGTTGTGGCTACAGTGTCTGCAAGTACGTAATTACGTCAGGAGAGCGAGCAAAGAATATCCACACAGTCGGTGCTATCTTAGAGTTTTCCGCTGACAATCTCCTTTCCGAAAGTGATATCTTTATTGCACTAGGCGGCGGAGTTATTATGGATATCACTGGAGTTACAGCTGCCCTTTTCCGTAGCGGACTGCGCTATATGATGATACCTACTTCATTTTGGGGAGCAGTTGATTCATCAACAAGTGGAGTATCATTTCTAAACTTGTTAGCAGGCAGAAACCTTGCAGGTGCCCGTTGGTATCCAAGCCTCGTTCTCTGCGATTGCGGCACATTCAAAACACTTCCAGTGAGTGCGTTTGAGAACGGCATTGCGGAGGCAATACGTCTGGGAATGGTAGACGATCTCCGTCTATTTGAGCAATTTGAGTCTGGCAGCATAGCATTCGACCACAAAAATATTGTGAGTCGCTGCGTAAACATTAAACGCCGTATACTAGAACTGAGTAAACATGAATGCGACGCAATACAACTACTTGGTTTTGGAGATATATTTGGGAAAGCTATCAGAAAATACAGTGACTACTCCGTATCATATGCTAATTCACTGGCTTTCGCGATGGTTATGGCATCAAAGGTTGCCAAGAAGCGTGGCATAACAAGAGAAAACTGTTCTGAACGTTTACTCAGGACTTTCAATAGACACAACATAGATCCCAACATACCTTATGATGCTAAGTTGCTTCTTCATATCATACTCTACGACCGAAAGCTAACAGATGGAAGAATTCCCATAATACTTCCTGTCAGGCCGGGAATGTGCCGACGGGATACAGTATCAATAGACGAGCTGTGGCAAGTTCTGCAGCCGGAATAATATACCTGAACATAATGTTTCTGGAGGATAAACACATGTCGTCAACATTCGGCAGCAATATTAAGGTAACCCTGTTTGGTCAGTCACACTCGGAAGGAATAGGCGTCGTTATTGACGGACTCCCTGTCGGCGAGACGATTGATCTCGATCTGGTTCAACTGTTTCTTGATCGCCGTGCCCCCGGCAAGTCATCGCTGGTAACTGCCCGGAGAGAGAGCGATACACCACAGATCCTAAGCGGTCTTGTTGACGGAAAGACCTGCGGCGCCCCTCTTTGTGCCGTCATTAAGAACACCGACGTGAGATCTAGAGACTACGATCAGCACTTAAAAATCCCTCGGCCATCGCATGCTGATTATCCAGCTTACGTAAGGTATAAAGGCTACAACGACATTCGCGGTGGAGGTCACTTCTCAGGAAGACTTACAGCCCCTCTCTGCTTTGCAGGGGCCTGTTGCATGCAAATACTGAACAGAAAGAATATAAAGATCGGAGCACACCTGCTCTCAATCGGTAATGTCTTCGACACAAAATTCGATCCTGTCTCAACCAATCCGGATCTGCTTGACGAGGTTTCAGCTAAACCCTTCCCCGTAATAGACGATAATGCCGGCAAACGTATGGCATCTCAGATAGAGCAGGCGATGTCTGCGGGAGATTCCGTCGGGGGTATTGTAGAGTGCTGTGTGACAGGTTTTCCAGTTGGTTACGGAGATCCGATGTTTGACGGGCTTGAGAATCGCTTAGCTGCTGCTATTTTCGGGATACCTGGTGTAAGAGGAGTTGAGTTTGGTGCGGGCTTTGCCGCAGCCGGAATGCTGGGCTCTGAGCACAACGACCCCTGGTATATAGCTTCAGACCAGGTTGTAACCTCATCTAATAACCATGGTGGAATCATCGGAGGAATATCAACCGGGATGCCGATAATCTTACGTGCAGCCTTCAAACCCACTGCTTCCATAGCGCTTGAACAACAATCTGTGGACCTCTCTCAAAACAAGAACTGCTCGCTTACAATTGAGGGACGTCATGATCCTTGCATTGCCGTCAGAGCAGTACCTGTAGTGGAAGCAGCAGTTGCGATTACACTCCTTGACGCAATTAGTTAAGGTTCTGGACTACGTAATCCATCGTGCGTATCCACCGTACGTAATTCATCGAGCGTAAGCCCTTCGCGCGTGATCCATCGTACGCAATCATCGTACGTAATCCACCGACGTGATCCATCGTACGCAATCATCATACGTAATCCACCGAAATATTTGTTGAATTTTGTCGAATTTATAGTATAATATTATTAACCTCACATAGACATAAAATGGGACCGTGGGAATGGAGACGCCACTATAATAATAGTGGCGTCTCCTAGCGTTCAAAGGTGGATGATATTCGGTTTCGATAGCACTCCACCTAATGCGATGTTCCACAGCATTCAAAGGTGGATGATATTCGGTTTCGATAGCACTCCACCTAATGCGATGTCCTTATGGGAGTTTCTTGCCTGCTGCTAAGTACAGCCGATACCACTCTTGTCTTGTAAGCATTACATCCGATGCTTTTGCTATGTCGGAGAGTCGCTTAGAGTTTGTTGTCCCAACAATCGGCTGAATCTTTGCCGGATGTCTGAGTATCCACGCAATAGCTATTGCACTGTCTGTTACCCCTCTATCACGCGCAATCGAGTCAATCTCTTTGTTCAACTCGGCATAATCATCGTTTCCAAGGAAAGTTCCCTCGAAAACCCCGTATTGGAACGGTGACCATGCCTGCACAGTAATATCATTCAGACGGCAGTACTCAATGGTACTTCCACTTCTCATAGGTGCTAAGTCATTACCAGTATTAACGTTTAGTCCCTCATCAATCATCGGACAGTGAGCAAGACTTAGCTGCATCTGATTTACTATCAGATCCTGATTCAGGTGTCTGCTTAACAGGTCAATCTGCATCGGATTATGGTTAGAGACTCCGAAATACTTTACTTTCCCGTCCCTCTCCAATATGTCAAAGGCTTCCGCCACTTCCTCCGGCTCCATCAATGCGTCTGGCCGGTGGAGAAGCAGAACATCGAGATATTCAGTTTTTAACCGCTTAAGTGACCCCTCAACAGAGGAAATAATATGCTCCTTTGAAAAGTCGTAAAAACCCCGTCTAATACCGCACTTGCTCTGAAGAACTATCTTACTGCGCAATGAAGGATTCATTGAAACAGCATCCGCGAACAGCTCCTCAGAGCGGCCTCCCCCATAAACATCCGCATGGTCGAAGAAGGTTATTCCCTCATCCACAGCTGTTGCTATCAATTTCTCTGCTTCCGCACGATCAAGTCGCGATAGCCGCATGAATCCGAGTCCTATCTCGGAGACCTGAAGGTCTGTAGCACCGAGCCTTATTTTTTTCATAAGTTCAACCCCTTTTCATGATATCACCATTCGATAATAAGCTGATAATGGTGTAGTTACTGTGTAGATATTGTGTATTGGTGTCTGCCTCTATGCAAAAAGTCCTCTTATCGAGGACTTTTAACATAAATTTTGGCGGAGAGGGTGGGATTCGAACCCACGGGACCCGTAAAGGCCCGGCGGTTTTCAAGACCGCTCCCTTCGACCACTCGGGCACCTCTCCAAATTTCTGCAAGCGAGATTAATAATAGCATACTCGATTTCGAAAGTCAACATTTCAGTCCACACATCTTAGAAAACTCAATACCATTTTTCGTTCCTCACGAGAATAATCCGCCGGCAATCTTATAGTCAAGCATCAAGTTCTAAAGTTTGTGCGGTGGACACAGAATCTGTAAAAATTTGCAACATCGATAGGAGTCCGCTTCTGTAAAACTTGTGTGGGGTGCGCAGAAAGTGTAGTAATGTGTGAAACTTTCTGTGTCACACTTGTCACACAACAGGAAGCCGCGCATTCCTTGGAATTATGTGCAGAAATATGTGGTCCGCCGCATAATGTGTAAATGAGTATTATATGCGATGCTACATATTGTGCAAAAAATGCGCAAAATTCGGAGTAGTGTGTGACCGTCGAATGAAAAATCGACACTTTTATGCGGAGTGTGATATAGAATATGCGGTGTGCTATATATCACTCTTAGTGAATCCACACATAGCTCAAGATTTTGCGCAGAATCTGTGTTTTTTCTGTCTAGCAGCAAATCTTATTCTTATGTGGTGGGGTATGCAGAACAAACTATTCTTAACAAACTATGGCCTACAGATTATGACTTGCAGACTTTGACCCGCAGACTTTGACTTACAGACTATAGCTTGCAGACTTTGACCTGCAGACTTTGACTTGCAGACTTTGACCTACAGACTATGGCTTGCAGACTATATCTAAGGAATTATGTCCTGCATACTATGTCATATATGCTATGTCCAACAAGATACGTCTTACTAACTTCAGAACAGGCAATTGCACAAAAAACCAGTGCTTTTGCCTGTTCTGGTCATTAACAACTTGCGTGAGAGAGATGTCTATCTCGGTTTTGTAAGGGAGATGACTAACTCAATAGCGTAAGAGGTGTCTACCTCTTCTTGCGTAAGAGAGGCGACTATCTCAATAGCGTGTGAGAAGAGTCTACCTCTTCTTTGTTAGTCCTTCTTACCTGTTAACAGTCTGTTAACCCAGCTTACAATGGGGCCGATTATAGGGATATCATAATCTACATACTGATATGCCCTTATCATTGCTAGGATTGAGAACACAATCACTGCGATAGCAAATACTGTGCTCACTATCCCAAACAAGCCAATGATGCCAATCGATACCTTCGTGAATGGCCCAAAAAACAATAATCCCAAAAGGCCTCCAATAATCACTCTAAGTACCAGACTCACCACTGCGCTTAGGATGTGAATAACCAGAGATTGAACAGCATGCTTCTTTACAAACATGCTCTTGTTCTCCAACAAAAAGACTACCAGCGGAACTATCCAGGCCACATAGCCTAAGGCAGGTATCATTAAACATAATGATGTTACAAGATAGCTGAGAAGGGCGACAAGGTTTGCATCGAGGTTTGCTATTGAAGATTTGTGCGGCTGAACTGTTTTGTTTGACATGTATCTCACCTCTCCTTTTATGTACCGATTGAGTCATAGGTTATTGGGATTTTGAAAGAGTATAGACTCAAGCATAGATTCAAGCGTAGACTCAAGCGTACACTCAAGCGTACACTCAAGTATAGACTACAAATAGTGCATAGATAGAGTTAAGGACGTGGACTGGGACTATTTTACTGCGACTGCTTCACTAACGTGTGCCTGTGAGCGTGTTAAGGCACTCCACCATGGATTCCTGAAGCCCTTTCTCCATTTTTACGGCTTCAAGAATATCTATGTCTGTTATCTCTCCCTTATGTGTTACTACTGCTCGATTTGCTTTACCCTCAACAAAGCACCTGACGGCGTAGTTTCCCATGCGGGAAGCGGTTACGCGGTCACGCGCAGTTGGAGTTCCACCCCTCTGGATATGTCCAAGCACAGTAACACGCGGGTCCATTCCGGTATGGTCTTTAACATACTGCGCTATCTCAACTGCACTTCCGACGCCTTCAGCTACAATAATCATATAGTGGGTTCTACCGCTTAACCTAGCTCTGCGAATCATCTCAATTACATCACCATCGAGGTCCAGCTCATGTTCGGGAACTAGCACCGACGTAGCGCCAACAGCTATTCCTACGTAGGTAGCAATATGTCCTGCCCTTTTACCCATTACCTCAACTACCGAGCAGCGCTCATGGGACTGCATTGTGTCGCGGAGCCTATCTATGGCCTCGATAGCTGTATTACAAGCAGTATCAAACCCTATTGAATACTCTGTACAGCCGATATCGTTGTCGATACTTGCTGGAATGCTTATGACTGGGACTCCGCAATTTGCCAAATCACCGGCACCGCGTATTGTGCCGTCTCCTCCAATCGCGATAATTCCATCAAGCCCGATGTACTTAAATGATCGGGCGGCCCGTGCGAGACCCTCTTCTGTTTGAAACTCGGAGCATCTCGCTGTATAAAGGATGGTACCTCCACGAATTAGAAGTCCGTTAACGCTCTGGTCATCTAGCGGGAGAACATCTCCATTTATGAGGCCGCTGTATCCCCTTCTGATACCTATGCACTCAATATCATAAAACTTGCAGCTGCGAGCCACTGCACGAATAGCGGGATTCATACCCGGAGCATCTCCGCCGCTCGTCAATACTCCGATCCGCTTTACTTTCTTATCCATAACTGACTCCTATCCACATTCATTCTATAAGTATGTGACCACTAACATCCGAACCTTTTAATATTATAACAGGATAAATCGTGTCAGTAAACACAGTTATTAGGTATTCTTCTGCTTCACAACAACATTATCCGCCCCTAAAAGCTCACGCAACCTATTGAGCAGGCGCGAATCTGGTGCCACCCTGCATCCCTCCTTGCTCTTACAATCCTCATAGTAAAGCACCACTCTAACATCACCTGGGAACATGGAAAGCATCGGCTTTACTTTGCGTGTAAGAGAGTCAGATTTGCTCGGTAGCCGGATATATAACCTTAAGTCCTTTTGAGGGTCGTCACTACGTGTCTGTACGCTCATATTATCCAAGTCGGTAATCGGTCTCAAAGTATCACACAGAATTTGAGGGTCACGGTCCTCCCGATACGAAACTCTCCCCTTCACAACAACTCCGGTATCCTCTCTCAGATAAGCACTGCACCTCTCAAGCGTTTTCGGAAACACTATGAGCTCAATGGATCCGGTCTGGTCCTCGATGTCTACATAAGCCATGACATTATCAGACCTGGTTGTTTTCATACGCACCTTAGATATCATACCCGCAATATTAACTACCTGATTATCCCCTACTCCCTCTTCCCCGTCAGAGGCGAATATCTTTCCTATGTGCACTGTGTGTATTGAACGCAGTATGTCGCTGTATTCATCTAAGGGATGGCCGCTAAGGTACATCCCTGTCACTTCTTTTTCATAGCCGACGAGCACTTTCCTGTCAAATTCGGGAATATCGGGCAGAGGCACCTCCTGAGATGGAACATCGTCGATGATCGAGGAAAAATCGATCTGTCCTTCAAGGTTTTTTGTCTTGGTATGTGCGATATTATCGAGAATCAATCCGCTTATTCTAAGCTGAGCACTGCGCTTGCCAAAGGAGTCAAAAGCGCCGCATTTTATCAGGTTTTCTAACGCCCTCCTGTTCAACTCGTGGCCGAACATCCGCTCACAGAAATTCTGAAGAGATATAAATCGTCCGTTTAATGAGCGCTCCTCCATCATCTCATGAATAAACTTTCTACCGATGTTTTTGACCGCAACTAGGCCAAACCTTATCGTATCTCCGACAACGGTAAAGCCATCCTCCGATTCATTTATATCCGGTGGGAGCACCTCAATATTCATCTTCTTGCACGCCGAAATGTATTCAACGACTTTACTGGTCGAGTCTAAAACCGAGGTCAGCAGTGCAGCCATAAACTCATGCGGGTGGTGACATTTCAGATAGGCTGTCTGAAAGGACACAACTGCATATGCCGCGGCATGAGCCTTATTGAAGGCATAGTTGGCAAAGTCAAGGATATCATCAAAAAGGCTGTTTGCCGTCTCCTCGTCAATACCATTCGCAGCACACCCCGGGATATTTTCCGCAGGGTTTCCATGGAGGAAATTCTCACGCTCCTCCCTCAGCACTTTCATGATCTTCTTGGACATTGCACGGCGTACAACATCCGCACGCCCCAAAGAGTAGCCGGCGAGCTTTCGAAATATCTCCATTACCTGCTCTTGGTATACGATACATCCGTACGTAACTTCAAGGATCTCTTTCAGCAATGGATGCCTATAGCGAACAGTCTTTGGGTTATGCTTGCCCTCTATATAGCGTGGGATCGAATCCATCGGTCCCGGTCGATAGAGAGCTACCAC
>FZPS01000191.1_pt79 | contig 30888 bp, 19 predicted proteins | sample 1817821 | NCBI WGS metagenome assembly FZPS01 (sample SAMEA104158645, study PRJEB21678) | metagenome | place: Germany | collected 2015-04-21
TTGCAAGGTTACCCACTCTACCGACCAACATCAGTTCGCTTACGCTATGTTCCATATTCTCACTGCTCCTTACTTCAGACCTTGCCGTTGCCAGCAACGCCCTTGGTCTCATGTTGACTTCCCGCTGGTGAGGTGTCAGGACTTCTTTCAGTCCATCGGCGCAGAAAGCATTCTGGGCAAACAAAAAAGCCGCCTTCACGTTCGAGGGCGGCTTCTTCGTACACAATGGATTATTTATGTTTTTCAGCGATGGCATCTGCCAATTCGCTAAGTTTCTGATAATCTTCCTCTTTCGGAACTCCCTTCGCCATCACTGCACCCAAGACTTCCACCTTGAGATTGGGGATTGCACCGGCGATGATATCCACCGCACGGGTCGCCCAACCATAGGAGCCGACGATTGCGGCATATTGCACCTTAGGACGAATCGCGTTTGCGAGGTTAACTGCATTGAGAACAAAGGGATGCGGCCCCACATGAACGGTAGGCGCACCCACCACGATCGTTCTTGCATCAACGAGAGCCATGGCAAGATCGCCGATATCGGTGACGGCAAGATCAAAGAGCTGCACATGCACTCCGCGATCGGCAAGCTCAGCAGTGAGATAATCGACTATGAGCTGCGTGCTGCCATGCATTGAAATATAAGGAATTACCACCAAGTTCTTGGTCTCTGGCGCAACCCATTCTTCATAAGCGGAAATGATGATCTCAGGCTTATCCCAGAGCGGGCCGTGGCTGGGGCAAACGAGGTCGAAATCCAGCTTGCGGATCTTCTCAAGATTGCCTCTGATCTGGGTTCTGAAGGGCATCATAATCTCGCCAAAATAGCGTTTTGCTGCCTCTAACACTTCAGGTTTATCGCCGGCATACATGTCTGTGGAAGCGATGTGAGAGCCCAGGAAGTCGCAGGGGAAGAGAATTTTGTCTTCCTCTACATAAGCTGCCATGGTTTCAGGCCAGTGCACCCAAGGAATATGGATAAAGCGCAAGGTGCGTCCACCAAGATCGATGACTTCTCCATCTTCCACGATCTGAATTCTATCTTCGCTTACATCGAGGTGATTGAGCAACATATCCTTGGCTTTGGGAGAGCAAATCAGCTTTGCCTCGGGATATTTATTGAGAACTTTGGGAATGGTTCCGGAGTGATCTTGCTCGGCGTGAAGTGAAATCACATAGTCAAGCTTGGGCACATTTTCAAGCTGAGCCATGAGGATATCTTCAAGCGGCGGATCAACCGTATCGATGAGGGCTACCTTCTCCGATCCGGGAATAAGGTAGGAATTATAGCTGGTTCCATCCGGCAAAGGGATGAGTGAGTCAAAAAGGCGACGGTTCCAATCCTGTGCGCCCAAGAGCATAATACCATTGCGAATCTCGCGTGCGTTCATTTCGTAATCTCCTTACATTAAAGTTAATTTCAGTATTGGGCGCAACAGCTAACTGACACCCGTTCATAATATAGATCACTTCACCGGGAAATCCCAGTAAAATAATATGCATTCTTAAAATATTTTATTCTTGTTCCAATAATTGTGCGATCTGATGCCCCAATTCAGCGCGCGTAAAGGGCTTTGCCATGAAGGGAACCCCGGGGACGCGTTCGCCTTGTTTGGAGATCATATTTTGGTCGTAGCCGGACATCATAAGTATCCTTATATGCGGATACTTATAGCGTATCATCGCGGCGAGTTCCAAGCCATTTATCTCGGGCATGACCACGTCTGTGATGACCAGATCGGGGTCGTAGCCTGCTTCGATAAGATCCAAGGTTTCTTTTGCGCTGCCCACATACTTGGATTCGAAGCCCAAGCGAGCGACTATCTTGGCGGTGAGCACTCCGATGGCGCGGTCGTCTTCCACCACGATCACTTTTGCCTTTGTATCCACAATGCGCTTTTTGCTTGATACGGGTTCGGGCTTTTCTTCTACTCCATCGCGCACGGGAAGCATCACGGTGAAAAGTGCGCCTTTACCGGGTGCGCTGTCCGCGTGGATGTGTCCGCCATATTGCGTGACGATGCCATAGACGGTAGAAAGCCCCAAGCCGGAGCTATATCCCCGTTCTTTTGTGGAAAAGAAGGGATCGAATATGTTGTTGATGGTTTCTTGATCCATGCCGCTTCCCGTATCTTCCACAGTTAATACCACATAGTTGCTCTCTGTCATCATGGCGTGTTGGGCGAGCATATTCTTCGTCATTTCATGAGAGAAAGTTTTGATGGTGATCTCGCCGCCCATGGGCATGGCTTCGCGGGCATTGATCACGAGATTCATCGCAATTTGCTCTATCTGTCCTTGATCTGCAACTATATTGGGGATGCCCTCTTGAAGATCAAAAGTGCACTTCACGTCTTCACCTATGAGGCGATTGAGCAGCTTTTGGATGCCGAGAAGAGTGTCGTTGATGTTCATGAGTTTGGGCGTGGATTCCTGTCTGCTGCTGAAGGTGAGCAGCTGTCTGGTGAGCAATGAAGCCCTGTTCGCCGCCTCTACGATCTCGCCGGCATCGGTCTTGAATGTGTCGTTCTCTTGCACTTTTGCCATGATCTCTTCCGCATAGCCGAGGATCACGGTGAGGACGTTGTTAAAGTCGTGCGCAATGCCGCCCGCGAGCTGTCCGATGGCTTCGAGTTTCTGGGCTTGGATCAGCTGTTCTTTGAGGCTTTCCTCTCTCATTTCGAGTAGCTTTTGTTCGGTGAAATCTTGCAAGATGCCTATCACCACATCATTTTCTCTGTCGATCTCGGCAGCGGCTCTGCAAAAGATCTCATTACCATCTTCTTCTTTTAGCCAAAATTCGGATTCAAAGGGCGTGTTGTCTTCTACCATTTTTTGAAAGAGCCGCATATTCCGCTTTTCATCCTCAGGATTAACATAGGTAAACTTATACTCACCAATGTCATAGATGCGGTCTTTTGAATTTTGCCCTTCGATATTGTAAATACGTTGAGTCAAGCGCAGTTTTCGGGTTTCAAGATCAAACTCCCATCCGCTCAGCTTAGCAAGCTCTTGCGTGGCTCTGAGCAGTAATTGACTGCGTTTCAGCGAGTCCAAGGCTATCTCGTTTTCCTTTACCTTTACTTCGAGTTCGTGTGCTTTTTGTTCCAGCTTGCGCACCAAGCGGCGGTTGAAGAGGCTCAGCATGTTTTCCTCTTTTTTGGCATCACTGAAATCCGGGATGGCGGCTTCCTTTCCTTTCACGCCGAGCTCAAGGATGCGTCTTAGAAGGAAGGCGTGATTGCAGGGTTTGGTGATATATTCATCTACGCCTAATTCCAGTGCCAGCTTGGCATCCTGATTGCTGGTGTAGGTTCCCGTGAGCACGATGATGGGGATCTTTTGATAGCGCGGATTTGTGATGATCTTGCGACACAGGGTAAAGCCGTCCATCTCAGGCATCATGATATCTGTGACGATGACATCAAAGTCGTTGTTTTCCATTATCTCTAAGGCTTGCACCCCGTTTATGGCGGTGAAAAGCTCGATATCTCTTCCAATTATCAGGTTCTCCATAAAGAAGAAGTTTTCTGTCATGTCGTCAACATATAGCAGTCTCATCTTGTTATCCTCTTGTTTTAAAGCTTGTTAGCCATTCCCTATTTCTATGTCGTGCCTTTGACGGGTAAGGTGATGCAAAAGCTGCTGCCTTGCTCTGATGTGCTTTGCAGGCTGATCTCGCCGCCTATCAGTTTTGTTAATTCATTGCTGATATAAAGCCCTAAGCCTGAGCCTTCATTATGTTTTTCGCCTTTGATAAAGGGACGAAATATCATGTCTTTGAGCTTATCCGGAACTCCTGTCCCGCTGTCTGATACCGAGATATGGATGCTTTCATCCTCGCGCTCGCAAGATATCTCTACAAAGCCTTTATCGGTGTATTTGATGGCATTGCTCAAAAGATTTATCAAGATCTGTTCAAGACGCCCTTTATCGCTGTAGATCATGTGGCTTTCTTGCAGGGGTTTGAGCCTCAGTTGCAATCCTTTTTCTTTGGCTTTCACCGAAAATGAGCCTATAAGATACTCCAAGAAAGGCAAAAGCTCAAACTCTTCCATACGTGTGATTTGCTGTCTGGTTGCCAGTTTATATGCCTCATGAGCATCGTTTATGGAGTGCATTATGTGCTGTGAGCTCTCCTTGATGTGCGAGATGATCTTTTCTTGTTGTGCATTGATCTCGCCGGAGCTTTTATCCAGCATGATGCCACTGAGTCCTATCACGTTATTCAGAAAGTTTCTCAGCTCATGCACAGAGGTTGCCAGATAGGCAGAGCGGATCATCTCTTCTACGTGTGCTTTTTGCAGGGCATAGTTGAGATTTTCCGTGCGTTCTTCCACTTCCTTGTCTATGCTGTCGGGCGCGCCTGATCTCGAGTTTTTGAGCTTGAGAACATATATCAGCAAAAGCGATAGTGTGATGAACAAAACAAAGCTCAGCACGGTGAGCACGATGAGCCAATACCTATATATATTCACTACTTTCATCTCGGCTTTGGAGATTATTTCTTTATGTAAACGGTTGAAATATATGTCTTCCGGGGATATTTCGAGCTCTTGGTCGGGATATTCTGCATAACAAAAGGAAGGCAAGCTGCATAAAAGAGTCAAAAAAAAGGCAAGTAGCACCACGAGGGGAAACATGCCTCTAATCTTGTTTTCATCTCTCACAATGTGTTTGTAGCTTTGCATCTTGACCTCATCTTATGAGCTTGAGCAATTTGAGCAATATCACTTTGCTTTCGTTAGAAACCAAACAAATGGATAACTTGCCATGCTGTCAAGCTAAAAAAGCAAAGCAGAGTGGCTACTCCTTTCTTATCAGCGGGTTAAGGGCTTGCATCAGGGGCAATTTACAGGTATCTTATCTCTCTAAAAGAGGGTCTTTAGCAAAGCTGCGTGCTTAAGAGATTCACAAAAGGGAGGCTTTTATTTGCTGTCATGACGGAAGTTCCGTCCCGGGTGCACTCCTCTATCTATCTTCTTCTTTCGAGCGTGATTTGCGTTGCTCTCCGATTTGGGTGTATTAGTTAGAAAGATCACCTTTTGTTTGGTTCGCTTGATGGCGCTCGCGGCAATGAGGGCGTTGCCGGTGAGAACGCAGCTTTCAGGGGGAAAGTGGAAACAGTATGCGCCGGTGGCGCATGCGGCAACGGGGACGTTCCCGCCCCAATACAGAAAGGTAGATGCTCGTGATAGCGGGGATGTTTCAGCGCTGAAGAATGGTGACGCTCGTGGCAATAGGGGCGTTGCCACACCGACCGCTTAAATGGATGGCACCTCACCAATAGCGAAAAACTCGACACAGGGACGCGAAAGAATCCAACAACCGTTTGCGGCGTTAGGTATCACCTTGCCCATCAATAAATCAGCGAACGAAGTGAGCTAATCCGTGCAAATCCGTTCGATCCGTTAAATCCGTGTTCTATTAAAAGGAATGCTGTCGCTCGTGGCAACAAGATGTTTCCACCCCGCCCGCGACAGCAGCGAAGCTCGCTAAATCGTTAAATCGCTAAATCGGCGAGCGCTGCGAGCATCAAATCTCCACCGCCTCCTCTCCATAGATCTCTTTAAACCACTCTCTATCAATCTGTTCCGGCATGCCTTCAAATATCTTTTTCCCGTCTTTGAGCGCGAGCACTCTATCGCCGTATCTCCTCACCAGCGAGAGGAAATGTAGGGAGCAGATCACGGTGATGCCCTCATTATTGATCTCGGCTAAATATTGCATGATGGAATCCGCGGTGGCAGGATCCAGGCTGGCTACGGGTTCATCGGCAAGGATGAGCTTCGGCTTTTGCATCATAGTTCGGGCGATTGCCACTCTTTGCTGCTGTCCGCCGGAGAGGTGTTTCACCTGCTTTTTGGCTTGGTCTTTCAGCCCCACTTTGTCCAGATTTTGATGGGCAAAATCTATCTCTTCGGCAGTAAAAGGTGAGCCTATGCGGTGATAGCCCAGCCTGCCCGTGAGAACATTGGTGAGCACTGTGAGATTCTTCACCAAATTAAATTGTTGGAAGATCATGCCCACTTGTTTGCGATATTCTTTCAGACCTTGGCCTTTGAGGCTGAGAATGTCTTTGCCTTCGAAGAGAATCTCGCCCTCTGTGGGTTCAATTAAGCGATTTATGCACCTAAGTAAAGTGGACTTCCCGCAGCCGGAAAGTCCTAATAATACCAAAAATTCGTTCTTTTGTAAATCAAAGGAGAGCTTGTTTACGGCATTGTATTTACCGTCATAGCTTTTGCTTAGCTCTCTTACTTCTAATAAAGGGCTTTTCATACTATTGTTTCAACAGGCTTTCGGGATCCATATTCATCGTGCGTAAGGCGTCGCGCACCACGTCGTAATCCTTGTCGGACGCGACTTCCAAGCCATCCACGTCATAAAGCTCGCGCAAGATTCTTATGCCGTCTTCGGTGAAAGAAAAATTGTGTATGGCTGAAACTACTTCTTCTTCAAGATCTGAGGGCAGGTTTTTGCGGAAGGTGACGGTGTCGTTCGGAATCCACTCAGTGTAGCCTATGATGTGTATCTTTTCAAAGATATCGGGATGGGTGTCATATAGTCTTTCGCGGGCGTCTGTGGGTCTGCCTGTGGAATCCGCCGGACTCCAATAGGTGCAGGCTGCGTCCGCTTGGCCGCTATATACCGCCAAGATCGCCTGCGGATGGCCGCCGGCAAAGATGTGGTTTTTGAGATTCACGCCCAGGTGTTTCAACATGGCTGAGGGATAGATATATCCGGAGGCGGAAGCGGCGTCCGTGTATGCCACAACCTTGCCTTCGAGATCTTCCAAGCTGCGAATTGCTTTGTTTCCGGCAACGAATTGACCGCGATATTTGGTGCGTCCTTCGCGCACGGTAATGAGCCTCACATTGGCGTTATACTTCTCTTTTGCAAGAACATAGGCATAGGTGGGAAGCCAGGCGATATCGCATTGATAGCTGCCCAAGGCTTCGATAACTGCCGCATAGCTCGTGGGAACGGCAACCTTGAAATGGTAGCCTGTTACCTCATGCAAGGCAGCGGCAATCTCTTCACCACTACTTACCACCTTCCCCGCTTCTAAGGAAGGAACAAAATACATCTTGATGGGGTTTTGACGCGTGCCTAAACGCTTGTTTGCCTTGGCAGAACGAGAGCTTTCGCTCTGACAACCAAATAGCGCCAGTACCACAAATAGGGCAAAAATAATTCTCTTTTTCATAATCCGAGTCTCCATGAGCTTTGCATACTGCGCAAGATCTATCATTTCATGAATATGGTCAAGGTTTATTTTTGTGTTTTGGATTGAATGAGATTTAGATATCTTGTGAAAAACCGTGCTATGGCAAGATTTGTGGATTTAGTGAGACTTTTTGCCTTGAAAATATTGTAAAATATTCAAAAAAAAGCTTGCCAAGTTTGATAGTTGTAGAAAAATCGGATTCGAGAAGTGAATTCTTTTATTTAATATAATATGACATAATTCAAAGGAGGAATTATGAAAAAGCTAATTAGTATATTTATCGTCAGTCTTATGTTTGTGGGGCTGGCATGGGCGCAATCGGCAACTATTTTAGATAATGATTGTAGCACTGGGGCTGACAACACAGGCTGGACTTTCAATGATGCTGGTGGTAATCCCATTATCCAGACTGCAACAGGAGGATACTGGCTTCTTGATGACGAGGGTGATAATATCATTAGCCCCTCAATTGACGTCACGGGATACCAAAACTTAACCCTAACATTCACCCTTGCAACCTATGGAAGTGGTGGAAATAATCCTGCCACAGTAGAATATTCTGTAGATGGTGGAACTACATGGGCAACTGATTCATTCGTTTCCGCTACTCCTACCAGTGCAACTTACATATCATCTGGAACATGGTCAATTGGAGATTTTGATACAGATGAGTTTCAGCTCAGATGGTCTCGTCCTACTGACTCAGGAAGAGGCGTGCGCATAAAGGGCATCTTGCTCAAAGCAGATCCACTCGGGGTAAGCACTCCGGTTTTGGGAGTATTACCTGAAGCTATATCAAACCTGAATTATTTCTTTGAGGATGGGCCTTCGGTTGCTCAGAACTTTGTTATTGTTGGCACTTCGATAGCTGATGATGTAATTGTCACAGCACCGGCTAACTTCGAGCTATCCCTCACTGAATCAGGAACGTATTCTTCAGTTTTGAACATTGCTCCCATTAACGATGAGTTAGATAATGTAGAAGTCTTTGTTCGTCTTTCTGAAGATTTAGATGTGAACGCATACTCAGGAATTATCTCAATTGAAACTGATGGTGCTGATGAAAAGACTGTTGCTGTAAGTGGATCAGTCTTCCATCCAATGCCTGATAGCGGTTATTTTGTGGACTTTGAAGATGGAAATAAGCCATCTTGGGCTTCCTCAGATACAACATTGAACGGAATAGAATGGAACATGAATGAAGCTCTCGTTGGCAACCTCGATGCCGACTGGAAAAATGGTGAAAAATCAGCCCGTCTTCGTGGCTATGATACTTCCTCCATGACTATGCTCGAAGACAAAGCAAACGGTCTCGGCACGCTCAGCTTCTTCTATCGCTGCTATGGAACAGAGGATCAAGTAGATTGGAAAGCGGAATATAGCACAGACCAAGGTAGTAGCTGGATTCAAATCGGTGATGACTTTACTCATACCGGTTCTGAAGTCTTAGAATTTAACGAAACCGTAAACGTTCCCGGTAATGTGCGCATCAGAATAGTAAGAGCAACAGATTCCGGGAGACAAAATAGACGTCTCAACATAGACGACATCTTCCTCTCTGACTACACTGGCGGCATGCCCGTAGCAGCCACCCCAGCATTCAGCCCCGATGGTGGATATTACACCGAAGCTCAGACCGTGAGCATCACAAGCGCTACCGAAGATGCAAGCATTCGCTATACCATTGATGGTAGCACTCCCAGCGAAACCGATGGTGAAATCTATGTTGCTCCCATCGTAATCAGCGAAGAAACCACGCTTAAAGCAATTGCATACAAAGATGGACATCTACCTAGTGGAGTAAAAACCGCTGAATACACCTTCCCTGTTCCTCCCACAGTGGTGGAAAACATTGCCGCTCTCAGAGCCGGCGCAACGGGTGGAACCGTGTATCACCTCACCGGTGAAGCGATTCTCACTTATCAAAATGCAAACCGTAATACCAAATATATCCAAGACGACACTGCAGCAATCGTGATTGATGATGCAAGTGGCAAAATCACCACAGAATACGCTCTCTATGACGGAATCACCGGCATAACTGGAACTCTTAATCTCTATTACGGACTTCTGCAATTTGTACCCACAGCCGATCCCGGCGCAGCCACAAGCTCAGACAACGTAGTAGAGCCTGTACTTAAGACGGTTGACGAGCTTACCAGTGCAGACCAATCTAAATTGGTAAAAGTAAAAGGTTTGCAATTTGTTGGCGCAGGCGAAAACTTCGGCTCCGGTACACAAAACCTCAACGCCATCGATGGTGATGATAACACAATAGTTATCAGAACCTTCCCTAATACCGATTACTCCGGCACAACTATCCCCACAGAAGCTTTTGACCTCATCGCAGTAGTTTGTCAGTACAATACTACTATGCAACTGCAACCTCGCTTCCTTGCAGACTTCCTCCCCACATATGACCACGATAAAGATGATGTCGTTATAATAGACGATGAAACATTGGCAGAATTTGATGGTGAGTATTTCCTCGGTGCGGACGACGTTGAAGTTCTTGATGACGATGAATATACTCCCTTCCCGAATGCTGACTTCACCCCCACAGTCCGCGGAAAATGGATGCTCTATGGAAGCGGACAGGTTACCATCACAGTCCACACAGATAACGATTGGTTTGCATGGATTGAAGGCGGAGCATGGAACACAATAGAAGGCGGAAACGATCACAATATCATCGTGAATCTTGATGCCAAAGATGCAGTTTTTGAATTCATGACCGGTAATGGCACGAACCCCACCCTTCCCGTGGAGCTCAGCTATTTCACCGCAATCTATATGGTTGAAAACAGCAGCGTAATGCTCAGCTGGAAGACCGAATCCGAAACCCAGATGCTTGGCTATCGCATCTACCGCTCTGAAGACAGAGAATTGGAAAATGCGATCATGATCACCCCTGTAATGATCGATGCTACAAATAGTTCAACCGGTGGAAAATATAGCCACACGGATAACGAACTCAATGAAGGCACCTATTATTACTGGTTGGAAGCAGTTGGATATAATAGCTCAGACTATTATGGCTATCAGAGCGTTTTGGTGGAAAATCCCGCCGCTCCTGAGTTGCCTGAAATCAGCAGCATGAGCAATGCATATCCCAACCCCTTCAGAAACAGCACCAAAGTGGATATAGATGTTAAAGCCGGCGAAACCGCTAACTTTACCGTCTATAACATGCTTGGACAAGCCGTATATACAAGAACCCTGCCCGAAGGACAGACCACGCTTGAGTGGAACGGACTGGACAAAAACGGCAGACGCTGCGGCAGCGGAATCTATTTCTATAAGCTCAGCTCGCCCAGCGCCTCACAGACCAAGAAAGTGGTTCTGATGAAATAGTATCAAATGCTTAGAGCATAAAGCTTAAAAGCTAAGAAATATAGAGGAGTTGCTTATGCGGCTCCTCTTTTTTTACTTAAGGAATAATGACACTTGTCGCAACGGGGACGTTTTGACACCGACCGTGTCATCAACCTTTGTGGAAATGATTTCGGGCTTGACAATAAACTCTGTTTTTATGCTCACTGATCCATCACCGTTTTAGGAGAAAATTGATATGAAGCCTTATGTCCCGGATAAGCTGCCATTAAAGAATATAGATTGGGATAAACATATATCTGCGATAGGGCAGGCTCACAGGCTTTTGGGTGTATATAGCAGCATGTTGCAGAGTGTGGCAAATCCCGCTCTCTTTTTCTCTGCTTTTACAGCACGGGAAGCAGTGCTATCCTCGCGAATGGAAGGCATAGGAGCCACTCTTGAGGAAGTGCTCATGTTTGATATAGATGCTTCAGAGATGCCAGATGAAGGCAAATATCAGGACATCATGGAAGTAGTAAATTACCGAAATGCTGCCATCCATGCTGTGAAAAAGCTCGATACTCAGCCTTTGTCTTTGGAATTAATCAAAGAGCTGCACGGCATTCTCTTAGATGGCAAGAGAGGGCAAAGCAAAAGCCCCGGAGAATTTAGAATTAGACAAAACTATATCGTGGGGCGTCCCGGGGCGAGCATTGAAGAGGCCATATTCATACCCCCGAGCCCGGAGAACGTGATGCCATCCATGGTTAATTTTGAGAAATACATGCAGTTTGAGGAGAGGGACGTTCTGGTTCAGCTGGCTATCATCAAGGCACAGTTTCAGCTGATTCATCCCTTTTTAGATGGGAATGGCAGGATCAGCAGGCTTCTGATTCCCTTGTTTCTTTATGCGAATAAAAGCATGGCGAGCCCGATGTTTTTCTTGAGCCCTTATCTTGAAAATAATAGGGGAGCATATCATCGCAATATGCAGGCTGTGCCCGATAAAAAGGATTGGGATGCTTGGATATCTTTCTTTTTGCAGGCGGTCAAAAAGCAGGCTGAGAGCAGTATCTCCTTAATAAGAGATATGCTATTATTATACGATAAAGTTAGTCTCCAAATACCCCAGATCACGAACTCCACATTTTCCATGAATGCTTGTGATGCTTTATTTACTGCACCTGTGTTTACAAATGCAGGCTTTATAGAGAGATCCGGGATAGCTAAACATAGCGCAATGAGGATAATCAGAAGATTACACGAATACGGCTTGTTAGTTCAGATAAGGGAGCCAAAAGGGAGACGAGCCGCTATCTATCAATTCAAAGAGCTGCTTGAGATCATCAAATAAGTTTGTGTTGCACGTAATCAACACAAAATAACTTGTGTTGCACTTTTCGCCCTTTGGTGCAACACAAAACTATTAGTGTAGGTTTGCTGCAACACAAAAAAACATAGAGGAGAAGCTGCACCGCAATCAAATGGCTTGACAGTTAAACGACATTATCTGTAGAATACTCCGCATAGAAATTACAAAATAACTTTATCTAAAAGGAAAATTGGGAGAAAACAATATGAAGCCGGAAAAACAAGGCAAGACTCGTTATCGGGTGGGCGCAACCGAGGCTTTTAAGCTGGTCTTTCGTCATGCCCGTAAACGCATTTTGGAACAGATCCGAGCCATCGCTTTGATCATAATCTATATGGTATTATTTCAAGTATTGGTGCTTAATATTCCTCTTGTAGATTCGGGTCTGATCGCTTTTGGTTTTGTGTTAGTAGTTTTTGGTTTGGCTTTCTTCATGGAAGGCCTGCTTTTGGGGCTCATGCCCTTGGGCGAGGTGATAGGGATAAGGATGCCGCTGAAGGCGAGCATGGCGACAATACTCATAATAGGCTTCATACTTGGGATTGGCGCAACCTTTGCCGAGCCTTCGATAGGGGCGCTGAGGATGGCGGGACAAAGCATCAAGGCGTGGAACTCGCCGCTCCTGTTCTTGCTGCTCAATAAATTTGCCGCCTATCTGGTATATGCGATAGGGATTGGCGTGGGGCTGGCGGTGGTCTTCGGCATGCTGCGTTTCCTCTATGGTTGGTCGCTGAAGCCTTTCATCTTTTTCTCGGTTCCCTTTATTTTATTCATTTCCTTTTTTGCTTATATAAAGCCGAATCTCAATCAGCTATTGGGCTTGGCGTGGGATTGCGGGGCGGTGACTACGGGGCCGGTGACGGTTCCTCTCATCTTGGCTTTGGGGCTGGGAATCAGCCATGTTTCTCGGCGCGGAGGCAAGGATACCGGCGGCGGCTTCGGAGTGGTGACTCTTGCATCTTTATTCCCCATCTTTGCGGTCTTGATGATAGGTTTTGCGCTCAGCGGAAAGGTGCAGGCGCCTATGAGCGAAAAGCAGTTCTTCTCGGCAGAAAATCGCGAAAATACTCTCTTCCTCTTTGAAAGTGAGGATGCGATGAAGGGCTATGCTTTGGGCTATAGTTCGCGCGCAAGCTATCTTCCGCTTTTTGATAATGACGAGGCTCAGCTTGATGAATTCAAGAGTAGATTGATCTCTGACAATGTGCTGAGAGAAAAGGTTTTCAGAACGCAAAATGAATTTGAACACTGGCTGATAAATCAGGACGATCACGAGCTGAAGCTGAGCTATTTCGGAGGTGAAGAGCAGCTCTTTGATGCTATATACAAGGGCGGGGGTGCAGGCGCGGATGTGATGGAAATATTGAAGGACTTTCGCAGGCATAGTGCAAATGCGGCGCAGGCGATTGTTCCGCTCTCGCTTTTCCTGATACTCGTGATGTTTTTGGTATTGCGCGAGAAATTGCCGCGTGCGGACGAGATCTTTTTGGGGCTGTTTTTCGCCTTTCTGGGCATGGTCTTATTCAGCGGAGGCATAGAGCTCGGCTTGGGTAAGATCGGCGATCAGGTGGGTGCAAATCTGCCTGCATCTTATACCAAGATAGAGATGCCCTCAGAGAGGATGGTGATACGCGAATTTGATCCCGATATCGTGAATGTGGCTATCGGGGACGATGGCAAGGCGAAGCCATTCTTCTATTATGAACACAAAGAAAAGCTCTATAGAGTGCCCTTTGAAGAGAAATGCTTTAATGCAGAGCTGAGACAATATGAATATATTCCCTCGCGCGGCCCGCTCTTCGGCGTTGGAGAGCGAACCAAGGCGGGGCTATTTGTGGTGCTGCTCTTTGCCTTCATCATGGGCTATGGGGCAACCCTGGCAGAACCTGCGCTGAACGCCTTGGGCATGGCGGTGGAAGATATCACCGTGGGAACATTTAAGAAGAGCTTGCTCATCCAAAGCGTGGCTGTGGGAGTGGGCTTTGGAATAGCAATAGGCTTGGCGAAGATCATCTGGGGACTCCCTCTCTTTTGGATGCTCTTGGTGCCATATATGCTGCTCATGATATTCACCAAGCTTTCCAGTGAGGAATTTGTGAATATAGGCTGGGATAGTGCGGGCGTCACCACGGGGCCGATCACGGTTCCGCTTGTTCTGGCTTTGGGGCTGGGAATAGGAACTCAGGTGGGCGCTGCGGAAGGCTTTGGCATTCTCAGCATGGCATCTGTATGCCCAATCATCTCCGTGCTCAGCGTTGGGCTGGTTGTAAATCACAAGCGTAAAGCAGCGCTAAAGGCTCTTGAAGCAGATGAGAGCAGGAAAGCCGAGGAGGTGGCAGCATGAAAAGCATTAGAGAAATCTCGAAGATCACCATCATTATAAACAAAGCCTACTCGGGCAAGTTGATAGACTTTCTGCATGAGTTGGGCATAGAGCGCATATTGGTGGAAAGCGGACGCAGTTCCATACTGGGACAAGGGCGAGGAATATTTGGCATAACTCAGGCAGGCAAATTGGTCTATGACCCCGCCGAGATAATCAGCGTCCTCGTGATTCAAGATCTCGAAAGTGCGCTGATGAGCCTTGTGGCAAAAGAATTTGAACTCAGCACACCGGGTAGAGGCGCCATCTTCAGCACTCCGCTGATAGCCGTGAAAGCTCATGAAGATTATATGGTCTATGAAAAGCTGAAAGAGATGCCCGATAAGGCTCAGCACTTCTTCGATGAACTGGTGGGCTTGGATTGTATAGTTCAGCGCGGCGAAGGCGACACTGCGGCACGCATCGCCTTAAATGCAGGTGCAAGCGTTCCTTATACCAATTATGGCACAGGCACAGGGGTGCGAGATAAGCTGGGACTTTTGCGCATCACCATCCCCGCAGAGAAGGAAATCATCAGCCTGATCATGAGCAAATATGATGTGGATCAGGTTTTGGAGATGTATATCTCGGAGGCAAAGCTGGATGAACCCGGGCGTGGGATTGCATATATCTACCCCTTGGGAAAAGGTTTGATGAATACGCGCATCAGTAGCAGCAAGGCCAGTCAAGCGGCCAGCATGGAGCAGATCATCAGTGCGATAGATTCCATCAAAGGTGGGATAGAGTGGCGCAAGGCAGGCATGGAAGCTCAGAGCCTCTCCCGACGCAGCTTTCTCACCGGAATGTGTGAGATAGGCCTGGTGTGTGCAGATGGCGAAGGACAGAGATTGAGCATGATAGCCATGGAAAACGGCGCCGGCGGTGCAACGATCTCCAAGATCAGCTATCAAAGACCCATGTCTGAAGGCAAGCAGGAAAGCTCCGCTTGTGAATATTCACGCATGATAGTAGCTAATGCCTGCGTGGACAAGATCACCGAAGCTCTGGAAGAGGAAGGAGCTTTTACTTCCGAGATCAGAGCCATGATGATGATCAAAGAAGTGGAAAAAGCTTTCACCTATATAGCCGGCAAATAAAAATGGCTCAGAGCTTTTGGAAAGACTTGCTTTTTTGTGTTTTGAATAATTCATGCTATTTGTGGCTAATATTTTGTCTTAAAATCGCCTTTTTAAGGCTTTTTATAAAAAAGTGTTTGACATAATAGCCCCAAATTATGCAGTTGGACAGATAGTGATAAATATATTGTTAATGTAAAAATAGGAGTGAAACGTATGAGGTTAGACAAACGTCGCCTTATCCTTTTCCTGCTTTTTGCTTTTATCCTCTCAAGTGTGATGATACAGGCCGAAAAGAAGGAAAAAAAAGATGACAACATTGTTGCAAAATTCACCGTATCGGATATCGAAGCCGATGACGGTGGCGGACTTATCCTTTCATGGGAGCCGCTTCACCGCAGCAAGCGAATCATTGAATACCGAGTCTATCGCGGTACGGAACCCGACCAGCTTTTCTATCTGGAAACCATTGAGGTAAATCCAAAAAGCGGCGTAGCTTCCGACATGATGTATTATTATGATAATTCGCCCAGCGAGATTTCGGATGTTAGCTTTCCCGCCAAACTTAAATTAGAAAAAGGCCAGCCTAAAGATGGAATCCTCTTTAGAAAGCCTCCTCGAGACCTGAAGTTTACCGCTACCCTTTTGGATAAATATCAGTTGATCTCGGTGAACAAGCGTAGCCATTTCTACAAGCGTAGCAAACAATTGATAACTGATCCCGAAGCCGATGAGATAAATAGCTATGCAGCTCTTAAGGCAAATCAGCAAACTGTGGTTGCGATGCTCAAACCCGGTGTGGAATATTATTACACTGTAGTAGCTGTCGATGAAAGACAGAGATATTTCCCTCATGCCGAAGTGCAGAGCGCCATCCCCATGCCAAATAAGCCGGATCCTTCACCTGCGCTTTATAGCGTTGCGCTGGAAGATGTTCAAACCATGCAATTTGAATGGGAATACCCTGTTGAGAAGAATGCTTTAATCCAATATCGCATTTGGCGCGTTCCGGCTCAGGCAGAAGGTTTTGCCTTGGAAGGCGATGCTTACGAAGCTTTTGTTCAAACATCAGGAAAGATGGTTGCAGAAGGCAAAGTAGGCGGCGGTGCATTGCCTAATCATGCTAAGATTGAAGTTGGCGATGAGATCGGACTTTTCAAAGGATCCCAATACTCGCTTCAACTTACCGATTATTATGGATCATCTTCATTTTCAGAGCTTTCGGCACCACGCATCTTAAATAGCGATGCCTTGCCGCGCTGCACAGATTTCATAGTGGAAGATAAGCCAAACGATAAGGGCGATAGGCTCACAGTAGTTTGGGATCATCCCATCTGCTTCATCACAAAAACTACTGCTCTTAATAGAGAAAGCAGTCGTCTACGCGTGAACTATCAGCTCAACCTAACCGAAAATCAGGAAGTGGATATAGCTTGGTTTAGCTTCTTTGATCCCGAAACCGGGGAAGAGCTCGCCAAGATTAAAGAGTTTTATTTAGATAACAGTATAGTTCTCAAGCTTCCTGAAGGTTATGATGCAAGAAAAGGGCTCAAAGTTCAGATCACGCTTATCGGCACGCCTGAGATCCCGGAAGATTATGTAATCGAGCAAGATCTTCTCTTTGATGAAGGTATGCTTGCCCTCCTGCCGGGAACAGCGCTTTATCGCAATGAACGCGATGTATCCGGTATCTATAACGTGGTATATAGAAAGTATATGAATTCGCCCGATTGGCGCCTCGTTATGCGCAATACTTCCTTCGATAACTCTTTGGACGTCACCATCCCCTATCCTGCAAATGCTCAGAAATTGGTAAATGGAATAGCTTATGCAGAAGGCGATGAGATGGTGATGCATATCAATATGCCCGATGGCACTACAGAGCGTAAGACTCGTCCCCTAATCGCCGGTGAAAGACGTGCGCCCGTCACCTTGATGAGCCATGTTGTGGACTTCACTTGGGATAAGGAAAATAAGGTGATGATCCAGACCAGCATCTTTGCCGATAGAGCAAAAGAGATGTATGAGAAAACCATCGCTGATGCCAAAGCTAAGATCGCTGAATTGGAAGAGCTGAAGGCAGATGCAAGCGATGAAGAGATGGCGATGATAGCTGCTCAGCTTGATCACTTTGAAAGAACGCTTAAAGCTCACACCGATAATGAAGTGGTGCAAAGTGCAATGAATGCCGGAAATCGCGCGCGTATCAAACAAGTTCTTAAGGCTTATGACGCTGTTCAGCGCAGCCAAAGCTTCATGGTGGTGAGAACAGACCTCAAAGGACTCTTTGTGGAAACTCATGCCAAAGATGAAGGCGATGAAGTGATCTATCACATGCCTATCTCAAACTTGTTTGACCACAATAAATGGGTAACGCTCTTTGTAAGCTTGCTCTTTGTGGCTGTGGTTTCAGCATTTGTGGGAATGGCAAAACGAGGCAGAGACTTCTACATTCGCCCCATTGCCGGATTGCAAGAAATCGATAATGCGATAGGACGCGCCACCGAGATGGGACGCCCTATGCTCTATTGCATGGGACACGGCTCCATCAGTGACGTTGCTACCATCGCTTCAATGGGAATACTTGGTCGTGTTGCCCGCCGTGCTGCGGAATATGATACCAAGCTCATAGTACCTTGCTATGACTATATCATCATGCCCATCGCGCAAGAGATCGTTCGCGAAGCACACTACGCTGTGGGACGCCCGGATACCTTCGATAAGAACAATGTGTTCTATCTCACAAACGTTCAATTTGCCTATGTGGCAGGGGTAAACGGAATCATGATTCGCGAGAGAATGGCAACGAACTTCTTCATGGGATATTTCTCAGCTGAAGCACTGCTTATGACCGAGACGGGTAACCAAGTTGGCGCCGTGCAGATCGCCGGAACCGACGCCGTCACTCAGATTCCATTCTTTATCACCACTTGCGACTACACGCTGATCGGCGAAGAATTATATGCTGCCAGCGCCTATCTAAATCGTGAGCCTATGCTTTTGGGAACCCTGAAAGCTCAGGACTATTTCAAGTTTTTCATCCTATCCGTTGTGATAGTAGGAGCTGTACTTTCCAGCTTTGAACTCACCGGATTCATCAAGCTTCTGCCAGCGAAATAAAAGAGGTTTTCAATGAAGAAGACAATACCACTATTAATCGTCATCCTGGGCGGGATAATCTGGGTGGGATGGGCTTTCAGCCCCCACTATTTGCTCCAGGATGTATTTTACCATGAGTTCTTTTTGCCTTGGTCTTATGCGTCGGCACCTTTTGCCATGCTTTTGGGCGTGCTTTCGCTGACACTTATGCATACAAATAAGATCAAAACCAGAGCGCCAAAATGGCAATATAGCTATTTCTTTTTTGGCAGCTTTATCATCACCTGCCTTGCCGGTTTCATCGGCGGCATCCAAAAGGGCGGGCTCTTTATGTGGATATTTGAAAACGTTCAAATGCCCATGAGTGCCACGATGTTTTCACTTTTGGCTTTCTACATGGCATCTGCTGCATATAAAGCGTTCCGCGCACGTAGCCCGGAAGCAACGGTTCTGCTGATCGCTGCAATCGTTGTGATGCTTGCACAAGTGCCCCTGGGAGTCAAAATCTCTAAACATCTCCCCAAGATCTCACAATGGATCTTGGACGTTCCTAACCTTGCCTCAAAGCGCGGCATCTTGCTCGGCGTGGGTCTCGGCTCGGTTGCAACCTCACTTAAGATTCTCTTAGGAATCGAACGCTCCTATCTGGGCGGCGGTGATTGATCTAAAGGAGAGCAAAAATGAACTTATTTGAAAGAATGCAAAAACTCGATCCCCGATATATATATATCGTTGTCGCACTGGCTATCATCATTCCTTTGATGATTCCTTACGACTCGGATAACGTCACCACACCACCTACAGAAAATCTCTATCAGATGATAGATAGCTTTGCCGGGCGCGAAGATCGTGCAATCCTGCTGAGCTTCTACCACGACGCCGCAACCATGCCGGAACTCTTCCCCATGGAAGTAGCAATCCTGCGCCACTGCTTCGAGCGTAATGTAAAAATCTTTATGCTCACGTGGTATCCCGCAGGCGCTCCCATCATCGACTATGCAATAAACACGGTGAAAGAGGAATATCCGGATATCCAAAGCGGAGTTGACTATTGTAACTTCGGCTATAAACCGCAGGCTTTTGCCATGGTCTTGGGTATGGGCGATAACATTGCCAATACCATGAACACCGATGCCGAAGGACGCAAATTGGAAAACCTGCCCATCATGCGTGGAATCAATAACTACAGCGAGATGAATCTGGTAATCGAATTCTCCGGCTCATCCGCGGGCGGAACTTGGATAGTCTATGCAAGACCCAAGTTTGGTTTGAACGTTGCAGTGGGCGTCACCGCAGTAATGGCGGCAGACATGTATCCCTATCTGCAATCAGGACAGCTCATAGGCATGCTCTCCGGGCTCAAAGGTGCAGCCGAATATGAGAAGCTGGTGGATATCTTCGCAGCCTATAGAGATCCTAAGATAGATTATGATAACACCTTGAACGAAAATGGTGAAAAGATCTTGCCCGGCAGACCTTTCGGGCGTGAGATTCTCGAAGATGAATCCAGTAAGAAACTGACCCTGATCACCACACAGAATTATGCCAGATATACAACAAGTGAATATGAAGCATTCAGTGCAAGATATCCCGAACAGATACATATCTTAAACAAATTGATGAAGGTCGATAAAGATATGATAGAGATCGATATCAGAGATATCAGCCCTGAAATGCGCACTGAAATGGGTGAAAAGCTGTATAGAGAAATCAGCCGTCAAACCCATAATACAGAATATAAATTCAAGGTGGCAAGGATTGGTATGAACGCGCAAAGCGTCGCGCATATCATGATCATTGTCTTCATCATCCTTGGTAATATCGGCTATTTCATCCAAAAAGCCCGTACGGCAAAGAAATAAGAGGAGGAAATAATGAGTTTCGAATTATTTAGCAACCTGGTTGGAGCTTTTTTCACGCTGTGTATTTTCTCCTTCCTGTATAAAGATAACCCCTTCTACCAAGCAGCAGAGCAGATGCTCGTGGGTATCTCGCTGGGCTATGGCTTGGTCTATACATACAATCGAGTATTCGTACCTTATGTTTGGCAAACTATTGTGATTAAACATCAGTTTATTCTCATCATCCCTGCCATCATGGGAATGCTCTATCTCACCCGCTTCTCTCGTAAGTGGGGCTGGCTCTCTCGCTATCCCATCGCGTTCTCTATGATGACCGTGGGTATGGGAGTGCCTATGGGAATTCATGCCAGCATCTTGGTTCAGATGCGTCAGGCAATGGTTCCGATCGAGACCTTCAATCTCTTTCTCATCTTCCTGGGAACCATCACCGTTCTGCTCTACTTCTTCTTCTCGAAAGCCCATAGCGGCGCTTATGGGAAGTTTGTAAGCGTGGGTAAATGGTATATGATGATCGGATTCGGTGCATCCTTCGGACTCACCGTGATGGCGCGTATCTCGCTGCTCATCGGAAGAATCCAGTTCCTGGTAAATGACGTCTTCGGAATATTGAAGTAAGTATAAATAAGTCCTTCGGCATGAGCTTAATCACGCTTGTGCCGAAGGATATTAATATTTTGTATCTTAATTAATCTATAAGCAAGCCCTTGCCGAAATAAGGGGATATAATGAAAAAACACCTGCTTGTTGTACTTTTGGTGCTCAGCTTTTTGTGCATGTACGCACATCTTTTGGGAGACATATCGGACGGACAAGTCACCGGCTTTGAGCTAAGTGATATGCCCAATGATGATGGCAGCGGAATCATCCTGAAATGGAAACCGCTTCCAAGAGAATATAGAGTAATCAAATATAATATCTATCGCGGTGTGAGCCCGGACTCTCTCTTCCTTTTAACCGACCTCGAATCTGACCCTAAACAGGGAGTTATGGCGCCATATTTGTATTATTATGATAGTGGTGATCAGCCGCTTATCGAGTTTGAAACTGCGCCCGCCAAGCCTGTTAAAGAGAGAAAGCAACCCGAGGATAGCCCGCTATTTAGAAGCTTTCCCAGGGATGCAGAAACGCTCAACAGCGTGATGGATAGATATTTCATAGCCGGCATCACAAAGGCAAGCAATCTCTATAAACGCTCAACGAGGGTAAAGCAGGATAAGACCACCTTTAACGCACTCAAGCTTACTCAATTTGACGGTGTCTATGCCATCCCCGTGGAAGGTGTGACATACTATTATGCAGTTGCCGCAGTAAATGAAAAAGGCTTCATCTATCCTCATAGCGAAGTATTGGGCTTAGAACCTATAGACAATGCGCCTGATGCCTCCGCAACGGTGAATGTCACCTATGTAAGGGGCAAGCCGGGCAGGATCAACTTTGAATGGATACCCTCCTTAGCCGCATCAGATATTGCGCTCTGGGAAGGCTGGATGATCCCGCGGCGCATAGTGGGCGATGATGGCATTCTTCCGCAAGATTGGCAAGATAACGCACTGCCCATCTTCCAATTGCCCAATATGGCAAGAGGGGCAAATCGCTATCACTCAGAAGAGTTTGACGCCTCATTCCTCGATCCTCAGGAATTCGTCCCCGTGCTTTCTTATATGGATTACGCTCAGCAAATCGCTGCCGTGGTGGCAACACACTATCGTCATCTGGATGCTTCCCAGCTCCCCATCATGCCCAACTATAAGGTGGTGGATAAGCCCAACGACAAGGGCGATTGCATGCTGGTCTCTTTTGGCAAACCCCTGGCATATATCACGCAGGCAGAATATACCTCCAAACAGCATAGAAGAATCCGCCTGAACTATGAGATCTCTGAAAGCGAGGGTTACACCGTGGACAAGGTGCGCTTCGTTTTCAAGACGGTGGCCGGCAAGGAAATCGGAACCGCCACAGAGAACTATACAGATAAGATTATCTATTACAACCTGCCCAAGGATTATCATGATAGCAAGCACCTCAAGGTGGAGATCACGGTCAAGTATTTGGGCAAAAAAGAATATGAAAGCGATGCGGTCTATCAAGACATTATCTATGACGACTATTTCCTGAGATTCCAGCCACAAAGCAGCTTCTTTAAGGGACAAAACATAGAAAAGACCTACTTTGATGTGCTGGTTCGCTCGCGCACTGATTGGGATTTCTCCAGCGAGATGCGCTCTCCTGCGCTCATCCGCGCTTATGACCACACCATCCCTTATGAGGACATAGTCTTCCGCCCCATATCAGGCTACGATCCCCAGAGCGGCAGATTCCTCTTTGAACTTCGCTTCCCCATCGAGACTGATCCCGAAAACATGATCTCCTTTGATCTGCCTTACACTAAAGCCGAGTTTTTGGCTGAGATGCAGGAAAGAGAAGAGCTCATCGCAAGCCTCAAGAGCATCCCCGAAGGTGAGATCACGGGTGAAGATCTCATGCACCTGCAGATGGCTGAGACGGAGTATGATTTCATCACGAACCATCCCGCCTACAAAGATGTTATGAAAGCTAAAAACGAGAAAGAATGGCTCAAAAGGGTGCTGAAACACAAGTCTTTTGCCGAGCGTAGCTATCAATATAAAGTGGTGAGCAGCGATGGCAAAGGCGGCTTCGTCATCTCTGAGATTTATGAAGATCAGCAAAATAACAGCTGGCTCTTCCCCATCTCACAATGGTTTGACACCACAAAGACCATCACCTTCTTTGCCACACTCCTACTCATGATACTCGTGGTCTATGCAATATATATCACGCGCGTCAAAGAGGTCTATATCCGCCCGATTGCAGGGCTTCAGGAGATAGACAACGCCATAGGCCGTGCCACCGAGATGGGGCGCCCCGTAATGTTTGTTCCCGGATGGGGAACGCTGGGAGATGTTTGCACCATTGCCAGTTTGATGGTGCTCGCCCAAGTGGCAAAAAAGACGGCAGAATATGATGTGCGCCTGATCAATCCACATTGCGATTACATGGTCTTGCCGCTTGCTCAAGAGATGGTTTCCAGCTCCTACAGCGAAGTCGGACGCCCGGATTCCTACAATCAAAACGACATCTTCTTTGTGAGCGACGACCAATTCCCCTTCACCGCCGGAGTGAATGGCATCACCCTGCGCGAAAGAGTAGCCACCATATTCTACATGGGCTTTTTCAATGCGGAAGCGCTGCTGCTCACCGAGACGGGTAACCAAACCGGCGCCATTCAGATCGCCGCAACCGACGCTGTTACGCAGGTGCCTTTCTTCATCACCACTTGCGACTACACGCTCATCGGCGAAGAGTTTTATGCAGCCAGTGCTTATCTTTCCAAAAATCATGACATGGTGAGCATGCTCAAAGCCCAAGACTATTTTAAACTATTCATAATTATCACGATCATTTTGGGTGCCGTATTATCCACCTTTAATATCACATCGTTCATACACTCATTCCCGTTGGAATGAGGATTTAATATATAAGGTTCGTCCTTTCTCTCTTGACAAACACAAGAAAAGGCGAACCCTATAGATAGACAACAATATAAGCAAGAAAGAGGAAACAGATCATGGCCTTACAATACCAAGAAATTTTGAGTCATTTAGCAGCAAAGAAAGCAGATTATCAGAAGTTTTTCACAAAGCTCAAAGATATGCACATCCCCGAAGATGCCGCCTTTGCCGAGTTTTTCAAGCAATATCAAGAGCGCATCATCAAAGGTCATGAATATGCCAACATCTTAAAAGAAGACCCCAAACTGGAATCTACACCCATAGAAAAGCTGCAAGAGCTAAACCAAGCTTATTTTGCCAAGCTGCATCCCGAAACCGGCTATCCCACGAGCATCGCCAATCCGGACTATGCGACAGAGCTATACGGCAACGAAATGGGCGCAATGCTCAGCGCATTATATACAAATTCATTCGGCATACTCTATAGATTGCAGACCGATAACTACCTCTCTGCCATGAGCTTGCTTGATATATTCTTCCAAATCTGGGAAAAGAAAGACAAGCCGGACTACGATGAATGGGTAAAGATCTATAGAGATGAGATAGAAAAAGACCTGTCCATCATGGTAAGACATGGCATATACGAGCGTTTCAGCCCTCAGGCAAGGCTCTACTTCGACATCGTTTATAATTCCGATCTCAGCGACAACCGCTATCTCTACCGCTATGGCACCTACCTCTCCGAATACGACCTGGCAATGGCAGATTTCATGAGAGAGTATCCCCAAGAAGACATAGAACATCTGGCTGAGTTCTTCGTGCAAAGCTGGATAGACGGCTTTGTAAGAGCCCAAAAAGACTACCGCAAGAAGAAGTATGCAAATATAATGATACCCGTGGGAATGGAAGCTTTAGGACGCCTCATGATAGACAAACTGGAAGAGCGCGGAATTCAGGCGCTCATGCCCATGCCCCATGCAAATGGCATCAATCGCCAGTTTGGCTATGACCATCGCTACGACTCTGCACTCACTCTTGATAGAGAGTCCTTAGAAAACTCCCTGAAAGTCTATGGCGAAGCCTATGAAGAGCTGCAAGAACTCCTCGCCTTGCAGGCAGGTCCTTTGTATTTAGAACTCTTCGGCGAACAGCCCTTCAGCCCCGAAAGCAAGAGCAGCACACTCAAGCTAAGCGATGAACAACAAGGTTTACTCCGCGAGCGCAGCGCCAAGCTCGGTGAGATCATCAATCGCTATTACAAGCAAGACGAATCCAGCTTCAGCATTATCTCGCTCCCCTCTTTGGAAATAGGCGAGAAGTTCCCCGAAATCTTTGCCGATACGATGAAGATCAACCTGCTGGATAGCAACACCTATGCCCGCATCCAGCAAAACATTATCGACGTCTTGGATACGGCGGATTTCGTCCACGTAAAAGGCAAAGCCGGCAATGATACCGACATCATGGTAAAGATGCACAAGCTGGGTGATCCCGAAAAGGAAACACTTTTTGAGAATTGCGTGGCAGACGTGAACATCCCCGTTGGCGAAGTCTTCACCTCTCCCGTGCTTAAGGACACAAACGGCACGCTGCACGTGGAAGATATCTACCTGGAAGGCCTGCGCTATTTCAACCTCAAAATCACCTTTGAAGACGGCTGGGTAAAGGACTACTCTTGCACAAACTATGCAGACATGGAAGAAGGCAAGAAATACATACACGAAAACCTCTTGCTCCCGCACGAAACCCTGCCCATAGGCGAATTTGCCATCGGCACAAATACCACCGCCTATCAGATCGCCAAAAAGCATGACATCATGCACCTCTTGCCCATACTGATAATAGAAAAGATGGGCCCTCACTTTGCCATAGGCGATACCTGTTATTCTCATGAAGAAGATGCGCCGCATCCCAGTTTCTACAATGGTAAGGAGATGATCGCGGTGGATAACGAGAAGTCCATCCTGCGCAAGACCGACCCCCTAAACGCTTATTGTATGGCACATACAGACATCACCCTGCCCTATGAGATGCTTGAATTCATCTCTGTAATCAAGCACGACGGCACAAGAGAAGACATCATCCGCGACGGACGCTTTGTGGTTCCCGGAACCGATGAGCTGAACATCCCGCTTGATGAGATGGAAGCCTAAACAGCCGAGGTAATACATTGTTTATAGACTATGCAAAAGTAAAGATAAAAGCCGGTGATGGCGGACACGGCGTCGTGAGTTTCAGGCGCGAGAAGTTCGTACCTCGCGGCGGACCTGACGGCGGAGACGGCGGGCGCGGCGGAGACATCTATGCAGTGGGTGATTACAACCTAAATACCCTCCTGGACTATCGCTATAACAAGCGCTTTCTTGCCGAAAAAGGCAAAGACGGCTCAGGTAAACGCAAAACCGGTGCATCCGGCAAAGAGCTGATTCTCAGGCTCCCATTAGGCACGGAAATCTTTGAAATAAAAGAAGACGGCAGCAAGAAAAAGCTTGCCGATATCACCGAACACGACGAGAAAATACTCTTGGCAAAAGGCGGATTCGGCGGCAAAGGAAACATCAATTTTGCCACCTCTATGAATCAGGCGCCGAGACACGCCACCCCCGGTAAAGCCACGCAGGAAATACAGCTGGAACTCGTGCTCAAACTCATGGCGGATGTAGGCCTTGTGGGCTTCCCCAATGTAGGCAAATCCACCCTACTCTCCGTGGTTTCTGCAGCACGCCCCAAGATCGCGGATTATGAATTTACCACGCTTGAGCCCATGCTGGGAGTGGTAAGCATCTCGGATTACAAAAACTTTGTGATGGCAGATATCCCCGGCATCATAGAAGGTGCGCATTTAGGCAAAGGCTTGGGACACCAATTCTTGCGCCATATACAACGCACCAGCATCTTGCTCTATCTCTTAGACATCTCTTCCCAAGATCCCTTGGAAGCATTTAAGATACTAAGAGCCGAACTCAATGAATATGACAGCTTTTTGGATAAGCGGCCCTTCAGCATCGCGCTCAGCAAGATAGACACCATCCCGCCCGAAGAACGCGAGGAAAAGATAGCCGAAATCCAAGCGCTTTTTGCCGAAATCACCTCCGAGCCAATATATGCAATCTCAGCAGTTGCAAATCTCGGAATAGACGAGCTGAAAAACTCTCTCTTTCATAAGGTGCAAGCTTCGCAATGAGCTCTCAGGATTACCTCGCCTGGCTCTGTTTTAAGAGTACTCCCGGCATCTCCGGCAGACAGATGGTCAATCTCTTGAATGATCACCCCGATCCTTGTGAATTTGTAGGACAAAAAAGCCACCCCATCTATGAAAGCGGTATTCTGAAAAGGGAAAGCGCCGAACATCTGCAAAAGTTCACCCTGCCAAAGAACATCGCCCAAATCCAAAAGATGATGGAATATCACGAGATCAAGACGCTGAACTACCACGAATATCCCAGCCGCCTCAAAAACATCTATGCCCCGCCCATCATCCTCTACTATCGCGGGGATCTTTCAGCATTTGAAGCAAAGAAACATTTAGCCGTGGTAGGCACGCGCAAGACCAGCGCTTATGGCAGAGAGATCAGCGCAAAGATCATCGCACCCGTCTGCCGCCAAAAGGTTTGCATAGTTAGCGGACTGGCACTGGGAATCGATACCATAGCACATGCGACAGCCTTAAGAGAAGGAACAAATACCATCGCCGTCTTGGCATGCGGCTTAGAAAAGATCTACCCCGCCCAAAATAACGAACTGGCAAAGCGTATATGCGAAACCGGCTTGCTCGTAAGCGAATATGAGCCCGGAACAAAGCCGGATAGATGGAACTTCCCTGCAAGGAACAGGATCATCAGCGCTCTTTCCGATCTCGTTTTTGTAGTAGAAGGTCCCATCAGCAGCGGCGCACTTTTAACCGCCAAAAACGCTATACAACAAGGGATTGACGTTTGCGCGCTCCCCGGTAATGTCAATAATATGAATGCCGAAGGACCAAATCATCTGATCAAAAACGGCGCATCGCTGATCGACTGCTCCGAAGAACTCATCTATCTATTGGGCTTAGAGCCCGAAAAGGAAAAGCAAAGTGAGATCGCAGTTGCACTAAGCGAAGATGAGCAAAAGATCTATCAAATGCTCAAAACACAGGAAGATAACAGCAGCTTCGATGAGATTCTCATCAAAACCGGATACCCCGTAGGCAGACTCTCAACCATACTTACCAATCTCGAACTCAAAGGATTGATTGCTAAAGAAAGCGGGAACAACTTCTTTGCGATATGATGTATTGATATAAGGATAGATTATGTGGCAAACCTCGCACCATGCTGTTTTTTCCAATATCAGAATGCTGCTTGCCATATTCATCCTGATCAGCTTCAGCCTGCTTTTTGCCCAACATATTGAGATCGGTTATGCGGGTGATTCACTTAGCGGATTGCCCATCAGTCCATTAGCGCGATACAGCTATAGCCAACAGATTCTCTATCCCGGCGATATAGGCTATCAAGGGCAAATAACAAAGATAAGCTTCCACTATGAAATCAATTCTTCCCTCTTCTTTGAGCCAAATAAAGATTGGCGCATAATCATGGGGCATTGCTCTGAAAATATCATCACAGATTGGATTGATGTGAGCGCCATGAGTCTCGTTTTTGACGGCAGCCTTCAGCAAGAATGGCTTTTGGGAGGCATGACAGGTGAAGGCTGGCTACAAATACCTTTGGACTATTCTTTTGTCTATGACGGAACGAGCAACCTCCTCATCGCAGTTTCTGAACACAACCCGCTTGTGGGACATAGTTCGGACAAGTTTTTCGTATGGCCGGTTACAAACAATCGTGCACTTAGATGGCGAAGCATGAGCGAAGAGCCCGACCCTTACACCCCCCCTGATACAGGCACCGAAGTTAATGCCCTCAACCACCTTCGCTTACACTTTTCTGACGATGAAAGTACGCGCATCCCACGCGCACTTTATGGACACGCCGCGGGAGCGAGCAACAAACTCTTCTGGAAAGCTCCGACAGGCGATGCGCCACAATATTATACTATCAACCGCAACGGACAGAATATAGGAGATTGCCAAGAGTGCTTTTATGAAGACTCAGCGATCTCGCCCACCATGGACTACCTCTACAACGTTCAAGCTTTTTACACCCATGAAGGACTCTCCCCGCCCTCACAGCCCTATCTCATCCACAGTTTAGAGCGTGATATATCGAGCATTTTGTTTGAGAGTTTTGAGAATTATCCTCCCTTCAGCATTGATCTTGATCCATATATCAATCTTGATCTCGACGGTGCGCCGAACTGGGGTTTTTCAGATATAGACTTCCCTCATGAAGGCGAAGCACTGGGCTGGATGGTATTTTCTCCACAAGATTGCACGCCGCCTTTGCCCATGCCTTCTTATGTTTCCGGCGAGCAATTTCTGATCTCGCTTGCAGCCACACAGCCGCCTAATGACGACTGGCTGATTTCCCCTGTTTTCACCTTTAAAAGCCAAGGCAAACTAAGCTTTTTTGCCGGTAGATTGAGCAGCGACTACGGCGCCGAGAGAATTCGCGTTCTGATCTCAAACACGGGCAGCGATCCACAGGACTTTATTCCCCTACACGCTACTGATTACCTGCTGGTAGAAAGCTCTTGGCAAGAGTTTGAATTCGATCTTTCGCCATATAACAATCAAGAAATCCGCTTTGCGCTGAATTGCTGCTCTTTAGACGCTCTCGCGCTTTATATAGATCACATTCAGGTGGTAGGACAGAGCAAATCGGTGAGCGTAGAAGACCAGACCCTTACGCCCTTGCGCCCCTTCCCGAACCCTGCCCGCGACTATTTCATCTTGGAACATAAGAACAATTTTGAGCTTGGAATATATAACCTTCGCGGACAGAGGATACATAAAGAACGGGGAATCAAACGCTTTGACAGCCGCTCACTCAAGCTGAGCTCCGGCATATACTTTCTTAAGATCACCTGCCAAGAACAAAGCCAAGTCTTTCGCCAAATAATCCTCCCTCATTAAATGTTAAGAAGAAAGAAGCTCCCCGCATTGGATGAATTTCATCACGAGCTGAGCGCCTCGCCTCGCTTTAGGCAAAACATAGTATCCACACACATACACCCCGCCAATGAAAAGATAAGCTCACCGCTGCCGCCTCAATTAGACAAAGAACTGGTAAAACTACTAAAGGAAAACGGCATTGAAGAGCTATATTCTCACCAGGCAAAAGCCTTGAACCATATCTTTTCCGGCAAGAATGTAGTGATCTCCAGCGGCGTAGCCAGCGGCAAAAGCCTGATATATCAGATACCTATACTGCAAAGCATATTACAAGATAAACAAAGCCGTGCGCTCCTGCTTTTTCCCACCAAGGCGCTCACGCAGGATCAAGCGCTCAAAATGGGAGAACTCAGCCGCAATTCACCCTTTCCCATCCGCGGCGCGATCTACGACGGAGATACCCCCTCGGACAGCCGCCACAGCATTCGCAAAGAGGCAAATATAGTATTTTCAAATCCCGATATGCTACACCTTGGAATCCTGCCCCACCACGGGCTTTGGAGCTCTTTTTTCTCGCGCTTAAAATATGTTGTAATAGACGAAGTGCATTACTACCGCGGCGTTTTTGGCTCACACTTTGCCTGCGTGATCCGGCGCCTGAAGCGCATCTGCCGAATCTATAACGTAAAGCCCATATTCATCTGCACCTCTGCAACCCTTGCCAATGCGCAAAGCTTTGTGCAAGAGTTAATTGCCGATGATGTAATCCACATAGCCGAAGATGGCTCACCTCAAGGCGAGAGGATAAATATCATCTACAATCCGCCGCTAACAAACAAGGATTTGGGCATAAGACGCAGCTCGCTCATGGACTCCGGGCGCATAGCTCGCCTTGCCCTCAAATACCCTTTGCAGAGCATACTCTTCAGCATCTCTCGCCGCAGCGTGGAAACCCTTCTTTTAAACATCCCTCGCGATAAACAGCATCAGGTGCAAAGCTATCGCAGCGGCTATCTCCCAAGCGTGCGCCGCAAGATAGAGCGCAAATTGCGAGAGGGAGAAATCAAGATGGTGGTCTCTACAAATGCATTAGAACTCGGCAT
>FZPS01000007.1_pt154 | contig 30794 bp, 28 predicted proteins | sample 1817821 | NCBI WGS metagenome assembly FZPS01 (sample SAMEA104158645, study PRJEB21678) | metagenome | place: Germany | collected 2015-04-21
AGATGGAGGAGCTCAAGGATCACTGGTCTAAGGAGAAGGAACTGATCCAGAGCATTCGTGAAATTAAAGAAAAGATTGAGGAAACCAAACTGGCGGAACAGGTTGCTGAAAGGGACGCCGACCTGGGCAGGGCGGCGGAGCTTCGCTACGGGGTCATGCCGGAGTTGAGCAAGCGGCTTGAGCAATACAAGGCCAGGCTGGAAGAACTGCAAAAAGTCCGTAAAATGCTGAAAGAAGAAGTGGCCGAGGAAGATATAGCCAGCGTGGTGGCCAAGTGGACCGGAATTCCGGTTTCCAGGATGCTGGAGGGGGAGATCCAGAAGCTTTTGAAGATGGAGGATAAGCTTAAGCAGCGGGTGGTGGGCCAGGACCGGGCGGTCCAGGTTGTGGCGGAGGCTATTCGCAGGGCCAGGGCCGGCGTGTCCGATCCCAACCGGCCTATGGGTTCGTTCATTTTCCTCGGCCCCACCGGCGTGGGCAAGACCGAGCTGGCCAGGGCACTGGCACATTTCCTCTTTAACGACGAGCGGGCCATGCTCCGCTACGACATGAGCGAGTACATGGAGAAGCACGCCGTGTCCCGCCTGATCGGGGCACCCCCGGGCTACGTCGGTTACGACGAGGGAGGACAGCTTACTGAGGCTGTCAGGCGCCGCCCCTACTCGGTAATTCTTTTTGACGAGATTGAAAAGGCTCATCCCGACGTGTTCAATATCCTGCTCCAGTTGCTGGACGACGGGCGCCTTACCGACGGGCAGGGGCGGACGGTGGATTTCCGGAACACGGTGGTGATTATGACCTCGAACCTGGGCAGTCACTGGTTCAGCGAGCTTGCCGGCGGGAACCGGGCGGAGCTCGAAGCCCGGGTGATGGAAGAACTGAAGCTGCACTTCCGACCCGAGTTTTTGAACCGGATTGACGAGGTGGTTATATTCAACAACCTGGGCAGGGAGGAAATCGGCAAAATTGTGGATATCCAGCTGGGGCTGCTGGCCCGGCGGCTGTCCAAACTTGGCCTGTCGCTGGAGGTTACTCCGGAGGCCAGAGAGCTTCTGGCCGAAGAGGGCTATGATCCTGTCTACGGGGCGAGGCCCCTCAAAAGGGCTATCCAGCGCCGCCTGGAAAACCCCCTTTCGGTTTATATTCTGGAAGGGAAAAACGAGCAGGGCGGCGGTATTCTGGTCAAAACGGACCTGTCCGGGAAGAAGCTGGTTTTCGAAAATCAGCAGGCTTCAGGAGCTCAATAAATCAACAGGAGGCTTCGGTGCCGCTTTACTGGAGCCTCTTCTTAATTCAAATTTGGCCGGGATAGTTGACAGGTATCGGTTGTCTCACTATGATGGCTGTAAAAGCAGTTATTGCACCCTTTGCGCCGCTCAGCCAATACGGCTCGAAGTCCAAAAATCAGCGTAGAAAAAATCAACGAAGATATATAATCCGTTTTGGGCAGCAGGGTGGTCTGGCCTGAATAACCGTAATCCCAAAGGGGACACAGGCAGGCCTTATTGTCAATAAATTAAGAAGATTGGGGAAAGGGGTTTTAAAGCTTGTCTTCCAGAGTGTATTTTACAGACATGCGGGCGGGTTATAAAAAGAGTCTCCTGGATAAAGTGGAGATGTTGTTTAAGAGGTGATTATTCTTTGCCAGAAATAATCGCCACTTGAGCTATTTCTAATTCTAATGAAGAAAAGTTTGGCGCCGCTAAAAAACTATTATTACTGTAGGGAGAGAACTGATTGGAACATACACTGGAGGGAAGCCGTGAGCAAGCAATTTTAGTGGGCATGGAGTCACCGGAGGTAACTCCTGAAGAGACTGCCAGCTCCCTGGAGGAACTGGCGAGACTGGCCGATACCGCAGGAGCGGATGTTCTGCTGCAGCTCACGCAGCGAAGGGGCAGGCCTGATGCCGCAACCTTTCTGGGGCGGGGTAAGGCCGAAGAACTGGCAAGTTTCTGCCGTTCCCTGGGGGCCGGCCTGGTTATCTTTGACCGCGAGCTTTCTGCCGCCCAGGCGCGCAATTTGGAAAGTGTCACAGGTGTACGGATTATTGACAGAACCCAGCTAATTCTGGATATCTTTGCCCGCAGGGCCAGAACCCGGGAGGGCAAGCTGCAGGTGGAACTTGCCCAACTCAACTATCTTCTGCCCCGTCTAGTCGGCAGGGGTACTGAGCTGTCCCGGTTGGGGGGCGGTATAGGGACAAGGGGCCCCGGTGAAACAAAGCTGGAAGTGGACCGGAGGCGCATTCGTAAGCGGATAGCTGAACTTAATGAAGCTATCAGGGATGTCCAAAAGCACCGGGAACTGCTGCGCCGCAGCCGCAAGGAGATTCCCGTACCGTTGGCGGCCCTGGTGGGCTACACAAACGCTGGTAAATCAACCATATTGAAAAAGCTGACCGGCGCCCAAGTTCTGGTGGAAGATAAATTGTTCGCCACCCTCGATCCAACCACCCGCCGGGTGGTTCTGCCCAACAATGAAGTTGTTCTGCTGACGGATACCGTTGGTTTTATCCGCAACCTGCCGCACCACCTGGTGGCTGCCTTCAGGGCAACACTGGAAGAAGTGGTGGAAGCCGACCTGCTTCTTCACGTTGTAGACGCCTCCCATCCTGACCTTGAGGGTCAAATGGAAGCGGTGGAACGGGTCCTGGAATCCCTGGACAGCTGCACGAAACCCTGTATCACGGTGTATAATAAAACGGACCTTGTGCCTGGTTTTAAACCGCCGGCCGGCAAAAAGGAATTCTCACCGGTGGCAGTTTCAGCACTGGAAGGCCATGGACTGGAGGGAATGCTGGCAGCGATTGCCGAAGTCCTTTCCTGCAGGCGGATCAGAACAACATTTTTCATCCCCTACAGAAAAACCGGCGTTCTTTCCATGCTCCATGAAAAGGGTAAAGTGTACCGGGAGAAACATGGTCAGGACGGTGTCAGCGTTGAGGCAGAGCTGGAAATTGTCTGGGCTAAAAGGATTGAGGCCAGGCTGAAGGAATAAGCTAGATCCTAATTATCATTTTAAGTATAAGAAAAAGCAGCGGGGGTAAAACTTGAAGTTTTTTGCTATCGGGGATGTCCACCTCTCCTTCAGGAGGGCCGTCGATCCGGCGCGCTGGGAGGATGTCGAAACCAGTAAACCCATGGATTTATTCGGCGCTGAATGGTGCTGTCACTACCGGAAGCTGTATGAGAACTGGCTGGACACAGTTGCTCCGGATGATGTGGTTTTGATGCCCGGCGATTTTTCCTGGGCTATGAAACTGGAGCAGGCCCGTTACGACCTGGCCTTTCTTGGCCTGCTGCCGGGGACCATTATCGGTGTGGCCGGGAATCACGATTACTGGTGGCAGAGCCTGTCCCGGGTCAGGGCAGCCCTGCCTGCCAATATGCGGGTGATTCAAAACGATCATCTGGTTTTCGGGCAGACGGCAGTTTGTGGTTCCCGCGGCTGGAATTGTCCCGGAGGGGAGTTTTTCCAGGAAGCGGATCTGAAGATTTACCGCCGGGAACTGATCCGGATGGAAAACTCGTTGAAGAGTGCCGGTTCCACTCCAGCAGGTAAAATTGTCATGATCCATTATATGCCCACAAATGACCGTCATGAGAAAAACGAGTTCATTGAATTGTTTCAGGCCTACGGTGTTGAGACCGTTGTTTACGGACACCTGCACGGGCCTGCTGTTTGCCGGCGTCTTCCCCGTAGGGCCTGGGGAATCGATTTTCATCTGGTTAGTGCAGACTTTGTTAATTTTTGTCCCGTGTTGATTAAAGAAATTAAACAGTAATCTTTACTGGTAAGTGAGCAATAAAAATACAGCCGGGCTGGTTTAACTGGTTTTTCAATTAGTATTGAGAACCGGCCTGGTAGTATTAGGGGTTATCCGTGCGTCTTCCGGTCTGTCCGGGCAGGTGACGGGGCGCATCAACCAGGGTAATACTGTTCAGAACTATTTCTTCGTCAGCCCAACGCCCGTCCTTGTAGCAACTCCGGCGGATCTCCAGCCTGGGGATGAAGGCGGACAGTTCGTTTTGGGAAGGAATCTTGGAACAGCGCGTGATTTTTACCAGGATATTTTCAATTTTAATTTCCAACTGGTTTTCTATTAGCGTTCCAGCGGGACAGTCTTTAGAGTTGAGTTTGTTTTGAGTTTTACCTGGTGGCTTTTTTCTGCGGAAAGGATTAAAATTAAACATGGTTTGAACTATCCTTTTTTATAAATATATGATTTAATAGGCCTTCTGTGAGAGAGAATCCGGTCAGGTAGTAAGATTTGTTTATTTGAAGAGAGGTAAGCCATGAAGACGGAGGCAGTATTGTTTGATCTTGACGGAACCCTTATTGATTCCCTGGCGCTGATTGTGAGAACCTACCGGAAGGTGTTCGAAGAATTGAAGATTCCGTGGGAAGATGGAGATGTCCTCAAGATGATCGGCCTGCCGCTGAAAGATATCGCCAGGCATTATACCGGTGAGCTGGCCGGGCATTTTGAAGAACTCTACCAGTTTTATTACCAGCGGGAGCATGACCTTTATACAAATCTTTTTCCGGGTACCCTGTCCTTGCTGGACCAGCTCAAAGAAAAGGGAATCCGGCTGGGTATTGTTACTTCCAAGGGCAAGACCGGGGCCTGGAGAGGTATCAATTTTACAGGACTCAAACCTTATATGGACATTGTGGTGACAGCCCATGACGTAACCAGGCCCAAACCGGATCCGGAACCGTTGTTGAAGGCCTTGAATTATTTGGGGGTCGAGGCTGCGAGCTCGATTCTTGTGGGAGACAGCAGCTATGACATTTTGACCGGGAAAAACGCCGGTTCCCGTACTCTGGGTGTTACCTGGGGCCTGGGCAGCCGGGAGGAACTGGCAAGGCTGGAACCGGACGGGTTGCTCCATCGGTGGGATGATCTACTAAATTATTTATAATAAAGCAGGCAACCGGGCGGTTAATAATGGTCCGGGAAAAACTTTATTATAGTTTTTGTTTATAATAAAATGGCCGGTGTTTGAAACAGCCAACCTTCGAAGGGGAAACGGCTGAAAAAACCCGGTGTCTACTTGAGGGTGGAAATCTCTTGATTATAGGCGTCTTGACCGTGGAGCTTTTTCTGGGGGAAGCCAATTCCCTCAAAGAGAAAAGAAGGGTTGTCAAAGGTATCATTGACAGGATTAAAAGCCGCTTTAATGTATCTGTGGCCGAGGTGGGCGAGCAGGATACCTGGCAGCGCTGTATTCTCGGGATATCTTTCGTCAGTTGCGAACAGGCCCATGTCCACCGGGCCTTAGCTGCGGTGGTGCGTTTTATCGAAGCTCAGGGTACGGTTTTCATCACCGACTACCGTACAGAATTGTTGTAAAAATAAATAAAACAAGATGGAAAATAACCCAGATAGCTTTGGCCAGCAGATGTTGGCTTTATTATTTTTGCGGACTTACTGGTAAACAGTGCGTTATCCCAAGACATTTTCTTCCTGAATAAAGGAAATCAGTCCCGTCTGTAGAAGTAACAAATTTATAATATTCTGACAGGCGGGAGGGGATTAAATGAGTAAAGAATTGGTTGAAAAGGCCAGGGCCAATGCCAGGCAGAATTTTCGCGACGGTCTCAATTGTTCGGAGTCGGTGTTTAAAGCGGTTTTGGATACCGGAATTACGGATTTTCCTGCTGAAACCGTGGCTATTTCCACCGGTTTTGGAGGCGGTATGGGTTTAGCGGGACACAATTGCGGGGCTTTAATCGGGGCGGTTATGGCCGTAGGAGCGGTGCATGGACGGCGAAATCCTTTGGAGGGGGAATTCCAGGACAGGGTGGACCGCCTTTACGGTAACCCGGGGTTGTACCGTTTGTTTAACGGGATGTCCCATGAGTTTAAAGAAAAGTTTGGAGCGCTGGACTGCGGCAAGCTCAATGAAAACTATCCGGAGTGGTTTGACAAGGACAGGTTTAGAGCATGCATGAAGATGGTCATTGAAGCTGCGGGAATGGCCGTGGAGTATATTTTAAAGGGGCAGGAAGAAGGCTATACCCAGCCCTTTGGTGAAAATGTCGCTAAAAGAGTGTAGTTATGCAAAAATCATGATAACAGTGCTTTGATACGGACAGGAGGACGGACGAAACTTGGCCAATAAAGTCGTCATCGTAGGTGGGGTTGCCGGGGGCGCCAGTGCGGCTGCCCGTCTGAGAAGGCTGGATGAAACAATGGAGATTGTCCTGTTTGAACGGGGGGAGCACATCTCCTTTGCTACCTGCGGCCTGCCTTATTATGTTGGGGGTGTCATAGCAAAGAGGAGAAGTTTGCTGGTTCAAACCCCGACCGGGATGAAAAAACGGTATAACCTGGACATAAGGACTATGAGTGAAGTCCGGCGCATCTTACCGGCGGAAAAACAGGTAGAAGTCTGCGACCTGCAGGATGGAAAAAAATATTTGGAAAGCTACGACTACTTAATCCTGTCCCCCGGGGCCGGGCCGGTTGTCCCGGATCTTCCCGGAATCAACCTGCCCAATGTTTTTACGGTCCGGAATGTGCCGGACAGCGACAGGCTCAAAGAGTACATTGAGACTGCAAAACCCGCTTCGGCAGTGGTTGTGGGCGGCGGTTTTATCGGTCTGGAGATGGTTGAAGCCCTGCGCCTCAAAGGGGCATCGGTAACCGTTGTAGAAGCTGACCGGCAGATCATGGGGGCGCTGGACCCGGAAATGGCGGCCATCATTCAGAAATACCTGCAGGGGCAGGGCGTTGGACTGGTTCTGGGAGATAAGTTAACGGCGCTCCAGGGAGTTTCCCGGGTGGAGAGGTTAATCCTGGAAAGCGGCAGGGAGATTCCGGCCGCAATGGTAGTCCTGGCGATTGGTGTTAAGCCGGAGGTGCGGCTGGCTGTAGAGGCCGGCCTGGCAATCGGTGTAACCGGGGGGATTCAGGTGGATGAGTATATGCGCACTTCGGATCCCTTTATCTATGCCGTTGGTGACGCTGTTCAGGTTAAACATTTTGTAACCGGCCAGGCTGTCCTGATTCCCCTGGCCGGGCCGGCAAGCCGCCAGGGGCGGCTGGTTGCCGACAACATTGCCGCTTCTCCCGTCAAATACAAGGGGGTCCAGGGAACAGCTATCGCCAAAATCATGGATCTGACAGTGGCGGTTACCGGAGTCAATGAAAAAATTTTGAGGAGAGCCGGGATTGAACATCTGGCCTGTTATACGCATCCCGACGACCATGCTGCTTATTACCCGGGGAGCCGGCAGATGTCCATAAAGCTGCTTTTCTCGCCCGGTGAGGGAAAAATCCTGGGTGCCCAGGTTGTCGGCTACCAGGGAGTGGATAAATGTATTGACGTACTGGCCACAGCCCTCCGGGCTAAAATGAACGTCTTTGACCTGCAGGAATTAGAACTGGCTTATGCTCCACCGTTTTCCTCGGCTAAAAGTCCCGTCAACATGCTCGGCTATGTGGCGTCCAATATTCTACGCAAGGAAGTAGAAGCAGTCCGCTGGAAGCAGGTAGAGCAACTGCTTGCCGGGAGCGCTGTCCTGGTTGATGTGCGGGCGGATAAAGAGCTGGCAAAATCCGGCGCTGTGGCTGGGGCTTTACATATCCCCCTGGATGAGCTCCGGGACCGGCTGGCTGAAATCCCCGAAGACCGGGAGGTTCTTGCTTATTGCCAGGCAGGGCAGAGAAGTTATGTCGCCAACCGGATTCTGCGCCAGAAGGGTTATAAAGTAAAAAATATTAGCGGTGGTTACAGGTCCTATGAGGCGCTGAAGAATAATTCCACTAAGAACACTTGATTAAAATAACCCTGTTATGGTCTGTTTATTTCTGTCCCGGGCAGGTTTTACCCGGGATTTTTTTGTGGATTAATCTCCTGGTTCCAGTATGGCGCATGGTCCTCCGGCGGCACATTTGCCGCAGGCGTCGCAGGTTCCCAAATCGTTGTAATAGGTGTCAACCTCCAGGAGGTAGCTATAGCATTTTTGCTTATCCAGTCCCTCTGGGGTCAGCGCGCCGGAGGGACAGCTTTTGACACAGGCAAGGCATTTCCCTTCCCGTAAATAAAGGCAGTGCCGACCTTCGGGCCGGGGTGACGGAGCCAGGGGCTGATCCAGAACGAGGCTGCCCAGGCGGCCGGCGCAGCCGTAGGGAGTAATCAGCATCTGGTGCAGGCCGAAAGTGCCTGCGCCGCAGATATAGGCTACATGTTTGTGAGACCAGAAAGATACAAGCTTTTCCTGGTCAAAGTTATGTGTGGGCTGCTGCCAGGCCGCCTTCACTCCCCGGGCGGCCAGCCCCGCTGTCAGCTTTTCACAGATAAGTTTGATCAGGAGGTTGGTTTCATAGTAAGCCTCAGCCCATTCCCTGGCGACATAAGGGCTTTTGCGATTGAGAGCAGCCAGCTCCTTGGTAAAGGGGAGAAAAAAAGCCACTACAGATGCCGCTCCCGGAAGCAGATCCTGAGGCAGCAGGTGTTCCGGGCCCACGGCTTTTTTTAATTCCGCAAAGAGAGGGTCGTCTGCCCTGGCACAGGTTACCAGAGGCCTGCGGTAGGAGGTATTTCCAATGCCGCCGCTGCAGATCCGGAGTATTGTGTTTTCAATATATTCCTTCATAATGAGTCCTTTCCCTGAAAAGGTTAAATAATTTTATTCAATGGTGGTACCTAGATCATCATTATAAAGCCTAAAAAGGAAACGCGCTATCAATCTAGAATAGTTAATTAAAATGAGCATAAGACGGGGGTAACTGGACTGAAATACGAAAACACTACAATTAACCCCTATTTAGCTGTAATTCTAGCCGTTATAGCTGTTTCCTTCTCTTCTATCTTCACGAAACTGGCCGCAGCGCCGCCCCTTGCCATTGCTTTTTACAGGTTGTCCTTCACTGTTCTGCTCCTGGCCCCGCTTGCCCTGAATGCAGCCGGCCGTGCGGAATTCACCAAAATTTCCCGTAAGGACATATTCCTGGCGGTCGTTTCCGGCGCCTTTCTGGCGCTCCATTTTACCGTATGGATAAGTTCCCTCAACTATACCTCGGTGGCCAGTTCCACCGTGCTGGTTACCTTGCAGCCCCTCTTTGTGGTCACCGGTGGTCTTTTCTTTTTTAAAGAGAAAATCAGCCGGAAAAGCTTTGCCGGTATTGCCCTGGCCCTGACCGGCAGCGTTTTAATCGGAATTAACGACTTTAGAATCGGTGGGGTAGCGTTGTTTGGTGATCTTCTAGCCTTCAGCGGTGCTTTTTTTGTGGCTGTTTATTTCTTAATCGGCCGCAGTCTCCGCAGTAGACTCTCACTCTTTCCCTATGTATTCCTTGTTTATGGAACTTCTTCAATATTTTTATTTCTTTTTAACGTAGCGACGGCTACACCGCTCTATCCCTATCCCTGGCAGGACTGGCTCTGGTTTTTCTTACTTGCTCTGGTACCCACCATCTTGGGTCATACCGTATTTAACTGGGCGTTGCGCTATGTAAAAGCTGCGGTAGTATCCGTAAGCATTTTGGGTGAACCGGTGGGCGCAACTATCCTGGCTTATTTTATTTTCCAGGAAATTCCGGGACTGTTGCAGCTTGCAGGTGGATTCACGATCATCCTGGGTCTTTATACTTTTATTACTTGTTCTTTTGTTCAGGGGAAACAAATTTAACAACTAATGACTGAAATCGACAAAAGGAATCAAGAAAAGAAGTATAAAGGCTAATTATGTTGAAGTTAAAAATGTTCTTATTGCTATTTTAGCGGGAGGTGACATCAATATCCTGAATGTTTCACATTCAACCAAAAAGGAGGAGAAATATTTGAAGAAGAACAGGTACTTATTTTTACTGCTGGCTCTCCTGCTGGTTGGGTTGCTGGCGGTCGGCTGCGGCGGAACCAAGGAACCCCCCCAGGGAGACACCATCAAGATCGGTTTCCTGGGCGCCAAGACTGGAGGGCACGCTCACTACGGGATTGAAACTTTAAAAGGGATGCAGATGGCTGTTGAAGATATCAACAGCGCAGGTGGGGTAAACGGGAAGAAACTCGAAATAGTTGAGGGGGATCACGGCAGCAGCAGTGAGGCCGCTAACGTCACCCAGAAATTGATCACCCAGAAGGTATCTGCTATTGTCGGTGACCCCACCACCGGTATCACCAAAGCGGCGGCCCAGATCTGCCAGCCTGCCAAGGTTGTGCTCCTCTCGGCAGGAGCTGTGGGACCGGATGTTGTTGAAATTGGTGATTATATTTACCGGGATACCCTGCTGGACGCCGTGGCTGCTCCGGCTGTGACCAGGTACCTGGCTGAAGAGCTTAACTGGAAGAAGGTTGCTCTGGTTACGACAACCGGGCTGTCCTACAGTGAAGGGCTGACCAATATCTTCAAACCTGCGCTGGCCGATTACGGGATCGATCGTGGCTGAACAGAGCATTATGGAAAAAGATACAAATTTCAGCGCCCAGGTCACCGCACTGAGCCAGAAAGAATTTGAGCTTTTAGGGTCGGCGCCGGCAGTTTCCCGGGCGGGGTAGCTCTGTTTTTTTGGTTTTATCACCCGTACCACTAATAAATGACCAAGATATGTCTACGACCGGGTACAGGTTATGATTGGGAAGTTTTGCGGTCATTAGGAGGTTTTTCAATGCTTCTACAGCAACTGGTTAACGGGCTAACCCTTGGTACGACTTATGCCCTCATCGCTCTGGGTTACACCATGGTTTATGGAATTATTCAACTTATTAACTTCGCCCACGGAGAGGTCTACATGATCGGAGCATTTGTGGGCCTGATTATGGTGGCAGTTTATAAAGTCAACTTTTTTTTGGCTATGTTGGCGGCTATGGCTGTATGTGTGCCGCTGGCGGTTTTGATCGAGAGGGTGGCCTACCGGCCTCTACGCAGGTCCACACGTCTGGCTCCGCTTATTTCAGCCCTGGGGGGTTTCTATTTTTTTGCAGACCCTTGTAACCCTGATCAGGGGCGGCCCGAACCCCCTTGCTTTTCCCCAGGTGATCCAGGACACTGTTTATGTGCTCGGGCCAGTCAAGTTTTCCACAATCCAGGTCATTATTCTTGTGGTCGCCAGCCTGCTGATGGTCTTCCTGCAGTTCACGATTAAATATACAAAGATCGGCAAGGCCATGAGGGCAACTTCAGAGGATTACGAGATTGCCGGCCTGATGGGAATTAATGTTAATAATGTGGTGTCATTTACTTTCGCCATAGGGGCGGCTCTAGCTGCGGCAGGCGGTGTGCTGGTGGGTATGTATTTTAACTCCATTCATCCCTTTATGGGGGTTTCTGTGGGTCTTAAGTCCTTTTGCGCGGCGGTTGTCGGGGGAATCGGCAGCATTCCCGGAGCCATGCTGGGGGGGATCTTTATCGGTATCGCGGAAGTAATGGGTGTGGCTGCCGGCTTTGATACCTACAAGGAAGCCATTGCCTTTGGCCTTTTGATCCTGATCTTGCTTTTTAAACCCACCGGTCTTCTGGGGCTCCCAATTCAAAGGAAGGTGTAAGGGCATGGAAGTTATTCTGGATGTCCTGACCAATCCCTACTATATTCAGGTTATGACCATGGTGGGCATTTCTCTGATTGCGGCGCTGGGATTGCACTTGATTACCGGTATAACCGGACAATTTTCCTTTGGCCATGCGGCATTTGTGAGTATTGGAGCCTATGCCTCCGCATTAGTTACGATTCATCTGCATTTGCCTTTTTTCTTGAGCCTGCTGGCCGGCGGGCTGGCAGCCGCTTTTTGCGGGGTTTTGCTGGGGTTTCCCAGCCTTCGCTTGACCGGAGACTATTTGGGTATTACCACCCTGGGATTTGGTGAAATTGTACGGGTTGTCTTTATTAATATGAAAATAACGGGAGGAGCCAGCGGGCTGACCGGAATACCCCGGGAAACAAATATATTTCTTGTTTATTTCATCGTGATTTTAACCATCTGGGGTATGTACAGGATTCAGAACTCCCGGTTTGGCCGGGCTCTGACAGCCATCCGGGAAGATGAGATCGCAGCCGAAACAATGGGCATCAATCCCCTTTTATATAAAATAAAAGCATTTGCTATCGGTACCTTTGTTGCCGGGATCAGCGGTTCCCTCTTTGCCCATATGATGCAATACTTGCATCCTGCCGATTTTGGCTTTGCCAGGTCTTTTGAAATTCTTAATTTTGTAGTTCTGGGCGGTCTTGGCAGCATTCCCGGGACGATTCTGGGAACAGCCATATTGTCCCTGGCGCCCGAATTTCTGCGCTTTGTCAAAGAATACAGAATGTTAATCTACGGAGCTTTGATGGTCACCATGATGATTTTCCGGCCCAACGGCCTGCTGGGCGGGGTTGATGTCGCCCGGGTGCTCCGGGGTTGCTGGGCTCGCCTGAAAGTGCGGAGAGATACTTCTCATCGCTAATAGAAATTAAACCAGAGGTGTAAATATGTCGGCTTTGCTGGAACTGAGGGATATAACTATCCGTTTTGGCGGCCTGGTAGCGGTGGACGGGGTCAGTCTTGAAGTTGAGGAAGGAAAAGTTGTTGCGCTGATTGGCCCTAACGGAGCCGGTAAAAGTACGATGTTTAATGTTGTAACCGGCATTTATCCTCCGACTTCCGGGGCAGTGCTGTTCAGGGATGAAGATATTACAGGTTTGAAACCCTATGACATTACAAACCGGGGTATTGCCCGAACTTTCCAGAATATCCGTCTTTTCAAAAACCTGTCCGTGCTTGATAATGTAAAAATTGGCTGTCACTGCCGGGGCAAGGCCGGAATATTCGGTGCGCTCTGCCGCTACCCGGGGGTTAGGGCGGAGGAAAAGGGTATGATGGATAAGTCGTTAAAAGCCATGGATATTGTTGACTTAGCCGGGAAGAGGGGAGAACTGGCTAAAAACCTCTCTTACGGGGAGCAGAGGAGGTTGGAGATCGCCAGGGCGCTGGCCAGTGAACCCGTGCTTTTGTTGCTGGATGAGCCTGCGGCAGGGATGAATCCCCAGGAAAAGCAAACTCTGATGCAGATGGTGCAGCGCATCCGCAGGATTGGTATAACCATCTTTCTGGTTGAACATGACATGAAATTTGTAATGAGCATGTCGGACCGTGTAGATGTACTGGACTACGGTCGTAAAATAGCCTCCGGTCCACCGTCGGAAGTACAGCGGGATGCGCAGGTCATTGCCGCCTACCTGGGGAAGGAAGTGGTCTAAGGGATGCTCCTGAATGTTGATAATGTCACGGTTTCCTACGGCGGTGTCCGCGCCCTGAGGGGTATTTCCTGTCAGGTTGAAGAAGGTGAGATCGTGGCGCTCATTGGCGCCAACGGCGCCGGCAAAAGCACCACTCTGAAGGCAATCTGCGGTCTGGTACGGCCTCAGTCGGGAACAATTACCTACAATAAAAAGGTCTTAAATAAAATGCCGCCTCATAAGATAGTAAGCATGGGGATTTCCCAGGTGCCGGAGGGGCGCAGGGTTTTCACCAGGCTCACTGTTCTGGAGAACCTGGAAATGGGAGGATACACCCGGAAAAAAGCAGGAGAAGTAAAGGATTCCATAAAAAATGTTTTTAAACGATTCCCCCGGCTTGAAGAAAGAAAATCCCAGTTGGCCGGTACCTTGAGCGGCGGTGAGCAGCAAATGCTGGCCATGGGCCGCGCCCTGATGTCCAGACCCCGGCTCCTTTTACTTGATGAGCCTTCTATGGGGTTAGCGCCTATGCTGGTACAGGAAATATTTTCTATTATATTAGAAATCAATCAGGCGGGAACCACAATCCTTCTGGTTGAGCAAAACGCCAATATGGCTCTTTCCATAGCAAACCGGGCTTATGTTCTGGAGACCGGGGAAATCGTTCTTTCGGGATCTGCTTCTGAAATGGCCGATAATCCGGATGTCAGGAAGGCCTACCTGGGCCAATAAGCAGGAACCGCTGGAAGGACGGTGGTTACAGGGGACCGGACCCCGTTGAAGCTTGTATTATAAGGCAGGTTCCGGATAAGGAGGATCCCGGTATGTGCTCACAGGATCTTACTGGGAGGTCTTTTTGATGATTTGATTAAGGAAGTTCCCCTAAAATGAGAACAGGGCAGCAAAGCCCTGTTCTCAAATAGAACATGTGTTAATATTTCGTACAAGAAGTGTTTTATATTGGAGCAAGGGATAATATGTATAAGGGGCAGTTTTTAATAATATTAGAGCAAAATCAAAATGTTTTAAGGTAATTTTGAATTGGTACAGATATTGCACACACATATGTATTATGCTTCCGATTTATTATTTCCCGCAGAGGGAGTAATAAACGTAGGGTGCGATGAGTAATTGTCGTGCCTGCCAGTGCGCAAAGGAAGAGGATTTTGGTCCTCTTCCTTATTTTTATCTCGTCCCAACTTAATATTAAAACAAATTTCTAGGAGGGGTATTATGAAGTTTATCCGCGTTGACATGGCCTCTAAAACAGTGAATGTCGGAGAAGTTCCAGAGCAGTACGCCGGCCTGGGTGGTCGTGCCCTTACTTCAACATTCGTAGCAAATGAAGTGAAGCCGACTTGCCATCCTCTGGGAAAAAGCAATAAACTCATCTTTGCTCCCGGTCTTCTCAGCGGTACCACCGCTGTCCAGTCCGGCCGCATCTCAGTAGGTGCCAAGAGCCCTCTGACAGGCGGCATCAAGGAAAGCAACTCCGGCGGCACCTTCTCCCAGAAGGTAGCCAGAATGGGCATCAAGGCAATTGTTGTGGAAGGAGTACCGGCAGAAGACAAGTACTATGTAATCAAAGTAACCATGGACGGGACAACCATTGAAGAAGCCCCCACAGAAATTATCGGTATGGGGAACTACGAGGCTGTTCAAGTCCTCATGAAGAAGTACGGCGAAAAAGTTGCGATTGCTATAATAGGCCCCGCAGGCGAGATGAAGCTTGCCGCGGCGAACATTTCCTTTAGAGACCCGGAAGGCAACATCCGCAGCGCCGGACGCGGCGGACTGGGTGCGGTAATGGGTTCCAAGAAGGTTAAGGCTATTGTCGTTGACGACACCGGCGCTCCCGGTGTTCCCATCGCCAACCCCGAGGCCTTCAAAGCGGCTGCCAAAGTATTTGCCGAGTCCCTGCGGAAGCACCCGGTTACCAGTGAGGGCCTGACCCGTTACGGCACAAACATCCTGGTCAACATCCTGAATGAAGCCGGCGGCCTGCCCACCGAAAACTTCAGATACGGCCGCAACGACTGGGCTAATGAAATCAGCGGCGAAACCATGACTGCAACCATGGAAGCGCGCGGCGGCAAACCCAGCCACGGCTGCCATCCCGGCTGTATCATCCGTTGCTCCCAGCACTATGTGGACAAAGAAGGTAAATACATCACCAGTGGTTTTGAATATGAAACAATCTGGGGTCTGGGCGCCAATTCCAAGATCAAGGATCTGGACCAAATCGCCTATCTTGACTATGCCATGGACGACGTAGGCGTAGACAGCATCGAGACGGCCGTAACCATCGGCGTTGCGATGGATGCCGGTGTAATTCCCTGGGGCGACGGCGAGGCTGCCCTGGATCTGGTCAAACAAATCGGTCAAGGAACTCCGCTGGGCCGGATCATCGGCTGTGGCGCTGGAATTACCGGCAAGTGCTTCGGTATGTACAGGGTTCCTGTTGTGAAAAACCAGGCCATTCCCGCTTACGATCCGCGTGCGGTTAAAGGTGTCGGCCTGACCTATGCCACCACTCCCATGGGCGCCGACCACACTGCAGGTTACGCCGTTGCGACCAACATCCTCAAGGTTGGCGGCTTTGTTGAACCCCTCCAGAAAGAGGGCAACGTGGAGCTGTCCCGGAACCTGCAAATCGCCACCGCTGCTGTTGACAGCACCGGTATGTGCCTGTTTATCGCCTTCGCCATCCTGGATATTCCGGAAGGGTTCACCTCTCTGATTGACATGATCAATGCCCAGTACGGACTGTCACTCACCGGGGACGACGTGACCGAACTTGGCAAAACCATCCTCAAGACAGAGCGGGCCTTCAACGAAAAAGCCGGATTCAATAAGTATCACGACCGCTTACCGGAATTCTTTGATGAGGAATGCGCTCCACACAACACTATCTGGGACTTCACAGAAGAAGAAATCGACGAAGTCTTTAATTTCTAAAGTATTTGGTTTAAAAAGCCGGGTGAATTTCACCCGGCTTTTTTGATATTGCTCTTATGAAAGAAAATTTATAATCCTCCGGTGATTTTGAAGATCTGCTACTTGATGCAGAATTGAGCGAAGCTGAAATCGCTTCGATATTAGGTATCCTTGGAGATGTCGGGATTGCCGCACTGATAAGAAGGCACCCGTTTAAAACGGATATTCAAGCGGAGGTCTTGCCGGAAGCCGGAATGGCTTTGAGGTTCAGCTAAAAAGCTATATTGTGCAACTTTAAGCGGGCAGGCAAAAAATAATTAGCATCATTGATGATTGATCCTGACACGTTTTATATTGCCGGGAGACTGCTTTCTTTGGAAGGCAAAGCAGGGAAGTATAAGCGGGGGATTGGCGGGGGCCGTTCTTCTTGTTGACTGGTTTTCCCTGGCCGGCCTAAAAGGCATAAAGCTAAAGGTAATAAAATGCCAATAACGTCGAAAACAGTTACACCATGGCTTTCGAATAAAAAGTTTTTGCAAGGTTTTTATGATTTTAATTGCCAGGTGAAGCTATTACCGAGTCAATTTCATAGCCTCTATTATTGATTTCCTCAACAATAGGTTCGTAGTCAAGGGTTTCGACCCGCAAAATTGCCTTATACCTGTCTTTGTTTTTATCGTAATAAGCTACAGTGTTGAGCAGACTCAAGCCTTTGTTGGATAAAATTCCAATTAAATCAGCCAGGGCTCCCGGCCGGTCTACTATATACACATCTATACGGCAGTGGGGCTTATTAACTCCCAGTATATCTATAAAAGCATCAAATATATCAGTTTCAGTTATAATACCCACCAGTTCCCCTCCGTAAACCACGGGTAACCCGCCAACGGTGTTCTGCCGCATAATACGGGCAGCCATTTCAATGAAGCTTTCTGATGATACAGTCAGCAATTTTTGTTTTTTAGGCAGAATATCCTTGATTTTGGTTTTTGCCAAAAGGTAATTTAATTCATGAACACTAAGTGATGTTGCGGAGGAAGGTGCTGCGCGGTTTAAATCAGACAGGGTGACAATCCCCACCAGTTTTGTCTGATCCATTACCGGCAGACGACGAATCTTTCTTTCTTTCATAATCCGGAACGCTTCCGCCAAACTGCCATCCAGTTGTATCGTTACAACATTACCGGACATGCGGTCTTTTACCTTCACTGTTAATCTCCCCCCATTTCATTTCATTGGTATGGTACGTTTTATCCACCCAGATATGCTTTTTTCACTTCTTCACTGTGCATCAATTCTCTGGCACTGCCCTGCAGCACGATTTCACCTGTCTCTATCACGTAAGCATAGTCGGCAATTGATAATGCTATCTTGGCATTTTGTTCTACCAGTAAAATAGTGGTACCCTGACTGTTTATGTCTTTAATAATTTTAAAAATTTCCTTGACCAGCAAAGGTGCCAGCCCCATTGAAGGCTCATCCATAAGCAGCAACTCTGGTCTTGCCATTAACGCCCTGCCAATAGCCAGCATCTGCTGCTCCCCGCCGCTTAAAGTACCCGCCGTTTGCTTGCGTCTTTCCTTCAAACGGGGAAAACGGGTAAAAACCATTTCAATATCCTCATTAATATCAGCCTTGTTTTTCCGCAGGTAAGCGCCCATTTCAAGGTTTTCCATTACACTCATTGCGGCAAATATCCGTCTTCCCTCCGGTACCTGGGAAATACCCCGGTCAACAATTCTTTCGGGAATAACCCTGGTGATATCTTCCCCTTTAAAAGTTATACTGCCGGATTTAGGCCTTGATAATCCCGAAATAGTTTTTAAGGTAGTAGACTTGCCTGCGCCGTTGGCTCCGATTAAGGTAACTATAGAGCCCTGTTCAACATTAATAGATATCTTTTTCAAAGCATGAATAGCCCCATAGTAAACATCTATATCTTTCACTGCGAGCATAGTTTATTCAACATCCTCTCCCAGATATGCTTCGATTACTCTTTTATTGCTGCGGATTTCTGCCGGGGTCCCTTCAGCAATTATCTGACCATAATCCAGAACATACAAGCGCTCGCAAACTCCCATAACAAGCGACATGTCATGCTCAATAAGCAGAATGGTCAAATTGAATTCATCTCTTATATGGCGGATTAAACCCATCAGTTCCTGGGTTTCCTGAGGATTCATCCCTGCCGCCGGTTCGTCCAGAATTAACAGCAACGGCCTGGTAGCCAGGGCGCGAACAATTTCAATCCGGCGCTGCTCTCCATAGGGCAGGTTTTTAGCCAGCTCGTCTTTTTTTTCTTTCAAATTAAATAATTCCAGGTATTTCAAGGCTTCCTTCTCAATTTCTTCTTCTCCCCGGAAAAACCCGGGTGTCCTGAGAATGGCGCTCATTAATCCGTAAGGCACATCTTTATGGGTTGATATTTTTACATTGTCCAGAACAGAGAGATCATTGAAAAGACGTATATTCTGAAAAGTCCTGGCCACACCCTTGGCACAAATGGTGTAGGGAGCCAACCCGGCCAGGTTTTCCCCTCTAAACATAATGCTGCCCCGATCCGGTTTGTACACCCCGGTAATTAAATTAAAAACCGTAGTTTTGCCTGCGCCGTTGGGACCGATCAACCCCACCAGCTCATTTTCGGCTATCCGGAAATTGAAGTCCAATAACGCACTCAGGCCGCCGAATGATTTGTCTAAATTATTTATTTCCATCAGGTTCATTTCTTCCACTCCAAATCCTACCAAATATCTTTATGCTCAGTTCCTTGTTACCCATTAGTCCCTGGGGACGATAGATCATAACGATAACTAGTATAAGAGCGTATAAAATCATCCTGATTGCCGGGAAGGACTGCAGGGCTGCAGTCAACGCAGTGATAAACACCGCTGCTATGATAGCTCCGGTTGTGCTGCCCAGACCACCCAGGACTACCATTACCAGTATGTCGAATGATTTCAGGAAGTTAAAAGTTTCGGGTTTGATAATATAAAAGTAATGTGCATAAAAAGCACCACCCAGACCTGCAAACATTGCTCCGATCACAAATGCCAGGACTTTGTATTTGGTAGTATTGATACCCATCAGTTCCGACGCTATTTCATCCTCGCGAATTGATACTATAGCCCGTCCATAACTGGAATTAACCAGATTGACTATCACTAAAACAGTTAATACAGTTCCTCCAAACAACCAGGGCCAGGTGGTAAGTTTGGTAATTCCCATTATTCCGGCCGGGCCGTTGACATAGTCAATATTCTGCAGGGTTACCCGGATGATTTCTCCAAAAGCCAGGGTGGCTATAGCCAGATAATCTCCTTTGAGTCTTAATGTAGGTACACCAATTATAAAGCCGGCCAATCCGGCGGCCAGGCAGGCGACCAGTATACCAACAATAAAAGGCAGATCCAGCATGTTGGTTATAATTACTGACACATAGGCTCCAACTGCCATAAACCCGGCATGCCCCAGGGATAACTGCCCGGTAAATCCGTTAATTAAACTGAGGCTGACCGCCAGAATAACGTTGATACACATGGAAGTCAAATTTATCTGATAATACTGGTTAAGCAGGCCCGCTGTAATCAAGTATTGTACCAATGTAAATAACGATGCCAGGATAAGTACTTCTGAACCTATTTTTATCCACTTGTTCTTTACCTTCTGCATTCTTTTCACCTACACTTTTTCACCGGTATCTTCACCAAAAATACCGCTGGGCTTGATTAATAGGATCAATATTAGTACCCCAAAAGCGACTGCATCCCGGTAAAGACTGTTGCCATAACCACTCACCATGGTTTCCAGGAGACCCATTACAAATCCGCCTACCATTGCGCCGGGGATAATACCTATACCCCCCAGTACAGCTGCCACAAAAGCTTTGAGTCCCGGGATAATTCCCATCAAGGGGTTAACTGTATTATAATAAACACCTACCATTACGCCAGCCGCCGCAGCTAAAGCCGAGCCAATAGCAAAGGTAATGGAAATGGTTTTGTCAACGCTAATACCCATCAGGACTGCTGCTTCCCGGTCGAGGGACACAGCCCGCATGGCTTTTCCGGTCTTAGTCCATTTAATGATATATTGCAGGATTAACATAAGAACCACTGCTGAAACAAACACAAAGACGTCCTTGTTTAAAATAGATAATCCTCCCAAGGTATATGCTTTTAAGGGGAAAGCTGAGTCAGGAAAAACCTTCTGGGAAGGTCCCAGAAGGAAGATAGCCATATATTCTAAAAATAGCGATACGCCTATGGCTGTAATAAGTGCCGCAATTCGAGTCGAATTACGCAAAGGCCGGTAAGCAATTTTTTCAATTAAAACTCCGAATACGGCACAGGTTAACATAGCTGCCAGCATGGCAACAAAAATGTTGGTCCCAAGTAGTGTTAGCGAGAAATAACCCACAAAGGCACCAACCATCATGATATCCCCGTGGGCAAAGTTAATCAGTTTTATAATACCATAGACCATGGTGTAGCCCAGGGCGATTAATGCATATATAGCGCCCAGGGACAACCCATTAATTATTTGTTGTGTAAATTCAAGCAATGTTGCCACATCCCTCCAGTGTTTAAACGGGAAGAGAGGAGTTACCCTCTCTTCCCTGTGGGTATACTACGGCTGAATACGGGTATTCATTACCTGTTTGCCATCCTTGAATTCGATTACCACCCCGGCTTTAACAGGGTTATGTTGCTCGTCGATACTCATTTTACCGGTAATACCCTCAAAGTCCTTAATCTTTGCCAGTGCTTCCGTCAATTTGACCGGGTCAGCTTCGCCGGCGTCTTTCAGTGCCTGTACCATAATTTGTACGGAGTCATAACCTAAGGCAGCAAATGCATCCGGTTCTTTATTATATTTGGCTTTGAAAGCTTCAACAAACTTCACGACTTTAGGATCCTTGTCCTGCGAAGAATAGTGGTTGGTGAAATATGTGTTGTTTAAGGCTTCGTTGCCGGCAACGCTCACCATATCAGGAGAATCCCAGCCGTCGCAGCCGCCCATCGGAACAGTGATTCCCAGTTCCCGGGCCTGTTTGATCAAAGGGGCAACTTCCTGATAATAGCCGGGCACATAAATAAAGTCAGGGTTTAAACCCTTGATTTTGGTTAACGCAGCTCTAAAGTCACGGTCATCTTTTACAAAACCTTCCTTGGCCAGGATGACGCCGCCATTTTCGGTAAAGGTCTTTTCAAAGTATTCCGCCAGTCCTTTACCATAATCACTGGAGTTATCACAATAAATGACAGCGTTCTTTGCTTGTAGATTATCCGTTGCAAATTGGGCCATCAGTGTTCCCTGGAAGGGGTCGATGAAGCAAACCCGGAAAATGTAATCTCTGGTTTTGCCAGTCTTGTCATCCACAGTTACATTGGCTGCTGTAGCTGCCGGAGCAATCAAGGGAACTTTATTCTCCATCATAACGGGAGTACTGCCGGCCACATCACCACTGGTAAGCGGTCCAATCTGAGCAACGATATTCTCGCCAATCAACGCGGCACTCACGCTCATAGCTTCGTCAGCAATTGACTTACAATCCCTTTCAATACCCTTGAGCTGCTTGTCCAGCACACCGCCGGCTTTGTTAATTTCCTCGATTGCCAACACTGCACCATCTCTGGCATTAGTGCCATAGCTGGCTACGCCACCGGATAATTCGACATTGATACCAACATTGATAGTATCTGCCTTATCTCCGGCATTTCCACCAGTCTCCTGTGACCCTCCGCCGCAGCCGGCTGCTATGCTGAGTATAAACAGCATAATAACCAGCATGGCGACCTTTTTACCGTTTTTCATCCATTTTCCTCCTTTTTTATGATTGTTGATCTTAATAACCGTAAACCGGTTACAAGTCCTTGCCCCTTAATCTTCCAACGGATTTAAACATTCCATTAGGAAATTTTCATTCCCGAAATATTGTACTACTTGTCAGGCATTTAAGCATCCCCCAATTTTTATTTCATCTCGCTCATTTTTATCCAGCTGCTCGAATGTTTAACTACTTGGTTATTATAATAAACTTTTTGGCGTTATTAATAAAAAATCCTTCTTAATTTGTGCTTAAAAAAAATATTTGCGAAACTTAATTTTAGGATTACCTGAAACCATAATGGTAATCTTCAGTTGATCAAATTGCTCTTGAAAACAGGGAACCCAAGAACATGGCAACGGAAGAGGCAATCTCTTTTAATCTTCTGTTTACACGGATATAATTATATCATTTTGGTGGGTTATTTGGGTTTTTGGGCTTATTTATCATTTTATAACGCAGCCTGTCCGACCCCCGTGGTAATCCAGGGAGCAAACCGTCACAGTTGGCAGTCCGCTCCTTTTTTTAAGTTATAACAGGGGAATCGGGCACGGGCAAGGAACTCATCGCCAGGGAGATCCATGCAAAAAGCAGGCGGGCCTTTTGATGCCGATCATCCTCCGGCGGCAGCCACCGCGGTAATTCCAGCTATTTTACCGTTGCCCATGCCCGCGCAGCTGTTTCCCGTATACATGGCCTCGGGAGCAACTATCACAGTACTTTTCGCCCTCGTCTGGAACCGGGTTTGGTTCGAATTTCCGGCTAAAGATGACGACCATTGCATTAAATATGCAGGGCTGTACATGGAAAAACCGCAGGTATGGGGCACGGCTTTATGCGTGGTTAGCACGGTCTTGATGAGTTGCAGGCAAGTTGCGCCGGCGCCCTATTCCATCGGGCTTTGGGGCATGACACTGGGCGTCTTGCTGCTGGGAATGCACCATTTCGTGGTTGCCCTGGCAACTCCGACAACTGAGAATCAATAGAGGAACACCCTTATTGCAGTCTTATTGAGATGAGTTTGCTTCGTAAAAAAAGACACAGGAGATGGACTTCTCCTGTTTTTACATTTTTTAAAAAGGCATGACTTACGGGTTGTTACCGGACCTACCAAAAAATTATTAAAAGCTGAGAAACCTTGCATCTGTGCATTTCCCCGCCCTGGGGGAAGCCGGGTTGTGGTACCGGTTTATTAGGTTAGTGGAGTTTCGTACAATGTGTGGGATTATTTGGATACCGGGTTTGGGAACTGGTTTAACCGTAGCTTCAGCGGCAGGATTATTAAGACAACACGGTTTAGAGCGGAACAGGGTACCTGCCCCTTGTCCCTCTTTTTATATCCATCCTTGCCTTAGCTGGCTATGGTGGCTTTAATCAACTGCCTGCCGGCAACTTCTTCCCAGGATATGGCGGAAAAACCGGCAGCATTCAGCCATGACTGGTATTGCTCAAAGGTCCATGTTCCCCCGGAGGGTGTATTAATCAGCATATTTACCGCAAATATTGCAGGCATAACGCCTGTACCCCGGATCATATCATTGATTACAATGCGGCCTCCCGGCGTGAGTTCCTTTGCCGCGTCTATAAATAGCCTTCTGTTTTCCCGCTCGCCATAGATATGGCATACATTACCAAGATAAACCAGATCGTATGGTCCCGCCGGGAGCCCTATGGTAAAATCGCCTTTGACCAGCTTGACGGGCAGATTCTTATCCAGTTCCGGTTGCATCATATCGATCACTTCAGGCAGGTCCAGTATAGTTACTACAGCTCCTTTACCGGCAAAAGCTATAGCGTAGGTTAAGGGACCGCCGCCGACATCGAGCACCCTGGAACCCGCAGGCAGGTCTTTTAAGCAATAATCGGCAATCTGTAGCGCCGACTGCCGGGCATGATGGCTCATGGCCCTGATAAAGTCCTTCGTGTGCCGGGGCGCATCCTTTTTAGAAACAGGTTTCCCGCTAAACATTACTTCCGGTAACTGGATCCATGCTTTCATTAAGTTGTAGGCATGCATGAATGAAAAACCCGTGTACCGTTCGTGGCTGGGCTTAAAAAGGATGTTGTCGGCTTCTTCGGAAAGCTTGACTTTGTTGTCATCATATTCCAGGTATTCTAAAACTACCAAAGCTTCGACAACCGTCCACAGAGCCCTCTGGTCGATTTTTGTTTTCATGGCTAATTCTTCCAGGGTGCAGGGAGCGTTTTTTAATTCTTCAAACAATCCTGTTTGGACAGCCGCGCCGACAATCAAAAATTCCTGCGGCAGTTGAAATGAGGCAGTGTTTGGCATTTATATCCTCCTCTTTTACCAATAATGGCAGGTTTTATTTATAGGGTGGGACAGGGTACCTGTCCCCTCGTCCCTTCCCTTTGTCCCTTTGTCCCTTTTCAATTTCTTATTTGACCACATCCAATCTTTCCCGGGAGGGCGGTGTCAGGCATACCTTTCTTAAATAGAAACCGGCTGACGTACCCGGATGAAGGACAGTCACCTCCTTTGCATTAACATCGCTTTCCCTTTTATTTAGAAGATAATTATATTCAGATCTCTGTGTATTGACCTGGGGTAATGCCGAATTTCTTCTTAAATGCCCTGCTGAAATGGCTTTGAGCAAAGAAACCGGTTTCCAGCGCCACATCAGCAACTGACTTTCCCGAGTGCAGGAGTTCCAGGGCCTTAAGGCGAAGCTGAACCTGGTATACATGAAGCGGTACGCCAATCTCCCTGGTAAACAAACGCGCCAGGTGAAAAGCGCTAAAAAACCTATCCGGGTAAGCTTTTTTAAGGACACATTATCAGATATATGGTTGTTCAGGTACTCGAAACCATGCCTATAGAGACATCACAGTTCTTATTTCCGTGAATTTGCGGTTTTTCCTGCGCATGATTTTCATCTACCCTGAAGAAAACCGTCCGGCTTCTTTACCTCGGCCAGTTGCTTTGGCACTGAACCTCGAAAATAGTATTTATCATTGTTTTTAGATAAGGAAATCCTGGCATTTGACATTTTAAATAGCTGCGTTTATAATATTTACTGGTTTAGTAATTAACTATACCACTAAGACAAGGTGGGCAGAAAAAATATCTCTGTTTAGCCACAAAGAGGTTACCGTATGTGAAAAACATGAAAATTTTGACGGCAGAATGGCTTTAATCCAAGCCAGGGGCCTTACTTGAACCAGGGACTTACAGTTAGGAAAAGGCGAATAAAGAGAAAGAGAACCGCAGATAGAAAAGCCGGTTTAATTATGAAACTTCAGCTGCTGCTGAAAAACTATTACATCAAACTATTTGTTGAATAATTGAGGTAGGACATCAATGAACAGAAAAAAGGAACTAAAATTGCAGTACAAGCAAATGAAACCGCAAATGGGAATATTTATTGTTCGCTCTAAAGTAAATAACAAGTGTTTTCTTAAAGCAACTCCAGACTTGAGAGGCGTGATTAACGGAACCAGAGCCAGGCTGAAAGGAGGCTTTCATCCAAACAAAGAGTTGCAGAAGGAATGGGAAAAATATGGTCCCGATAATTTTGTAATTGAAATCCTTGAAAACCTGGAGTATGACAAGGATGAGTCAAAAACAGATTACAGTGAAGAGCTGGAAGTGCTTCAGATGATCTGGGAAGAGAAACTTTCCAGGGAGAACATGCTATTCTACAAAAAAAAGATATAATGAGAGCTTACCAGGAAAGGTTGCCTGGTATTCCCTAGATGTCTCCACCCTTACCAACAATACAGCATTTTTCTGCTCATCGTTCCTTAGAAAGCCGTAAACAGCCATTTACCTTTGCGGCTAATGGGTAACAATTATATTGTAATCCTTCAGGCCTGCTGATAATCATGACCGGCATAATGGTTCTACGTTCCCAACGGCGAATCAGATCCGCTGAACGGAAGTCCCTGGGAAGCAGGTTACGGCGCTACTAAATAAAGTAAAACTAAAAAATACTGGATTAAGTGTAAAAGTGGCCAACGGAACGTACACTCACCGGGGTAAAAAGGGATAAAGCCTTCTCGCGAGCGAGAAGGCCTTTATTTTTTATTAGCAGGAAGGGGGCAGGTCCATTGTCCCGAGAAAAGTTCCCTCGCTTTTGGGACAGGGGGACAGGTTTCTTGTCCCACCAAAGTATTAAAGGATCCTGTGCGGTTCTTGGTTTTCAAAAAGCTGAAAATCCTCTTTGCCTCTCAAACACAATAATAAGGAAGCAAGAGAACCGTCCCCTCGCTACCCTCGCTTTGCTTCAGTTTCTCCTTGTTTCCCCTCCCTCTTATAAAACATTGTTATTCTGACATTAGATATAATAAAAATATTAAATTAATTTGATAGAGGACTTTTATATACACATAGTGAAATGGTTTGCTAACATTTCTCTCTGAATCGGAGGTTTATCGGTATGCGTCCACAAATGATGAAAATTTTTGAAAACATGCGCAACGATAACGCTCTCAGCATACAAAGCGCCAAGACAAGCGGCTTAAAGGTCGTCGGCCTGTTTTGCGCTTATGCACCCCAGGAGCTTGCGCTGGCGGCCGGCGCCATACCTGTGAGCCTCTGCGGCACCAGGCACGAGCCCATCGCTGCCGCCGAAAAAGTTTTGCCGCGCAACTTGTGCCCCCTGATTAAATCCAGTTTCGGTTTTGCCCTTACCGATACCTGCCCTTACTTCCGGGCGTCTGATTTTATCGTCGCGGAGACGACCTGTGACGGCAAGAAAAAGATGTTTGAGCTCCTCGGGGAAATCAAGCCGGTGCATGTGATGCACCTGCCGCAGGGGACAGGCCGGAACGGCGCCCTGCAGTGGTGGCTGGAGGAACTGCATTTACTCAAAGATCGGCTGGAGGAGAGCCTGGGTGTAACAATCAGCAGTGATAACCTTAAGTCTGCCATTAAAGTGTGCAACAGGGAACGGAAAGCCCTGAAGGAGTTGCATGAACTAAACAGGCTTGACCCGGCTCCCATGACTGGTCTGGATCTGCTCACAACTATCTTTGTTAAGGGTTTTAATGTGGACAAGGAAGAAGGCACCGGGCTAATCAACCAGCTTGCTGAAGAAGTAAGGGATATTGCCGGACGGGGGATTTCCCCATTTGCCAAGGGCACGCCCCGGATCCTTTTAACCGGGTGTCCGGTGGGCATCGGTTCGGAGAAGGTGGTTCGCCTGCTGGAAGAGTGCGGCGGCAGTGTGGTTTGCTTTGAAAGCTGTAGCGGTATTAAGGTGATGGAATACCTGGTGGATGAAGACGAGCATAGGGATCCCATGGAAGCAATTGCCGAGAGGTACCTGCGGATACCCTGCTCCTGCATGTCGCCGAACAAGGGGCGCCTGGAACTCCTTGGCCGCCTGATCGACGACTACCGCGTGAACGGGGTGGTGGACCTTACCTGGCAAGCCTGCCACACTTATATTGTGGAGGGTGATTTTATCCGCCGTTATGTCAGGGATAATTTCGGGCTGCCTTATATCCAGCTGGAGACGGATTATTCCACTTCAGACATTGAACAGCTGAAAACTAGAATTTCGGCCTTCATAGAAATGCTCAACGGGAGTTGATTATATAAATGTTCACAGTGGGCATAGACGTCGGTTCCATCACCACCAAGGCCGTGCTGATGAACGGCAGTGACTGGCGCTGCGTAATCAGACCCACCGGCTGCAGCCCCCGGCAGGCCGGCAGTGAAGCCTTTGAGGAATTGCTGGGCCAGGCCGGCCTGAAGCGGGATGATGTAACCTGTGTGGTGGGTACCGGTTACGGCAGGATATCCCTGCCTTTCATAGATAAGGCTGTGACGGAAATAACCTGCCATGCCAGGGGGGCGCACCATCTGCTCCAGGGGGCCGATATGGTTGTGGATATCGGCGGCCAGGACAGCAAGGTCATTCTCACGGACGGGCGGGGCAATGTTGTTAATTTCGCCATGAACGATAAGTGCGCTGCCGGTACAGGCCGGTTTCTGGAAGTAATAGCCGCTGCCCTGGGCGCCGACGTCAGCGAGCTGGCGGACCTGGCGAGGGGAGCCGAACCTGTGCAGATCAGCAGCATGTGTACTGTGTTCGCCGAGTCGGAGGTGATCAGCCTGCTGGCCCAGGGTGTGGAAAAGGGAAAAATTATCGCCGGCATCCACCGTTCGGTGGCCTTGAGGGTCGCAGCTATGGCGGAGCGTCTGGGTAAGGGCGAGCTGATCCTTTTCACCGGTGGTGTGGCCAAAAATGAGGGAGTTAGGGAATATCTGTCCAGGGAACTGGGGAGGGAAACCGTTGTAACACCCGAATCCCAGCTCGCCGGCGCCCTCGGGGCCGCCCTGCTGGCCCGGGAAAGACCATGGGTGTCAGGGGGACGGGGTCGTTGACACCACCCTGACACCTGTTTATCCCCATTCAACTTTCTTGTAAATTAAAAAGACAAAAAACGTGTCAGGAGAACCGTCCCCCTGGTTACGTCCCGGGAGAGAGCCGTCCCCTTGATTACCAAAAATACGTAACATAACTTGACATGATAAAACGTAATTAATATAATTAATATAAAGCAACATAACGTTATAATAAATTGTTAAAATAAAAAGCCCCGGGGCAAAGCATTAACGTTCTCTACCCATATACCTCCTCTCTCTTTAAAACACCTTCAGCTAAAAATGAAGGTGTTTGTGATTGATTAGGTTGTCCAGGAGAACCGTCCCCCTGGTTGCCCCCGTTCCTTGACAAGTTGCTTTGCAGGTTTTCTATTCCTCTTTTGGTGTCTCGATGACCACTCCCTCCACGTGCCGTTTGCTCATAAGCTTGCGTTTTTTCCTGTTTTCCTTGCTTTCAAAGACGATGTCCAGATCGTAGTCTTCGGGGTAAAGGTCTTTGGCTGCCACGTAAAGGGAGAGCCTCTTGTGGTTGATCTTATATTTCTTTTTCATTACCATTACCACCACTTCGCCCCTGCTGTTTTCAGGCTCGTAGACGATTCCGGTCCTGTCCATGCTGCTGATGTACACACAATCTCCTTTAACGAAATTGCTTATCGCTTTTTTCCGGGCCTTTTCTTTTAAAATAGCGCCAGGCCTGGCTGCAGCTGCTTCCTTCAGCGGCGGCTGCGAATCTTTTGTCATCATATCCTCGCAAATCATCGATTTGGGTTGGAGCGTCACTTCACAGGAATAATCTTTCCTTTCTCCATATGTTATCTCATGGGCACGCTCGATGATTTGCCTGCGCACCCCGAGCCTCAGAGCGATCAGGAAGGCGTTGCTATCTCCCGGACGGCCTATGGTCAACCTGTACAGAGGTTTCAGGGAATCGATATCGAACTCCATGCGGCCGTTTTTGAACCCATCCTTCTTGTTTGCAAATTCTTTAATTTCGCTGATATGGGTTGTGGCAACGATGGTGGCCCCCTTGCTGAAGACCTCTTCCAATACCGCGACGGCGAAGCCCATGCCTTCACCGGGGTCGGTGCCCGCTCCCAGTTCGTCCATAAGCACCAGGGAGGAAGGGCTGGAGGATTCGATGATTGTAGATATGTTCTTGACATGGGATGAAAATGTGCTCAGAGACTGTTCGATGCTCTGACCGTCACCAATGTCCGCCAAAATGCTGGCGAAAACGGCTAACTAGCTATCCTCTTCAACAGGCACGTGCAGGCCGGACTGAGCCATCAGTGTGAGCAGGCCTACCGTTTTCAGGGCCACAGTTTTACCGCCTGTATTAGGGCCGGTAATAACCAGGGCACGATAGGCCCCTCCAATCTGAAAATCCAGCGGTACGGCGCTTTTACCGATAAAAGGATGCCTGCCGCCTTTGAGCCTTATTTTGTTTTGCTTATTCAGCTTTACCGGAAAACAGTCAAGGGATTTGCTGTATTTGGCCTTGGCAAAGATAAAATCATAATGGATAAAGGCTTCCACATTGATTGATATCTCCCTGATGGCGCCTTCCACCATTTCCGTCAGACAGGACAGGATTCGGAAGGCTTCCTTTTCCTCTTCCATCTTTAAGAGATTGAGCTCCTCCTGTTGCCTGGCGATGGCTGCGGGCTCGATAAACAGGGTGGAGCCGCTTGCTGACAGGTCCAGTACATTCCCCGGGAAGCTTCTCTTATATTCTCTTTTAACTGGGATCACGTAACGACCGTTGCGCAAGGTGACCACGGCTTCCTGGATAACCCCTGCGAAGGAAGGCGAAGATAGAATACTGTTCAACTTTTGTTTTATTCTTTCACCGGTGACGTCAATCTTTTTTCTGATCCTGTTCAGCTCCGGCGTGGCCCTGTCATCAATTCTTCCGTTGACCACACATCTTTCGATTTCATCACTCAGGTGGGGCAGTTCCGACATGGATAGGGCATAGGAAGCCACCACCGGTGAAACAGTATGCATCGGTCGCATAAATCTTTTTAACTTCTTGACGTTTTCCAGCAGTTCTTTGACTGCTGTCAATTCATCTGTTGTCAGGGTGAATCCTTTCCCTGCCTTGGCCAATACCTCATCAATTTTCTCCATGGCAGTCAGCGGGACGCCGGCATTTATTTCGATAATACGCCTGGCTTCAGTGGTCTCAAGCATCAACCGTTCAATTTTGAGTAAATCCACAGAGGGCTGAAGTTCGTAGAGCATTTTTTTAGCCTGTTCGGTTATGGCATACTGTTTTAAGATTTCCTTTAGTTTGTCGTACTCCAGAATTCTCATTGCATCTGCGTTCATCCTGGCGGATACCTCCCCAAAAATAAAATAAGCTGTGGTGAACACATGGTTCAGCACAGCCTTTATGGCACAACTTTTGGTAAAATGCATTGTTATACGTAAAATACCGTGCTCTTGAGCACGGTACAGCATAACGTACAGTTTACGGAAGATGAGCGGAGTATACC